>JAEEGL010627448.1_pt1 | contig 19040 bp, 15 predicted proteins | sample 9134231 | NCBI WGS metagenome assembly JAEEGL01 (sample SAMN16246548, study PRJNA631951) | gut metagenome | biome: gut microbiome; feature: rumen; material: fiber-attached | host: Bos | place: Iran: Karaj | collected 2018-10 | reverse complement strand
TTTCCTACGTTTTTCCTCCGTCTTTGACTTTTCCCAATCTTACTTCCACGAATTTCTCATATTGATTTCCACCGCTTTCCTACTGTGGAATTTACTTTGGGAATTCACGTAAAAAATTAATTTAACGGACTCTATTCTCTGAAGAACAGGCCTTTTATGGTTTTTTCTGCCGCTGTCCAAAAAAAACGGGGACGCGGAAGAGAAAAAGTGGTATAATAAATAGAGCAAAACATATCATGAAAGGAATGCCTGTCATGCTGAAGAACAAAAAACCGGGAGCGAGACTCGGACTGCTGTCGCTGTCGCTCGCGCTGATCATGCTCGTCATGTCATCGGCCGCGCTCTTCGCGTCGTGCGACGGAACGGGTTCTCCATCGGATTCGACCGACACCGGGGCCCCGAAGACCGTCTTTGACCTGAACGAATACACTCTTATCCGTCCCGAGTATCTGTCGTCGACGCTCCTCAAGAAAATAGTCGCCTTCAGGACGAACCTCTCCGAGGCCACGAACAGCCAGATCGCCATCAGCGAGGACTGGGTCAAGGGAGGGATCACCGACGAGGTCATTGCAGCGAAGGAGATCCTGGTCGGACGCACCAACCGTCCTCAGTCGGCCGAGGCGATCGAGTCGCTGCCCGATCCCACATGCTACGTCATAAAGGTCAGCGGGAACAAGATCGTGATCAACTCCGCTTCCGACAGCGCCATCGAACGCGCCATCGATCACTTCATGACCCTTGTAAGCGGCGGCCAGCTCGCGCTTGAAGAGAATTTCCTCTACACCAGCGAGGCGATACCGAGCCTTCAGATCGCTCTGAACGGCAAATCTGACTATAAAGTCGTATACAAGGACGGCCTCGACTCGTCCACGTCCTCCACCAACGAGAAGGACCGTACGGATGTCGACGTCCTTTACTGCAAGGAGATAAAGGCCAAGATCGAGAAGCTCACCGGTGCGCAGATCGGCATCACGACCGACTGGGTCAAGAAGGGGACCGATACGTCGGCTCTTCCCGAGATACTCGTCGGCGACACCGACCGCCCCGAGACGGCCGAATTTATGAACTCACTGTCTCCCGACGAATACGGCTTTGCCGTGATCGGCAAAAAGGTCGTTGTAAACGGCCACAACCTCACGACGCTTGAGCTCGCATACAATTCGTTCATGTCCTATATCGACTCCGCCGCCTCGTCGGGCGCCGACGGGACACGCGGGCTCGCCATACTGGAGGGTACCAGGATCACGGATTCGGTCGGAGGCTGGTATACAGACTTTCCCGAATTCGAAGGCGGCGAGTACGGCGGCTGCATGGACGCCCACGACAGCTGCCTCCAGTTCCTCTACACCGGCGTGTCTCTCGATGACTACAGAAAATACTGCACTAAACTCGAGAGCGCGGGATTTACCGAATACATGTCGAACGACATCGTAGGAAACCTCAGCGCCGCGTATCTCGGGAAAGACGGGATGATATACGTGTACTACGTCCCCGCCGACAACGCAGTGAGGATCATCACCAGCCCCAGCAGCGAGAACACTTATCCCGCGTATCCCACATCCGCTTCGCAGCCCGCCTACCAGAGGGTGACGCCGTCGAAGATCACCGCGATGAACCTCAACTATGCCGAGGGCAACTTCGGAATGTGCTACATCGTCACTCTGGCCGACGGCTCGTTCATCGTGTTCGACGGAGGAGGGTACAATGCGTCATACGGAGACGACGGCAGGCTCTACAGACTGCTGAAAGAACTCAACAATAGACCCGACGGAAAGATCGTCATTGCCGGCTGGTTCCTGACGCACGAGCACTGGGATCATTTCACAAACTTCTTCAACATGATCAAGAACCACGGCTCTGAGATCAAGATCGAGGCATGCTATATGAACATGCCCTCTAAAGTCTTCGTATACAATTCCAACAACCCGAACTATTACGTCGACAACAACTTCCAGGCGCTGTCATCTTACGTCGGCGGTACGGTCAAGGTCAAGCTCCACACCGGCATGAAGTTCTACATCAGGAACGCCGAGATCGAGATCCTCTTCACGCAGGAGGACGTATTCCCGGACCGCTGCAACTACTTCAACGAAACGACGACCGTGCTTCGCATGAATATCGACGGAAACAGCATCATGTGGACCGGAGACGCCAAAAACTGGGCATCAAAGGGCATAACAAGGCGCTACGGCGACTATGTAAAGAGCGATATATGCCAGGTCGCGCATCACGGCTACGACGGCCTCAATCAGGCATTCTACAACACCGTCAATCCGAAGGTCCTGCTCTGGCCGACATCGAAGGGCAACGTCGCAAACCAGGTCAAGGGCACGACATACGCAGTTGACAAGCTCATATACGAGAAGGTCGGAGCGGACAACGTTATCATCTCGGAGCCCACCCAGACCATAACCCTCCCGCTTTCGCTTCCGTTTGTGAAGGGCGTCAACCGTTTTGAGAACGAGAACTGACCATACACAAAATATTTGTTGAACGCATAAATCCCCCGCGGTCTCCCGCGGGGGATTTATGCGTTCCGTCCGGCCGCATGTTGACGCTCGGTTCGGCCTCATCCTTAACTCTGCACCGTATGTCAGCCTTTCCGGCGTGCGCCGGGAACTTTTGAAAAGTGAGCCCTGTCATTCCCGTCATGCGGCTTTATGTACTGATAAAGTATGCACGGTATCATTCCGTTGTAGAGCTTGCGCTTCTTGTCGGCTCTGCGTCCGAACAGAGATTCGAAAGTCTCGCACGAAGTGAGGACGTATATCTGCCAGCGGTCAAAAGCGAGGAAGGTCCTGCCGATTTCGCGGTACAGCTTCTCGGCGTCCGCCGCCGACATCATGCGCTCGCCGTAGGGAGGGTTGCATATGAGCGTCCCGCGGACCTGCGGACCTTCGGGCTTCCTTATCCTCCTCGCGTCGGCGGTCTCGAAGGTGATCATGCTCCCGACGCCGGCCCTGCCGGCGTTCACGCGAGCCGTTCTGATGCAGGACGGGTCGATGTCACTCCCCATGGCACGGAAAGCGCAGGAAGAAGCCGCTGACGCCTTTTCTATCGCCGCCGACCTCGCGTTCCTCCAGGCTCCGGCGTCAAGGAACGGCGCGCCCTCGCCGGCAAACGACCGCCGCAGACCCGGAGCGATCCCCGCGGCAAGCATCGCCGCCTCGATCGGGATCGTACCCGAGCCGCAGAACGGATCCCACAGAAAGATGTCGGGATGTTCGGCTATCCTGGCGTTCATTACTATCGCCGCGGCAAGCGTCTCTCTGAGAGGCGCCGCCCCGGCCTCCGGCCGGTATCCGCGCTTGTGAAGGGCGGTGCCCGAGGTATCCAGCATAAGGAAGGCCTGATCCTTCAATATGAAGAATTCCACCGACAGCCCGGGCGAACTCTCGGGAAGCTTCTCGAGTCGGTATTTTTCGCCGAGACGAACCGCTATCGCCTTTTTCACTATCTTCTGGCAGTCCGGGAGCGACGTAAGTCCGCTTTTTACCGAATGGCCCGAGACCGGGAACGACGCGTCGCGCGGTATGAAGTTTTCCCATGCGATCGATCTCGTTCCCTCGAACAGTGCGTCGAAACTGGCGGCGCGGAAGGGAGGACCGGCAACGATGAACACACGCTCCGCGGTACGCAGGTTTATGTTCGCGCCGGCGACTGCATCGTCGCCGCCCCGAAAGAAGACTCTGCCGTCGAGCGTGAAGAGGCGCTCGTAGCCCAGAGCGTCGATCTCGGCGCCGAGAAATCTCTCGAGCCCGAAAAGGCATGTCGCGGCTAGGACATATCCGCCGTCGAACATCCATGGTGTGAATTCGAAGGGAAAAGAAGATGCAGAAGATCCGATGTCGGTTTTCAATTTGCTCCTCCGGTGTTATTTTTGTTGATTTTTGACGTAGATTATAGTATAATTGTTTTAATTTAAGTTTAATCTGTGCCGCTCCCGCCGGAAGGACGGAAGGAAGGCGGGTGCCGGAAATCCGCGCCCGCGCCCGATGTTTATGATATTATATCACATTTCGGCTTCTTCCGCAATGCCGGAACGGCGTCGCACGAATCTCCCGCTTCGCGGGTGAAAGGACCTGACTGCGTCAATGAACACGACGATCTCCCCGAGAATACCGTCCCGTCCGTCGGGAAGGAAAGATTTGGCCCTGATACGAAGGGCGGCCGCGCTGCTGCTGCTCTTATCCGTTGTACTCTCATCCGTCTCTTGTGTCGGGAGCCGCCCCGGCTCAGATCCCGTCACATCGGTTGAGAACTCCGAAGCCGCGGTTCCGGTGCTCGATTTTCTGGCAGACGGTTCCGGATTCGCGCTCATCCGCCCCGAAGAAGCATCCGAAAAGCTGCTCGCGGAATTCATAAAACTCAACAGGCTCATGCGCGATGACTACGGTGCAAAGCTCGACGTCAGGACCGACTGGGTAGGCGGCGGCATCAGGGAATCCGAATACGAGATACTCTTCGGAATGACAGGCAGGAAAGAGACCTCCGACGTCCTGTCAAGACTGAAGAGCAGCGAGTACACCGTGGCCGTCGAGGGGACGAAGATCGTCATCGCCGGAAACAACGACGACGGGACCGTCGCGGCTGCTGAGTATTTCATTGAAAACATACTTCCCCTGAAGTCAGGGATCCCCGCCGATTTCTCGTACGTCGGTTCGCTGAAGCTCGATATCGAGTCTGTCCTGATTAACGGGACAGACCTGCGCGGATACGCAATTAAGTACGAAGCCGGAACGCAGTACAGGAACGCTGCCAAAGACCTGTCCGACTGGCTCTCCGAAGAGACCGCGAACACCCTTGCGACCCTCTCCCCGACAGACGCCGCGGCGGAGCATATGATCGTACTTACAGGGAAGGGAAGTTCCGGCGAGAGCCTGGGATACGACGATTTCGGGATCTACTACCGTGACGGTTCGCTCTATATCGCGGGAGGCAGCATACGTTCGCTCGAGGCTGCTGTATGGTCGTTTATCGACAGATATCTCGAAAACAGAACGGGGATCATCGAACTGAAGTTCGGAGACAGGGAGAATGTCCTGTCCGAAAAGGCGCCCTCCCGTGACGAATACATCGCCGATCCGTCTCTTCTGCCAATGCACTGGGCAGGCAGATGGTCTCCCGAAGACAGGATGACAGACTACAGCGAGAAGGTCGCCTGTCTCATGTGCGAGAACAAAGACCATATATTCACCGTATCCCACAGAGGAGATTTTCTCTTTTATCCAGAAAACTCGATAGAATCGATCATCAGCGTCTGGAGAATGGGCGGCGACTGCGTCGAGATCGACGTCCGCTTCACCGCCGACGGGATCCCCGTACTTATGCACGACGCCACGCTTACGCGCATGACGGATGTGGCAGGCAAGGCGGGCAAAAACGGCCTTCCGGATTCGAAACAGGTATCCGACTGGACTCTTTCCCAGTTGCGCGAACTTCGCCTGCTCGACGGGCAGGGTAACAACGGGAACGTAACGCCGTATCTTATCCCGACGCTCGAGGAGTGCCTGAAGGTGGCGAAAGGGCGCGTCTTCTACATCCTCGACAAACAGGAGGGCTGGCGCTACGCCGATATACCCGGTCTCCAGCCCCTCAGCCAGCCCAATTTCATCTATCCGTGGATGGAAAAGACAGGCAACTTCGAATCTGTGCTCATATCCTACGGTACCGTTGACACGTCTGAGGAAGGCACTTTCTCGGCCGAAGAGGCGCTGAAGCTCCAGAAGACCGTTTACGAAAGGTCCGGGCAGGAGATGTTCTTCTTCCTCCGTGGGTGGACGTCGCGCTCGACTGCCGATCCCTACGCAAAGAAACTGTGCGAGGGTTCGCTCACCAACGCCGCGATCCTCGTCAACGGCGCCTTCAATCCCTCGAACGACAGCGTGAATAACGCGATATCGTCGCTCGCGAAGAAATACCCCGACTGCATGTTCGGAGGCTGGACGATCGATTCTGAGGGGTTCGACGTCCCCAAAACCTGGGATATCATGTACAGGATCGGTCTGCGGTCCATCATGACGAACAACATGTTCGGGCTGGTGATGTACGCCGCCCGAAAGACGGATGCGACCCCGGAATTGCCCGGATAATCAGTTATAAGCTTACATTAAATTACGGAAAGCAGGGTGTAAAAATGGATCTACCCGAAATCTTCATGTGCTGTCCGGCGGTCTACGCCGTCAGCGACCGCTATATCATCACCGTTCCCGTGACCGAACCCTGCGTGATGTGGGTCAGAGTCGGCGACCGCAACTACTACGACCATTCCAACGGCATACTCCGCTCGGCCTCTCTCACACACATGATGGAGGTGCCGTCCGCGGCGCTCGACTCGTCCCGCTCCTATACCGTATGCTGGAGGAAGATAATCGAGAGAAAACCCTATTTTTCCGATCTTTGCGATGTATCGGAGTGGTCGTCGTCATTCCGCCCGTGCGGAACGCGCGACGCCGGAAAGATCAACATCTACCATATCGCCGACGCCCACAACCGTGTGAGCGGTCCCATCGCGGCCGGCAGCCGCTTCGGCGACGAACTCGATCTGCTCATACTCAACGGAGACATACCGAACCACAGCGGAGACATAAAGAACTTCTCCGCGATACACAAGATCGCCGGGACGGTATCTGGAGGAAGCATACCCGTTATCTTCTCGCGCGGGAACCACGACATGCGCGGGATATACGCCGAGGAGCTCGAGCGCCATACTCCGACCGACCGCGGCAGGTCTTATTTCACCGTAAAGCTCGGCAGGATCTGGGCTGTCGTGCTCGACTGCGCCGAGGACAAACCCGACGGCAACCCCGAGTACGGACACACGATCTGCTGCGCCGAATTCAGGGAGGAGGAGACCGGATTCCTGCGCGGACTCGAGGCATCATGTGAGACCGAGTACGCTGCTCCGGGCGTCGAATACAGGCTGGTGATCGCTCACAACCCATTCTGCGAACCGAGGAACGCACCGTTCGACATCGAGATGGACAGATACGCCGAATGGGCTTCGATCCTGAAGAAGACGGTAAAACCCGATCTCATGATCTGCGGCCATACCCACAGATGCTATGTTACGATGCCGGGCGACCCTCTCGACAAGCTGGGACAGCCGTGCCCCGTTATTGCTGCATCTGCTCTCTCGAAAGAGGACAGGGAGTACTACAGAGGCGGCGCTATAACGCTCGAGGGAAGGACGGCGTCGGTCTCATTCACCGACAGCCGCGGGGACAGCTCGGAGGCCGTGACCGTAGACCTCGGAAACAACTGATTTCCCCGGAGCGGAAGCGGTAGAGAAGAATCGAAGCGTTTTACTTTACAAACAGTCGCTTTCGTGGTATAATTAATATATTGTTTTAATATTATATCTTGCCGGCGGGGTCTCTCCGCACGGCAGGGAAAGGCTACATCGAAAAATGAGTTCTGCGGCAGACAAATCCTTAAAGCTGATACTCGACGCGGAAAAGCAGGCTGACGCCGTCCGCAAGGGCGCCGTCGCGGCCGCCAGAGACATGGTGGCCGAGGCTTCGGAAAAAAACGATGCGCGGGCGGAAGCCGGCATCGCGGCCGCCGAGGAGGAGATGAAGGCGACTCTCGCCGAGATTAACGCGAAAGCCGACGAGATAGTAAAGAAGGAGCGTGCCGAAGCGACGGTCGAGGCCGGACGGCTCGAACACAGAGCCTCGAAGGCTATGCCGGCGGCGGTAAAGCTCATTTGCTGGGAACTGAACGGAGGAAGCGACTGATATGTCTGTCGCTAAAATGAAAAAGCTCGACGTCTTTACCATCGAGCCGTATTCCGCCGACCTCGCCGCAAGCCTTGTAAAGCTTCGCTGCGTGGACATCGAAGCGACCGCTCTCCGTGAGGGCGTGACCTCCAGATACGACGCCTCCGAAGACAGGATCTCATCCGAGCGCCGGCGGGACAGGGTCGGACAGGCCATCGCGGCCGTCGCGCCCTACGTAAAAAAGAAAAAGAAGATGTTCGCGCCGAAGCAGAAGGCCGATCTCTCGGCATTCGCCTCGTCGTCGGCATGCGGGATCACTTACAACGCCGCAGAGGCCGTATGCGACGCCGTGGCGCGCCGCGCCGGGATCGACAAGGAGATCGCGGCCGTGGAATCGTCCGAACGCGCAGCGGCCCCCTGGCTCGAGCTTGATCTCCCTCTTGAGGGAGTCTCGACGCAGAAGACCTCGACTGTTATAGGTTCGGTCCCGCCGCACGTCACCGACAGCCTTCTCGAGTCGAAGCTCGAAGACGAGGATTGCGCTTTCATGCGCATAGGCGCTCCTCCAACGAACCGCCTGCTGTTCTTCTGTCCTTCGGACGGGACCGACGCGCTCGTCAGAAAGCTGGCACCCCTGGGGTTCGTCGAAGCCGTCTTTCCGGACGGGACCGGAACGGCCGCCGAAGAGATGAAGCGGCTGGGCGCAAAAAAGAAGGAGCTCGAAGCCGAGAGCGCCTCGATCGAATCGCTTCTTTCCGAGAGCGCCATGCTCACCGACAATTTCGAGATCCTCTGGGATCTCGAGCAGACTAAGGTGCGCGAAGCCGAACTCAGAGAGAGATTCGCCCGCACTTCCGAATGCGTGCAGCTTAGCGGATTCGTCCCTGAGAAGAACGCTGAAAAGGTCGAAGACCTCCTTAAAAGATCCGAATGCGCCTATGAGTTCTCGGACCCCGATCCCGAGGAGGGAGCTCCGGTGCTGCTCGAAAACAACAGGTTCGCCCGCAATTTCGAATGGGTGGTGGCGATGTATTCGCTGCCGAGGTACGGGACGTACGACCCGACCTTCATCATGAGCATATGCTACTCGATTCTGTTCTCGATCATGTTCGCCGATGTCGGATACGGCCTGCTTCTTGCGCTCGGAGGCTTCATCCTGCCGCGCGTGCTCCATCTCGGCGACAGCACTTCCAGGGCATTCCGGATGTTCGGGATCTGCGGTATCTTCTGCATCGTCACCGGCGTCCTGTTCGGCGGATATTTCGGCGACCTGCCGCTCGCCTTCATCAGGTCGGCCGATCCCGGAGCCGAGATACCTAAAACTCTCGCGATAATCGTCGATCCGACGATAGACCCGATGAAATTCCTGATCATCGGACTTGCGGTCGGCTTCGTACACCTTGTGACCGGTCAGGTGATCAAGTTCGCGCTGGTCTGGAAGAAGAGCAAGCTCGACGCGATATTCGACTACGCCTTCTTCTGGATCATCTATACCGGTATCATTCTCATGATCCTCGTGCCGAACAATACCGGATTGTACGTCGCGGGAGCCGGAGCGGTACTCGTAGTCCTGACCGCCGGAAGAAAAGAGAAGAACCTCCTCATGAGGCTTCCCAAGGGCCTGCTCGGTCTTTACGGTCTCGTGAACTTCGGTTCCGACATCATCTCGTACGCCAGGATCCTCGCGATCGCGCTGTCCGGCACCGTTCTCGCGCAGGTGTTCAACATACTCGCGACATTCAGCCGCTCCCCGGTCTTCATGATCATCGGCACTCCGATAATACTGCTTATCGGACATATACTCAACCTCGCTCTCAGCGCGCTGTCCGCCTTCGTCCATACGAGCAGGCTGCAGTACGTCGAGTTCTTCGGAAAGTTCTACGAGGACGGCGGCAAGCCCTTTACTCCCGCGGTGCCCTCGTCGAAATACACTGTTCAGGAATAAACTATTACAAGGAGATAAACAAATGCAACCCGAAATTTCGATGAATCTCTGGGATCTTCTCGGAAAGATCTTTCTCAACGGCCAGGTCCTGACCGTTCTCGCCGCCGCTCTCGCCGCCATTCTCCCCGGATTCGGCTCGGCCAGGGCCGTCGGTTCGGTCGGCGAAGCGCTCAACGGACTCATGTCCGAAGACCCCGACAAGTTCGGCAAGGGCTTCCTGCTCCAGGCGCTGCCCGCAACGCAGGGCATCTACGGTCTGATCATCGCCTTCATGGTGCTGCTCCAGCTGCCGAATGTCACCGCCGGAAACTACGCCATGGGCTTCTACATGATCGGAGCCTGCCTTCCCATCGCGCTCTGCGGCTACTATTCCGCGATCAAACAGGGAAGAGTCGCTGCTTCAGGTATAGCCACCATTGCGAAACAGCCCTCAGCCTCAGGTAAGACGGTCACCGCGACCGCCATGGTCGAGCTCTACGCGCTGCTCTCGCTCCTGATCTCCTTCCTTCTCGTCATCCAGAATCCCTTCGCCGGCTGATCTTTAAGACAATGACGGGACTTGAAAAAGTAACCGGCAGGATCACATCGGAAGCAGCAGACGACGCCGCGAAGCTTCTGGCCGCGGCCGAAGAGAAATGCGCGCAGATAGCCGCCGAAGCCGACCGCAGGATCGATGCGGAAAAGGCACGGCTGAACGCGCTGCTCGAGGCCGAGGGGAAGAACGTTATCACGAGGGCCAGGTCTTCGGCGTCGATGCAGAAAAGGAACATCATCCTTTCGGCCAAGGCAGCCGTTCTCGACAGGGCGTTTGCCGCCGCCGAGGAGGAGCTATGCTCGATGCCGAAGGAGAAATATGTCGCCTTCATAGTGAGGTGCGTATCTGAGGCCGTCGACTTTACGCCCGACGCCGAAAGGTGCGGCGTGAGGTTCAACGCGAAGGACGCGGCCGAGGTAGGGGATGACATCCTGAAGGAACTGTCAGCAGCCTATCCCAACATCGCTTTTTACGCCGTCGATGAACCCGCCGCGATCTCCGGTGGGGCGCTGCTCGATTTCGGCGAGACCGACGTCGACTGCTCGGTGGCCTCTCTGATCAAGCGCAGCCGCGAAGAACTCGAGCCCAAGGTCTGCGCCGTCCTTTTTGACAGCGTCATCTGAAGATCCAGTGATATGCCAAGTTACAAAGAATCGGAATATTATTATTCCTCCGCGAAGATAGCGGCGATGTCGGGGAAACTGATCCCCTCGCAGGTGCTGCTCTCACTGTGCGATTCGGCGTCGTACGGGGCGGCACTTGACAGGCTTCGCGAATACGGAGTCGAACCCGTGAACGATAACGGAAAGCCCGACACCGAACTGACTCTGGCGTCATATTCGGCGTCGATGTTCTCGACTCTCGCGGGATTTCTTCCCGACGGTGAGATCGTCGGGGCTCTTCGCGCTGAATACGACTGCCACAACATAAAAACCGCGGTGAAGTGCAGATATCTGAAGACCGACCCTGAGCCGTATTTTATAGCGGCCGGCTCGGTCCCGCCGGAGGCGGCAGTCCGCGCCGCCGATACGGGCGACTTTTCCGCAGTGTATCCGGAGACTATCGCGTCGGCTGCCGGGGCGGCAGCGAAGAAACTCGACTCCGACGGCGACCTTCGCTCTTTTGAATCAGCGGTCGACAGGTCCTGCTTCGACCGTCTGAGCGAACTTGCCGGGTCTTTCGGGTATCCGACCCTCTCTGACATCATCTCGCTGAAGTCCGACCTTCTCAATCTCGTGACAGCCTCGAGGATCCGGCGGGTTAAGAACCCCGACACCGCGAAACTGCTCGCTTCAGACGCGTTCGTCCGGGGCGGAAGAATACCCGGAGAGAAGTTCTATCCCGAAGGTGAATCCTCTCCCGCGCTCCCGCTGTCCGATCTTGAACCTTTATTGAGCGAAGAAGAGCTGCGACAGATCACAAATGCGGCATCGAATGAGCGCCCCGACGTTCTCTCAGCCGCATGCGACAGGGTGCTGCTGTCATATATACGTCGCGCCTGCGGAAGGGAACAGCTCGGGATAAAGCCGGTGATTCTCTTTATAGCTACATTCGTATACGCTGTCAAGGACCTTCGCATCATACTGTCCGGCCTTGAATCCGGAAAGCCGGGGGCCGGAATTAAAGAGGAGCTGATCTTCTGATGTACGGAATATCTGTCATAGGACGAAAAGAAGACATCATGGGCTTTTCCGCTCTTGGATTCGAGGTGTTTCCCGCATCCGGCGCCGATGAGGCTTCCGAGCTCCTTGAAAAGCTGGCGAGATCATCGAAATACGCCGTGATCTTTCTCAGCGAGGATTTTGCAGAACCGCTCTCCGGCGTCACAGCGAAATACAAGGACGATCTGATCCCCGCAATACTTCCTTTTCCGACCCCCGGAGCCGACAGAGGCTACGGCATGAAAGCCGTCACCGATTCGGTGATCAGGGCTATCGGATCGGATGTAATCTAATCAATCGAGGAATATATTAAATGAGTACACAGGGAACTGTCTATAAAGTCTCGGGTCCGCTCGTCATCGCGGAAGGCATGCGCACCGCGAACATGTTCGACGTGGTCCACGTCGGTCCGAAAGGCCTTATAGGAGAAATCATAGAGATGCACGGGGACAGGGCATCGGTACAGGTCTACGAGGAGACCGCCGGCATAGGGCGCGGCGACGCCGTCGTCTCGACCGACTCTCCGCTGTCCGTCGAGCTCGGCCCCGGCCTTATCGGAAACATATATGACGGGATCCAGCGCCCGCTGGAGAAGCTGCGCGAGATGGCCGGCTCAAACCTCACCAAGGGCATCTCCGCGGCCGCTCTCGACCGGGACAGAGTGTGGCATTTCGACGCGACTGTATCAGCCGGGACAACGGTATCTCCCGGAGATATCATCGGCACCGTTCAGGAATCGGAAGTCATGCTCCACAGGATCCTTATCCCGCCGAAGTCTCCGAAGGGCAAGATCAGATCGATAACCTCGGGCGACTTCAAGGTCGAGGACACCGTAGCCCTGGTCGAGACCGACGACGGCTCGGTATATCCGGTACGTATGATGCAGAAATGGCCGGTCAGGATCGCGAGGCCCTACACCGAGAAGCTGCCTCCCAACGAACCCATGGTCACCGGTCAGCGCAACATCGACTCGCTCTTCCCGATATCCAGCGGCGGAACGGCCTGCGTTCCCGGCCCGTTCGGCTCGGGCAAGACTGTCGTACAGCATCAGCTTGCCAAATGGTCCGACGTCGATCTCGTCGTTTACATAGGCTGCGGCGAGCGCGGAAACGAGATGACCGACGTTCTGCGCGAGTTCCCCGAGATCAAGGACCCCCGCACAGGCAAGACGCTCATGGAGCGGACCGTGCTCATCGCGAACACTTCCGACATGCCCGTCGCCGCCAGAGAGGCGTCGATCTATACAGGCATAACGATAGCCGAATACTACCGCGACATGGGGTATTCGGTAGCAGTCATTGCCGATTCGACATCCAGGTGGGCGGAGGCTCTCCGCGAAATGTCCGGACGTCTCGAGGAGATGCCGGGCGAGGAGGGCTATCCCGCGTATCTTACGTCGAGGCTCGCCCAGTTCTACGAGAGAGCGGGGAAGGTCATATGCATCGGAAGCGACCGCAGAACCGGATCGCTCTCGGCGATCGGAGCCGTATCGCCTCCCGGAGGTGACATCTCCGAGCCGGTGTCGCAGGCCACTCTGCGTATAGTCAAGGTCTTCTGGGGACTCGACTCCGCACTCGCCTACAGGCGTCATTTCCCGGCCATCAACTGGCTCAATTCATATTCGCTCTACCGTGACAGGCTCGCCGGATGGTTCTCGCAGAACGTCGCGAGAGACTGGATGGATCAGACTCAGCGCTGCCTTAAGACGCTTCAGGCCGAGTCTGCGCTGAACGAGATCGTACAGCTCGTCGGTATGGACGCCCTCTCGCCCTCCGACAGGATGACGCTCGAGATCTCGCGCTCGCTGCGTGAGGATTTCCTCCAGCAGGACGCTCTCGGCGACAACGACAGCTACACGCCGCTCGACAAGCAGCACGATCTGCTCGCCCTGATCTTCTCGTTCGAGGACAAGGGGCGCGCCGCGATCGCCAGGGGCGCCGACATCGAAGCGATCTCCGAGCTGCCGGTGCGAGAGGAGATAGGCCGCGCCAAAGCCGTCCCGTACGGGGAATACAGGAAAGTATACGCAGAGATCGGAGCCGAACTCGACAAAGAGCTCGAGGCTCTCGTACCGGCCGGAAACTGAGGAGGCGGAGAAACGATGATCAGAGAATACAAGACTATCGAAGAAGTCGCCGGCCCGCTCATGCTTGTACGGCGTGTCGAAGGCGTCAAGTACGACGAACTCGGCGAGATCGTCATGCCCGACGGATCGGTACGCAGATGCAGGGTGCTCGAAGTCAACGGCAGCGACGTCCTCGTCCAGCTGTTCGAATCGTCGGCCGGGATCAACCTTTCGCAGAGCAAGGTGAGGTTCACCGGACATGGAGTCGAACTCGCAGTATCGCCCGACATGCTCGGCCGCGTCTTCAACGGCATGGGAGAGGCTGTCGACGGAGGAGCGAGGCTCATCCCCGAGAAGTCGCTCGACATTAACGGAACTCCGATAAATCCCTCCGCGCGTTATTATCCCTCCGAATTCATCCAGACCGGCATCTCGACCATCGACGGCCTCAACACCCTCGTCAGAGGTCAGAAACTGCCGATATTCTCGGGGTCGGGTCTGCCTCACGCCAACCTCGCCGCCCAGATAGCGAGGCAGGCGAAGGTCCTGGGCAGCGAGTCGAATTTCGCCGTCGTGTTCGCAGCCGTCGGCATTACCTTCGAGGAAGCCGACTTCTTCATCAGCGACTTCAGACGCACCGGCGCGATCGGCAGGACCGTGCTCTTCATCAATCTCGCGTCAGACCCCGCCATCGAGAGGATCTCGACTCCCCGCATGGCGCTGACCGCGGCCGAATATCTGGCATTTGACCTGAACATGCACGTTCTTGTCATAATTACAGACATCACGAACTACGCCGAAGCGCTCCGCGAGGTCTCCGCCGCCAGGCGCGAAGTCCCCGGACGACGCGGATACCCGGGATACATGTATACCGACCTCGCGTCGCTCTACGAGCGCGCCGGAAGAAAGATGGGCAGCGACGGTTCGATCACGATGATCCCCATCCTCACCATGCCCGAAGACGACAAGACGCATCCCATTCCCGACCTCACCGGATACATAACGGAGGGTCAGATCATTCTTTCGAGAGAGATGTACAGAAAGGGATATCTGCCTCCCGTCGACGTCCTTCCTTCGCTCTCGAGGCTCAAGGACAAGGGCATCGGCCCCGGCAGGACCAGGGAGGACCACTCCGGCGTCATGAACCAGCTTTTCTCGAGCTACGCGAGGGGCAGGGAAGCCAAGGAACTCATGGTGGTCCTCGGCGAATCGGCTCTGACCCCCATCGAGCGTCTGTACGCCGAATTCGCCGACAGATTCGAGGAGCAGTATATCAATCAGGGCTTCTACGAGAACCGCACGATCGAGGAAACGCTCGACCTCGGATGGAAGCTTCTGTCGATCCTCCCGAGGAGCGAGATGAAGAGGATCAAGCCGCAGTTCGTCGAAAAATACTGGCCTGGTGACTGATCATGCCTGCACAGAACGTCAACCCCACCCGTATGGAACTGAAGAAGCTCAAGGCACGCTACGCGACTTCGCGCCGCGGCCACAAGCTTCTGAAGGACAAGCGGGACGAACTTATGAAGATATTCCTCGAGACGGTGAAGGAAAACAAGCGCGTCAGGGCACAGGTGGAGGATAAGCTCCGCCGTTATTACGCGTCGTTCGGCACGGCCGGCGCCACCGGAAATCCGAGGATCATAGGAGAGGCGCTGCTGGCTCCTGCCGGAAAAGCCACCGTAGACGTCGATCTGCGCAACCTGATGAGCGTCACTGTTCCGTCATATTCCGGCGAGGGGATCGAGGTCACGATCAACTACGGACTCGCGTTCACCCCTCCGGGACTCGACAGCGCGCTCGAAGAACTCTCCGACCTCTCTTCCGAGATGATAAAGCTTGCCGAGCTTGAAAAGAGCGCCCAGCTGCTCTCGGCGGAGATAGAGCGCACCAGACGCCGCGTGAACGCCCTTGAATACATCCTCATGCCATCCTATATCGAGCAGATAAAGCGCATCTCCATGAAGCTCGACGAAGACGAGCGCGGCAATACCGCGAGACTTATGAAGGTCAAGGAAATGATGGTCGAGGGGCAGCGTCAGCAGAAACGCGCCGAGATGTTCGGCGAAGACTACGTGCCTGACGATCCTTCAGGCGCTGAGATCGAATGAACGGCCGGCTTACACCGACATACAAAACGCCCGCGCGAATCCGCGCGGGCGTTTTGTATGTCTCCTGTTCTTATTCCTTTTCCTTTTCCTTTTCTCTTTCTTCTTCCTCTTCTTCGGGGTCGGGAGCCACCGTCACTATGAGTTTCGTGACTCTTACGCCGTCCTCCATCTCCGAGATCAGGACGCGGAACCTCTCGTATTCGAAAACGTCTCCGACGTGCGGGTCCGCGTTCAGGCTCTGTATCGCCCAGCCTCCCACGGTGGAATAGTCGCATTCAAAGTCGCGGGGGGTGAAATCGAACTCATAGAAGAAATCGTCGATGTTCATGTCACCGTTGACTTCGTACCTGTTCTCACCTATCGGGGTGAGGTCGGCGACGATGTCGTCGGACTCGTCCCAGATGTCTCCGACGATCTCCTCAAGTATATCCTCGACCGTTACAACGCCAAGAGTCCCGCCGAATTCGTCGATGACTATCGCGATGTGAGTCTTGCGGTCGCGCAGATGATGCAGCGCCGCGGGGAGCTTCATCGTCTTGTGCAGGAAGAGAGGCTTCATGAGCATCTTCTCTATATCGGCGTCGGGATTGTCGACTGTCTCCTTGAAATAGGTATTGAGGTAGAGAATCCCGATGATGTCGTCGATCGAATTCCTGTATACCGGGATCCTGGAATAAGTCGATTCCTCGATGATCCCGCGGATGTTCGAAGGCTCGTCTTCAATGTCGATTGTAACGAGGTCGATCCTGGGTGTCATGATCTCCTCGATCGTGGTGTCGTGGAACTCGAGCGACGACTGCAGCAGTTCGCTCTGCTCCTCGTCGATAACGCCTTCCTCTTCGACCGTATCTATGATCGACGACAGCTCGTCCTCTGTCACCGACGGGGCGCCTTCGTTGTCTTTGCCCCAGATCTTGCGGAGCAGCCACATGAAGCCGAGAACGACTGCGACGGGCGGGAAGAGAAAATATGTGATGACGCGTACGGGCAGTGCGACGATCAGGACGATCCTGTCGGCGAACCGCTTGCACAGCACCTTGGGGATTATCTCGCCGAAAATCAGCACGATGAAGGTCATGACGACAGTCGCGACGGTGGACGCGGCGCCGTCATATCCGTTCGAGCTGAATATCCGGTAGAACAGATCGATGAATATGGCCGTTGCGCAGGTCGACGCGGCGATATTCGCGAGGTTGTTTCCGATAAGTATGGCGCAGAGAGAAGTGGTGAAGTTCTCAGACATCCGAAGTGCCAGCTTCGCGCCCCTGACTTTTTCCTCGGCGGATTTGCGGAGCCTCATCTTGTTCGACGCGTTGAAGGAGATCTCGCTTCCGGAGAAGAAAGCGGAGAACACGAGCATGGCGAAGATGATGACGGAGTAGACGATATATCTGACAGGCGTCATTTTTCCGCCTCCCCGGCGTCTACGGCCGTCCCGTCGGAATTTCCTTTCCCGGTCTTTGCTTCGCCGGCGTCCTGGTCCTCAAGTATATGGATTATGACCGACAGTATCCTGGTCTTTGAGACTTTTTCAACGGTGATCTCGCATTTTCCGTATACGAAACTCTCGTCCTCCTCGGGAAGACGTCCGAATTTTTCGGTGACCCAGACGCCGACCGTATATCCTGCTATCCTCGGGTCGTCGAGCTCGACGCCCATCCGTTCGAAGGCCTCGCCGGTCCCGAGCCTCGCGCTTACCGAGAAGCGGTTGCCCCCGAGCTTGTAAAAGTCGTAATCGACGACGTCCTCCTCGTCCCAGATCTCTCCGACCAGCTCCTCAAGGAAGTCTTCGATCGTAACGACTCCGGCGACCTTGCCGCTGTCGTCCTTAACTATCGCGAGGTAGATCTTGTGCTGCCTCATGGTGTCGAGCAGCTGACGGATATTGTCGGTAGTGCGGACGAAACTCGGCTTGAGCAGCACCGAACGCTTGTCGACCCTGCGGTCTTTCATATAAGCGCGGAGAAATTTTCTGATCGGAAGGACTCCGACGACGTTGTCGAGCGATCCGTTCGTGATCAGTATCCTTGAGTGAGGTATCTCTTTGATGCGGTCGATTAGCTGGCGGTTGCTGAGCCTGATATCGAAATAAACGATATCGTCGCGCATCGTCATGACGTCACCGGCGGTCGTGTCGGAAAAATCGAGGACCGACTTCAAGAGATCGGACTGTTCGTCATTAATAACGTCCTGCTTTTCCGCCGTGTCGATGATCTCATAGAGCTCCTCCTCGGTTATCGAGGGGTCGTCGCCGGCCTTGAACAGCTTTGAGAAGAAATTCGAAATGGCAGTAAAAAAAGCCACAAGAGGAGAGAGTATCTTCATGAGCCAGCGAAGAGAACCCGCGCAGGCGCGCGCCATGGTGTCGCACCTGTCGTTTGCGAAGGTCTTGGGTATCATCTCGCTCAAAAGAAACACTATCCCTGTGGTCACAAACGTGCTTATAACGGTAAGTTTGTCCGGGTCCGCGACCCGGTCGGATAATTCGTGCGTCACGAAAAGTGTAGCCACCGAAGCAGCGGCTATGTGGGTGATGTTGTTTCCGATCAGCAGGGCGGTGAGGGCTCTGTCGAAATTTGAGGCGATAAACATGGCGTTTCTTGCCTTTTTATCCCCGTCATTTTCCGCTCTGCTTTTCATACGGATCTTGTTCATGGCGGAGAAGCAGGATTCAGAACCCGCAAAATATCCGCCGAGAATCACGAATACGGCAAACAATAGGCAGTATAATATACTGTCGCCGTCCATTGAGAAAACCAACTCCTTTTTTGTAAAAAATAGGTATTACTATATATTGTACTACATGTAAAACGTTTTGTCAAGAGTTTGCAGAAAAATCGATTTCTTGACCGGTTTTTACGTCATAGTGAATTCCCAAAGTAAATTCCACAGTGGAATTTGAAGTGGAATTTAGTATGGGAAGAAAAATGTGGTAGAATTTAGTCTGGGAAAAGGAGGCACCAGACTATGAACAACGAAAAAAAGAACAAGCACCTGACGTA
>JAEEGL016599214.1_pt1 | contig 19041 bp, 19 predicted proteins | sample 9134231 | NCBI WGS metagenome assembly JAEEGL01 (sample SAMN16246548, study PRJNA631951) | gut metagenome | biome: gut microbiome; feature: rumen; material: fiber-attached | host: Bos | place: Iran: Karaj | collected 2018-10 | reverse complement strand
CAGGTGTTCTTTGATGCAGTTTATAGCAGAATGTGGAATTGAGTACGGTTGCCAATTCGTAACCCAGTTTTTCCTCAATCTCCCAGACTGCCTTTATACAAAGAAAAGCTGAGAATTCTTACAAAGTTACGAAAAGTCGAGTGCAAAACAAAGAAACTCGTTTCTTTTTTTGTTATGACGGGGCAAATTCATGCTCATTTAACGGCAAAGTTACGTTAAATGTTTTCTGTTATGAAATTTATTTTGTAATTTTGGAAGAAAAAGCAATCTTTCTAATAAATAAAGTCAGTTCGGGGGATTGAGAAATGTGGCGGGTTACGATTTGGAGACCGTTCTCAATTCCACGTTCTGCATCAAATTGCTTTCAAAGAACTCCTGACTCCAACCCACCAGCCGTTACATGGATCTTTTGTCGGATGCAAAGGTACGATAATTATTTGAAATCACCAAATATCTTTCATTATTTCTACATTATAATGTCTGTAGCTTTACTCCTATCGACAAGCCGAGGATGTCCTTCAGTGGCACACTGCTGTCTTGGAACTTGGCGCGGATATAGAGGTCACAGGAACTGACTTCGTAGAACAACGTGACACTCTTGGCATACTTACGGCGGTTGCTGGGAATCTCCCATGTGATGTGCTGTCCGAGGGCGACATTCAGACGGAACTTGGTGGACATGAACTCGTAGTATTTGTCTGGATAGCGACTGGGCTGGCTCTTCCAGAACTCATGGCCATAGACCGTGTTGACATAGAGGCTGGCGGTGAGTGGGCTTAGCGTCCAGCCGCGTTTCCATGCTGTTGCCGATGTGTCGTGCGGGCCTGTTATGGGCAGGTTCCAGGGTATGAAGTTCTCTTTCAGTGTCATCGTCAGTTTGCCACGAGTGCTTTGATGTTTGGGGATATAGCCCCAAAGCAGATGCGTTTCCCAGTGCTGACGGCCATAGCCCCAACCGATGCCCGCAGATAGAACACCCATGTTGCCGGCATTCTGGATGACAAACTGATTGGGGATGAGCGAGGCCCATCGGCGCTGACGCAGTTCGACACGATGTCTGTAGGTGGCGTTTTCCTGATTGACGACGTTGATACTATCTTGTGCAAACACAGCAACCACCTGCACCAACAGACAGATATTAATAACGAATCTGTTCCATCTCATAGCCATCAGGGGTTATAGTCATGATACGATAGTTACGATGCTCGGCGCAGTCGATGCCCCAAAAGACAACGGTGCGCACCGATTGTCTAAGGTCATCATCATAGAGGCTGCCAACGTCATCCCCGTGACAATGTCCATAGACGCAGCACATCAGCCCAGGGAAGAAGTCGAGGTAACGACGGAACGCCTTGCACACATTATTATTAAACTGGTCGCTGTAGGGTGGTGCATGCATCACGATAACGGTGCGGTCAAAACGCGCAGAGTCTCGAGTCGTTTCCTCTTCCATGAAGTCGAAGTTAGGCACAGCAGCCATATAGTCGTACTCTGTGGCATTGGTGTTCAGGCAAACGAACTTCACACGGGCTGCAATAAACGAGAAGTCCATCTTGCCATACATTACGCTATACGTCTGGTCACCTGTACCGAGGAAGTCGTGATTTCCTATCAGTGCCACATACGGCATACGAAGACCATTCAAAATGTCACGCGACCACTCAAACTCCTTCGTTGTCCCCGTATCCGTCAGGTCGCCACAATGCACGACGAAATCGACGTTCATATGGTTTACGTCTGCCACCTCGTCTCGTGCATCTGAGTGCCACAGATGCGTGTCGCTGATGAAAGCGATACGCAGTGTATCATTGTCTGTAAAAGCCTCTTCTATTCTGGCCATATTCTTCGTGTTCAGATTGTGCTCTCCTTTGATATGCACATCGTAGGGGTGCGTCTGAAACACATCGTCGCATGATGCCAGAAGGACGATGGATAGCAGTGGAGAATATAGATTCCTATACCGCATCAATAGTACTTCTCTTGATACACATACAGCGAGACCACTCCGTTCTGCTCCTGGAAATCCAGTTTGTCCTCACGGGCCAACCATCCCAAGGCACTGTAAGCCGACTCCGTGTCAAGTCCCGTTGTCTCTATTAAGTCATCGAACGACATGGCTCCATTAGCATGTAATGTCTGCCAGACCAGTCCTGCATTTGTTCCAATTTCTTCTTTGTTCATAAGTCGTTGTATTTTAGTGAAACATTCTTTCTGAGTGCGAAGGTAGCGCAAAAAACGCACACTTTGGTGTTCTGGACTTCCTGAAAGATGCCATTCTTCGGGCGTACTTCTCGTTGGGTACAATTAAGCCGAAATCTGCGACAGCCAAGTGTCGCAAATTGTCGCTACTTTTGCAGCCGATATGAAAAGATTGAATAGATGTATAAGTTTAGCATGGCTTGTGGCAGTGACGATGCCTGTCGGCGCACAAAGGCTACGGGTAGGCGAGCCTGCTGGCTCGGGAATGAGGCTACTGACTTTGGACAGTTGTCGGGCGATGGCGTTGCAGAATAACAAGCAGATGCAGATATCAAGAACCAAGCAGGAGGTGGCGGCAGACGTCCGACGTTCGGCACGTACCAAATACTTGCCTCATGTCAATGCCATCGGTGCATACGAACACACGAGCAAAGAAGTTTCGCTGCTGAGTGACGAGCAGAAGACTGCGTTGTCGAATCTTGGCTCGGCGGTTGCTCCAGGCGTTCAGGAACTGACGGGCCTCAATGCATCTAACCTTGCCCCGCTGATGAACGCCAAGGGGCAAGACTTGGTGGATGCCCTGCGCACTGACTCGCGAAACATCTTTGCTGGCTCGGTCCTGTTGACACAACCTATTTATATGGGTGGTGCTATCGTTGCGGCCAACAAGATGGCAGACCTGAGTGAGCAGATGACGGCCAACCAGACAGAGCAGCAGCGGCAACAGACCATCTACGATGTGGATCAAGCCTACTGGCAGGTGGTGTCGCTGACGCACAAGAAGCGTCTGGCTGAGAGTTATCTCCAACTGGTGAGGCAACTGGAAAGTGATGTCAGTCGGATGGTCATCGAGGGTGTAGCCACCCGCAGTGACCTGCTCAGCGTCGGCGTGAAGGTAAACGAGGCCGAGATGAATGTCACCAAGGTCAACGACGGACTGGTGCTCTCGAAAATGCTACTCTGCCAGCGCATAGGGCTGCCCGTCAGCGATCAGATTACGTTGACAGACGAAAGTAGTCAAGAAATTGTCGCGACGGAAGAGACGGCACTCACTCCGAATGTTACTCTGGCCATGAACCTGCGTCCCGAACTCCGAATGCTCCTAAATACGGTAGACATTTCTAAGCAGTCCACCCGCCTGCTCCGTGCTACTGGTCTGCCACAAATAGCCCTGACAGGCGGCTATGCGGTGAGCAATCCCAACGTGCTGAACGGCTTCGAAAAGAAGTTCGACGGCTTTTGGCATATCGGTATCGTCGCCAGAGTACCCATCTGGAACTGGGGCGACGTAAGATATAAGGTACGCGCATCAAAGGGAGCCACCGCCATTGCCTCTCTCGAACTGGAAGAGGCCCGCGAGAAGATAGAACTGCAAGTTAGCCAGAACGCCTTCCGCGTGGATGAAGCCTACAAGCGGTTGGCTATGGCCCGCAGCGACATCCGTCATGCCGACGAGAACCTGCGCACCGCCAACCTGGGTTTCAAGGAGGGGGTCATCTCGACAACCGCCGTTATGGAGGCGCAGACAGCCTGGCTTCAGGCGCAGTCGCAGCAGATTGATGCTGAAATCGATGTCCGCCTCTCGCAAACCGATTTGCAGAAAGCGCTTGGTGTCTTAAGTGAAAAGTGAACTTTTGGAGCAGCGAGAGCCATCAAGCTTGCTTGTTTGGCCGAGTCGTGACAAAAGTCAACGAAGTTAAGAGTGAAAAGTGAAAAATTTGCTACCGCTCTATGTAATCATAAAGTTCAAAATTCAAAGTTCAAATATTATGTCAAAAGCAAATCAGCATAGCACAATTCTGCTTTCCATAGCAGGCTTTGCAGTCATCATCGCCGTAGTCGTCGTGGTAGGATTGTTCCAGTCGTCCGGCGACAAGGACGTCATTCAGGGACAAGTCGAAGTAACCGAGTATCGCGTGTCGAGCAAAGTGGCCGGGCGCATCGTGGAACTGCGGGTGCAGGAGGGCGACTACGTCCATGTGGGCGACACGCTGGCCATCCTCGATGTGCCCGAGGTACAGGCCAAGATGCAGCAGGCACAGAGTGCCGAGGAGGCAGCGGCAGCCATGGAGCGCAAGGCCCTCAACGGCACCCGTCAGGAGCAGATACAGTCAACCCATAGCGTGCTGCAGCAGGCGCAGGCCTCTTTCGACATTGCCGAGAAGTCCTACCGCCGCATCCAGCATCTCTTCGACGAGGGTGTCATGTCGGCCCAGAAGCGCGACGAGGCCTACGCCCACTACCGCGCCGCCGAGGCTCAGATGCATGCCGCTCAGAGCCAGTATGACATGGCGGTGAACGGTGCCCGCCGCGAGGACAAGGACGCCGCCACGGCACAGGTCAGCCGTGCCCGTGGAGCCGTCGATGAGGTGGGCAGTTACGTCCGCGAGACGGTGCAGACGGCACAGATGGAGGGTGAAGTCACCGATGTCTATCCCAAACTCGGCGAACTCGTCGGCACCGGCTCGCCCATCATGTCGATAGCCGTCATGAGCGACCTCTACGGCACGTTCAACATGCGCGAAGACCAACTCCACGGCATCACCGTCGGCTCAGACATCTCCGCCTTTGTCCCCTCCTTCAACAAGGAGATCCGTATGCGCGTCTATTATCTGAAAGACCAAGGCACCTACGCCGTCTGGAAGGCCACCAAGGCCAACGGCGGCTACGACCTGAAGACCTTCGAGGTCAAGGCCCGCCCCATCGACCGCCCCGACGGTCTGCGGCCAGGCATGTCGCTGGTGCTTAGATAAAAAGCGGGAATTATATAATGAGTGGAATGCTTTTCGTTTACAGATGTGGAGAATCTATAAGGCTATCGCCAAAGCGGTTCGCGTTCCCATTGCTGCGAAAACCCCATAGCCGATGGGCTAATGGTGGGGTACTTCTTAAATAGGGCTTTAATGTCTGCAACAAATGTATTTTGTGCATCAATGCCGTTCATCCAGTAAGCAATGCAACAAAAAAGGGCGTAGGGACTAGTTGGAGCAATGCCATTTACATTAACCCATACATTGCGCATGACAGGTGGCAATTGTGGCCTGTTAGGAAAATTTCGATTCCAAACACGGGCGTGATGGGCGCAGTGATTGCGAAGCACATTAACCGCTACCATCCAGCTTTCCAGTGCTTCTGGCTTTGAAACTCCAAAGCTTCTGGCTATACGTTTGCGGACAGGCGTATCGGAAAAATTGCGATAAAGCCGGGTAAGACAGCCAAAGGATATCAGTTCAAGCATTTTCCAAGCAGGTGGAAAATTGGATGTGCCATACTTCAATGTATGCTCCTTGATAAACTCCTCCTTGGTACGTTCCAGTTCTCGTTGCAAAGTGGTCAGATTCTCGGCAAACTTTCTCTTGTCTGTGGCCAATGATACATCAAGGAACCAAAACGGGCCATGAGCAAGGGAGAACTGGTGAATGACCTGTGAGCGAAGGGCTATCTCAATTCTCTGAATAGCCCCAAACAAGAGTTTGCGGAGTTCAACATCAAAAGAATACAATGTGGCTACCTGTTCGAAAGTGGTGCCTGAACGGTATTTACCATCGGGCTGCATGAATACTCGCAAGTAGGCAGCGAATCGGAAGTAACTGACATTATTGAGGAATTGTTCTGCCTTTGCAGAATCAAGAATTGTTATTCCTCGCTGTTGCAAGGCAATAAGTTGGTCACTGATACTGAGTGCGGGTTTGTTATATTCCATAAGCCTATATACAAAAAAGGTCCGCCCTGGTACGCTGGTCAACGGGAAGCGTGGCGGAGTCTGACGTTGCAAAGGTACGAATAATAATTGAAACCGCAAAACTTTTTAGCAAAAATTTATTTCAGACAGAAATATCGACCGCGAATCTTGATGCGATTGATGTCTATTTGGGCGAAATGGTATTCGTCACCACGTTTATATACTAATGTGTTGTTGGGGTCTGCGTCGGTGATGTCTATGCCTTTTTCCGTCAATAGCCGTTTGAAGTTCATATAACCCGTCAATATCTTCTCGTGCTCGCGTCTAACCTTGATGAGATGCCACATCCGTCTGCCAGGAATGTACGGCAGATATTCGGAAACGAAATAGGAGGTGTGGTAGAAGCCCATCCGCCTGACAACAATATAAGCCACAGGCGGGGCAGTCTCTATTCCGTGTTCAAGCAGATAGTTGGCTTTCTCGTAAGCCTGTTGAGCCTTGCTCTTCAAGAGGCTTGAATAGAGCATTCGTTTCCAGAAAGGAACTTCACGATACTGCTTGACCACGAAACTCTTGCCACCAGTAGATACTCTTGCCACAAAGTTCCGTCCGTCCTCATAGACTTGCTCATAGCGCACATTCCCCTGAGGCACCTTTATCAGTTGCCGCTCAAAGTCCGAATACTTCGGATTGACATATAGTTGCATATCCATGACCATATTTTGTTTGATGATTAGAACGTCATTCGCATGGTGAAGCGGACACCTTGCTTCTCGCAGGTGGGCAGGTCGCGGTAGTTGAAGCGGCGCACGTATTCCACATGCAGCAGTTTGAAGATGTTGTGGATACCGATGACACCCTCTACGTATGGTTTGCTGCCGTCCATCACGTAGCAGTCTTCAGGGAAGTACATCAGACGATGCTCACCAGCATTCTCCGACAATAGTGGATTGTTCTTGTCCGCCAGTCCGCCCCAGAGCACGTTGACGGCAAAGTATTCGCGCCACTTCAGGCGGTGCAGCAGTGGTACTCGGTTCAGTAGTTTGCCGTTCATGTCCCACGACACCATCAGCGAGGCGTAACGATCGTTCAGGAACTCCATGTTGTTGATGAGGTTGAACGTTTCGTCCTCGATGATATACGACTGGTTGGCGGCAGGATGGATAAGTAGCGGATAAGGCACCTGGTTCCACTGTATGCCGCCCTTCAGGTGGCAGTCTATCTTGCCCCACGACTTCATCCAGAAGCGTTTGTAGATGCTGGCCTCGGTGTAGTTGTAGGCATAGTCGCCACCGAAGACGTTTTTCAGCCCCAGCGTATGCCCAATGGTGAAGACGGGCTGATCCAGATTGATGGTCAGGCGGCGCTGCTTGGTGTTGACGTAAGTCTCACCGGCTGCATAGCGCAGTTCGGCATGAAGTTCTGTGGTGCGAAGGAATTCACGGTGGAAGGCCTTTCGGTCAATATAGTCTATTCGTGGTTCGTCAAGCCGACGGAACGACATGGCACCGCAGGCCTCGTTCTCTTCCAGTTTCAGGGCCGTACTGATGCGCAGACCACCCTCCAGTTCGTAGTCGAACGCAAGACGCTGGCGGTTATAGGTCATCATCTTGTCAATCTCGGCCCACTTGAAAGCGACGAGGAAGTTATCCTTGTCGGTAGGCACGAAGCGATCGCTGGGTGAGCAGACATCGTATGTGGATTGCAACGAGAGTGTGCGTCGCGGGAACTCGCGGGGCAGGTACTCCTTGGCATTCAGCGACCAGATGACCTCAGCGTCGTAGTAGTTCTTGTGGCTGCTGAATCCGTGGGCGTAATAGCCCTTCAGAAACAGGTGCTTGTGCAGGTTGGCGGTAGTCTGTGCACTGGCTCGTGTGCGCCATCCGTCGATGTAGTTGTGGGTCAGCAGCGTGTTCACAGGTCCGATGTCCACCTTCGAAGGACTGCCCGTCTCCACGAAGTTCTCTATCAGCGCCTTCAGTCCGAACACCACATATTTGAGACCCTTGACCTGCTCGATATGCTTCACGAATGCCGCCATGCCACTCTCGCTCTTTGTCAGTTCCACCTTGCGGTACTGCGCCCAGAAGTCGTCGCCCCGCATCGGCGCATCGGCTTCGCGCACCTCCTGTCGCTTGCCCTTGAACAATGACTTCGGCAACGGGTCGAAGGCATAGTCCGACAGCCGCGTGGTGCGGATGACGAGCACTTGCCGAAGGAATTTCGCAAACTTCATCTCAGTAAGCATATCGTCCTTCGTCAGCACCCACTCGCCATTGTCCAAACGTGTGAACTCCTGCTCCACACGCAGGTTCTCTACGAAGTTCACATCCGTCTTCTTGGGCAATGTCAGTTCGCAGCGGCGCACGTGCAGCGTTGAGTCGTCGAGCACGTAGAGGTCGCCACGGAATCCGAAATCCTGCTGGTTGTTGGGTAGGAAGTGCAGGTGGATGCAGCGGTCTCGCTCCACATAGACCGTATCCTCTATGTAGAAACGGTAGAAGGCGATGGCATCCTTGCCAATGGGCGAAGTAAAGGGATATTGCAGCAGACGTATCTGGTCGTCGTAGAGGTTGATATCAGTAAACACATCTTTCACCACGATGTTGAGGATGTCACCCGTCTGGAAGAGGTCGTTCACGCCCGACGACTGCTGTCCGCGAATGATGGTCCGCTCTGCACGCGGCTCCCGTCTGTACACCTTTTGCGACACCGTCTCATCTACACTGATGGGCAGAATCATCTTGCCGTTGTACTCACACCGTTCCACCTGCTCCAGCAGCCACGTCGCCTTAGTGAACGGCTTGCGCTCCAGTTGTTCTGGCTGCAGGTCGTTCATGGCCAGCGTCAACTTCTCATATTTATTATATTGGTAGTAGTCGTAACGCGACAAGTCGGTCTGCTTCTTTGCCGCTATCACGCGCCGCATCAGTTCCACGGCAGGGTTGTCCCGTCGACTGTATCTACGGCGTTTGGCCTTGACCTTTACCTCCGTCAACATTTGGTTGTCAGGCTTTAGTTTGATGTCCTGCAAGGGCTTCGTCCTCTCATTCACCGCAATAATGCGCGGCTTGTAGCCCACTGCACTGAAGGTCAGGTTCCAACCATTCTGGCGGCTAATCAGATATCGCCCCTGTTCATCGCAGAGAGTACTCACGTCATGTCCTTTATATACTACACTTGCCAGTGGAATCGGTTCTCCCGTTTCCGCATCCGTCACGTGTCCGCCAATTTGCTGTGCCTGCAAGTTCAGGGCAGCAATTATCATCAATGTAAATGTAACAATTCGTCTCATAACTGCTGCAAAAGTACTGGTTAAGTACGACAACTTGGTGTTCTGGATTTCTTTGGATTTGCCGCGTTTTGGTATTGCTTCTTTTCCGATACATTTATGCGGAAATCGACGACACCACGGTGTCACAATTTGTGTGTACTTTTGCAGCCATGATGAACGACTTGATAGTAAAAAGGGTAACAACCCGACGTGAAATGGACGACTTTGTCCGTTTGCCGAGCAGGCTCTACAGAGACTGTCCGCAGTACGTGCCGGATATGGAGCGCGACATACGCGACATGTTCGACCCACGCAAGAACGCGGGACTTGAATTCTGTGAGGTACAGCCTTTCGTTGCCTATTACTGGAGTACGCCCGTGGGACGCATCGTAGGCATCATCAACCATCGGGCAAACCGAAAGTGGGAGAGGCGATGCGTGTGTTTTGGGCTGATAGAGTTTATCGACCACTCGGAGGTAAGCCAGGCATTGCTGTCGGCTGTAGAACAGTGGGGCTATCAGAGGGGCATGGACTGCATACAGGGTCCGCTGGGCATCACCGACTTTGATAAGGAGGGGATGCTGGTGGAGGACTTCGACCTCGTGGGAGCCATGACCTCTATCTACAATCACGCATACTACCCGCAGCACATGGAGGCTCTGGGCTATCAGAAGGCTGCGGACTGGATTCAGTTCCGCTTGCAAGTGCCGGAGCAGTTGCCTGCCCGTTTTGAGCGGGTGGCACAGCTGAGCAAGGAGATGTTTGGACTTCGTGTGCGAACGATGACACGGAAGGACGTGCGAGGCGGCTATGCCCAGCAGGCCTTCGACTTGTTCAACCAGTGCTATTCGCAGTTGTTCGGTTTTACGGAATTCACGCCAGAACAGACGGAGGAGTTTATCAGGCAGTATCAGCCGCTGGTAGATCTTCGGCTGGTGCCAGTCGTGGAGAACAAGGAGGGCGAGATAGTGGGCATTGCGGTGACGATGGTTAGTCTGGTGGAAGCCCTGCAGAAGTCGCACGGACGGCTGTGGCCCCTGGGCTGGTGGCATCTGCTGAAGGCTTTGAAGTGGCAGCGCGCAGACCATGTGGAGATGCTGCTGGTGGCCGTTCGTCCCGACTATCAGGGGCTGGGAGTCAATGCGCTGTTCTTTGAGTATCTGTTGCCTGTTTATCATGAGTATGGCATCCGATGGGCTGAGACGGGGCCACAGTTGGAGGATAACATCAAGGCACTCTCGCAATGGAAGGCTTTCAGTCCGGAGACAGTCAAGCGGCGTCGTTGCTATGAGAAGAAACTATAACTAAAGAATGAAGACAATATGAAACGAAGAGTAGTCATTACAGGAATGGGCATCTGGTCGTGCCTGGGAACATCGTTAGAGGCAGTGCGCGATGCGCTCTATCAGGGGCGTAGCGGCATCATCTTCAGTCCGGAGCGAAAGAAGGCAGGGTTCCGCTCTGCCCTCTGTGCCGACGTTCCCAAGGCAGACCTGAAACCCTACTTAGACCGCAACACACGCCAGTTGATGCCCGAAGAGGCTCAGTATGCCTATATGGCCACACGACAGGCGCTCAGTCAGGCCCGACTGGATCAGGACTATATCGACTGCCATGAGGTGGGACTCATCTATGGCAACGACTCCGTGGCTGAGGCTACGATGACGGCCTTAGACAGATTCCGTCAGACGGGTTCGACGGCGGCCTGCGGTGGCGGTGCCATCTTCAAGTCGATGAACTCGACGGTGACGATGAACCTGGCCTGTCTGTTCCACCTGAGGGGTATCAATCTGACGGCTTCTGCCGCCTGCGCCTCCGGTTCGCAATCGATTGGTCTGGCCTGGATGCTGATTCGTAACGGCTTGCAGGACTGCATCGTCTGTGGCGGCGCACAGGAAGCCAATATGTACAGCGTGGCAGCCTTCGATGGCCTGATGGCTTTCTCGACCCGCGAGGACGCCCCGCAAAGGGCAAGCCGACCTTTCGACCGTGACCGCGACGGACTGGTGCCGGGAGGCGGTGCTGCCACACTCGTCGTAGAGAGTTACGAACATGCCGTGCGCCGTGGGGCGCCTATCCTGGCAGAGATTATAGGCTGGGGATTCTCCGGCAACGGCGACCACATCTCGACACCCAACATCAGCGGGCCTGCCCGCTCGCTGGAACTCTGTTTCCTGAACAGCGGTGTGTCGCCCCACGACATCGGCTACGTCAATGCCCATGCTACTTCCACACGAGCCGGCGATGGACGCGAGGCAGAGGCCATTCATCAAGTGTTTGGCAGTTATCTGGTGCCTGTCACCTCGACAAAAGGCCAGACGGGACATGAGATGTGGATGGCGGGAGCCTCGGAGGCCATCTACTCCATACTGATGATGCAGAACGACTTCATAGCGGGTAGTCTGAACTTCGATCATCCCGACGAGCACACGGCCTGCGTCAACGTCATTCCAGAGACAACGGATACACATTTCGATATGTTCCTCTCGAACTCATTCGGATTCGGAGGCACTAACTCAACGCTTATTATTGGAAAGGTAAAAAAATAAGAACTATGACACGCGAAGAAATTACCCAGCGAGTGAATGCGATTATCGCAGAAGAATTTGAAGTGGACGAAAGTCTGCTGATGCCCGATGCCAACGTGAAGGAAACGCTTCAGTTGGACAGTCTGAACCTGGTTGACCTGGTAGCCCTGGTGCAGTATAATTTCCAGGTGACCATTCCTGTGCAGGATCTGCCGAAGATTCAAAGGTTTGACGACCTCTACGAATACATCTTGGTCCATCAGGCATGATGCGAGGTGAGGACATCAAACGGCTCATTCCACAGCGCAACCCCATGCTGATGGTCGATGAGTTTGAAGCACTCGATGAGCAAACGGCACATACCGCCCTCACCGTGCGTTCTGACAACATGTTCCTGTACAGGAATGGCGAGTTGCCAGAGTCGGGTCTGATAGAGCATATCGCACAGTCGGCATCGGCACTGGCTGGCTATCAGGCACTATCATCCCCCCAGTCGGGGGGAACAGAGGGGGGCCTTGGAACCACTCAGCCGCCCGTGGGTATCATCGGCGAGGTGAAGCACTTTGAGTGCAGTCGCCGACCTGTCAATGGGGACAAGATAGAGACCTGCGTCTCGTTCGGCTTCTCCTTCGCAGGAGCCACCATCATTCGTGCCACCTCCTGTATTGCAGGCGAACAGATAGCAGAAACACAAATGAAAATATTTATATAGTTATGCAATACGACGTCATCATCATTGGTGGAGGACTGGGCGGACTGGCGTGCGGCACCATTCTGTCGCGGACTGGCCGGAGCGTGCTCGTGCTGGAACGAGGGGCGCAGGCGGGAGGCTGCATTCAGAGTTACAGGCGCGGGGGACTGATGTACGACACGGGCTTCCACTATGTTGGCGGTCTGGGCGAGGGACAGTCGCTGCGCCCGCTGTTCGACGAACTGGGTCTGATGTCGCTGCCCTGGCACCAGTTGGATGCGGAGGGCTTCGACCACGTGATGATTGGCAGTCGCAACTTCCTCTTTGCCACCGGCTACGATGCGTTTGTAAGGACGCTGGCCGACGAGTTCCCCCACGAGCGGAAGGAGCTGGAGCAGTATGCTGATATGCTCAGAAACTGCGGCGACAACGCCAGGAGGCTGATGCAGACCTCGGCCTACGAATACCTGACGGGCATGTTCCGTGACCCGCTGCTCGTCAATGTGCTGTCAGGCACGTCGATGAAGATGGAACTGCGCCGCAACACCCTGCCGCTCTTTACTTTTGCCCACTGTCAGGCTCCTTTCATCGAGAGCAGTTGGCGGCTCCGTGGCGACGGCGGCATGATAGTCCGACGGCTGATGAGTGCCATCCGCGAAAACGGTGGTCAGGTGTTGTGCGGTGCCGATGTGGAGGAATTGGAAGTGCGCGACGGCAGGGTGGCCGCTGCCCGATGTCGGAACGGAGAGACGTTCGAGGGTCGCACGTTCATCAGCAGCCTGCACCCGGCACTGACCTGCGGCCTTGTAAAGACGGGACTGAAAGACACTTTCCGCCAGCGGATTGTGACGCAGCAGAATACGCAAGGCATGTTCACCGTATCGCTGCGCACGAAGCCCCAGCGGGTGCCCTATTTCAACTACAACCAGTACATCTATCGCAAACCTAATGTCTGGACGTTCATGGAGGATGTCGGCGGCGTGGGTGGTGTGATGGTCAGTTGCAGGGTGCCCGAGAAGGGTGTCTGGACAGAGCAAATAGACCTGTTGACACCCGTCAGGTGGACGATGTGGGAAGAATGGAAAGACTCTGGTGCAAGGCGTCGCCCTATGTTCTACGAACACCTGAAGCGCCGGTTGGCCGACGAGTGCATCCAGTTGGCAGAGCGCTTCATCCCCAACCTCTCTGACAAGTACGATCGCCGGTATATCAGCACACCGCTGACCTGGCGCGACTATACCGCCACCCCCGACGGCTCTGCCTACGGCATGCGTAAAGACTACCACCAACCGATGATGACGATGCTATCGCCGCGAACACCTATCCCCAACCTGCTGCTGACCGGGCAGAGCCTTGTGCTGCATGGATTGCAAGGAGTGGTAAAGACCGCCTTCGAGACGTGCAGTGAAATTTTGAAGTGAAGAATGAAGAGTGAAGAATGAAGAATTTGCTACCGCACAACAAATATAAGAAATCTATGAACAAATTTGCATTAGTGACTGGCGGCAGTCGGGGCATAGGCCGTGCCGTCTGTATAGAACTGGCCCAGATGGGCTATCAGGTGATTATCAACTTTGCCAGCAACGAAAAGGAGGCAGAACTGACCTTGGCGCTTGTTCGTGCCTTGGGTAGCGACGGCGAACTGATGCGGTTCGACGTGGCCGACCATGAGCAAGTTCAGCAACATCTGACGGCTTGGCAAGAAACGCATCCTGAGGACTACATCGAAGTCGTTGTCAACAACGCGGGCATCCGCCGCGACAGCGTGCTGGCCCTGATGCCTGTGGACGATTGGAACAGTGTCGTAGGCACCACCCTGCGTGGCTTCTACAACGTCACCCAACCGCTGCTGCCGCAGATGCAGCGCCGCCGTTTCGGTCGTATCGTCAACATTGCCAGTGTCAGCGGCTTGCGCGGTCTGCCCGGACAGACTAACTACTCGGCGGCAAAGGGCGGACTCATCGCCGCCACGAAGGCACTGGCGCAGGAGGTGGCCTCGCGCGGCATCACCGTCAATGCCGTCGCCCCCGGCTTCATCCGTACCGACATGACCGTGGGTCTCGACGAACGGACGCTCTGCCAGCAGATTCCCGCCCGTCGTTTCGGCAATCCTGAAGAGGTAGCCACCCTGGTTGCCTTCCTCGTTTCTGAGAATGCCAGTTACATCACAGGCCAAGCAATCTCAGTCAATGGTGGACTTTATACTTGACAAAACGAATAAGAACAATGAGAAAAACATTATTATTTCTATTTTGCCTCTGTTGCACCATCGTTCATGCACAGACATCCACTTTCCAGAGCGTGGCAGCACGTTATAAAACCATCCAGTCGGCAACGGCTACAGTCACTAAAACCCCGTCTAAGGGTACAACCACCCACGGGACACTCACCATCCGCAAGCCCGACCTGGTGAGCATCACGACGAATGGGAATCAGGAAAAACTCGTCATGCAGGGCACCACCTTTACGATGACCTACGGAGGGCGTGACATGCAGACTGACAGCAGGCGGAATCAGCAGTTTACCACCTTCCACACTGTGCTGACCAGCCTCATCAACGGCAGCACGGCAGACGTTTCTTCGCTGAAAGACGTGACGGTAGCAATGAGCGGACAGACCGTCGTCATCACCATCACCCCACCAGCCGGCCCTTTCTGGCGGCGTGGTCTGTTCAAGTCGTTTGTCCTCGTCCTCGACACCCAGACCTCCGCGTTCAAAACGCTGAAGATGGAAGAGCGGGGTGGCAATAGCACGACATATACTTTTACAGATTTCAAATTCAAGAAACAAACAAAATAGAAACAAGCTTATGAAAACAAACGTAAAGCCTGCTGAGGGCAAATTAGGAATTCTGGTGGTTGGCTGCGGAGCCGTGGCCACGACGTTGATGACAGGTGTATTGATGGCCCGCAGGGGCCTAGCCAAGCCTATTGGCTCGATGACACAGTATGACAAGATACGGATAGGGAAGGGAAAGGCAAAAAGATACCTAAGCTATGCCGACATCGTGCCGATGGCCTCGGTCGACGACATCGTGTTTGGCTGCTGGGACGTGTATCCGCAGAATGCCTATCAGAGTGCCGTCTATGCCAAGGTGCTGAAGCGTGAGGACATTGAGCCGGTACGCGAGGAACTGGAGCGCATCGTTCCCATGAAGGCAGCTTTCGACAGAAACTACGCCAAGCGACTGGACGGCGACAACGTGAAGGACTGCAAGACCCGTTGGGAGATGGTGGAGATGCTGCGCGAGGACATCCGCAGTTTCCGTGCGCACACAGGCTGTCAGCGCATCGTGGTGCTGTGGGCGGCGAGCACAGAAATCTATGTGCCTATCGACAAGGAGGTGCATTATTCGTTAGAGGCTTTAGAGGCGGCCATGCAGGGCGATGACCGCCAGCACATCGCCCCCTCGATGTGCTATGCATACGCTGCGCTCAGCGAGGGCTGCCCTTTCATTATGGGTGCTCCCAATACCGCGGTCGATATTCCTGCCATGTGGCAGTTGGCCGAAAAGATGCAGATGCCCATCTGTGGCAAAGACTTCAAGACGGGGCAGACACTGGTGAAGTCGGGCTTTGCCCCCATACTTGGCGCCCACTGCCTCGGACTCAGCGGATGGTTCTCTACCAACATCCTCGGCAATCGTGACGGACTGGTGCTTGACGAACCGCAGAACTTCCGCACGAAGGAGGTGTCGAAGTTGTCAGTGCTTGAAACCATTCTCAAGCCTGGCGAGCAGCCCGACCTTTACGGGCATGGCAACCAGGATGACACGCAGTATTACCATAAGGTACGCATCAACTACTACCCACCGCGCAACGACAACAAGGAGTCGTGGGACAACATCGACATCTTCGGCTGGCTGAACTATCCCATGCAGATAAAGATCAATTTCCTCTGCCGTGACTCTATTCTGGCCGCTCCCGTCTGTCTCGACCTCTGCTTATTGATGGACCTCGCGGCCCGCGCCGGACGCTACGGCATCCAACGCTTCCTCTCGTTCTTCCTGAAATCGCCCATGCACGACTATACGCAGGGCGAGGAAGCCGTGAACAATCTCTTCCAGCAGCACACCATGCTGAGAAACGCCATCCGCGAAATGGGCGGCTACGAGGCTGACGAAGAAATGGATTAAAAACAATGCGCCAGCAAATAAATCGCCTTCTATTCCTAATTGGTATTGCTGCCATCTTTGTGATGATCCTCACTTTTGACGTGAGTTTCTCTGAACTATGGGGCTATATCAGCAATGCAGGCTATTGGATAATGGCTGCTATCTTGCTGTGGGCAGGTATCTATGCCTTGAATGCTCAGGCTTGGCGTATTATAATGCGTTGCAGTGGCCCATGTCCATTTAGTGTCTGGAAGATTTGGCAACTGACAGTCTCCGGGTATGCCCTCAATGCAACTGTTCCTGTGGGTGGTGTGGGCGGAATGCCATACAAAATTCTGGAAACATCCAGACTCATCGGCACAAAGCGGGCTACATCATCGGTGGTGTTATTTGCCATGATGCATGTATTCAGCCATTTCTGGTTTTGGCTAACTGGAGTAGCCGTCTATTTGATATTGGCACTTGTTGCCACATGGTCTATTGACTCTACAATGGTTTTACTGTTGGTGTTGACGAGTCTCATTTCGTGTGGCGGGATATGGCTTTTTCGTAAATGCTACCATTATGGTCTCGTCTCAAAGATGGTGCTACTAATAGGGAAAATACCAGGTCTGCATCATAAAGTCGGTAGGTTTTACGACAATCACAGACTAAGCTTTGTTGATATAGATCAGCAAATCACCGCCCTTTGGAATCATAACAAGAAAGCTTTCCGTCAAAGTCTTCTGCTAGAGTATTTATGTCGCTGGCTTCAGGCTTTAGAGGTGTTTTTTATACTTGTAATGCTCGGACAATATGCAGGTGTTCTTACCTTCTTATTTGCATTTCTAATCATTGCTTTCACTTCGCTGTTTGCAAATCTTGCAGGGTTTATTCCTTTGCAGTTAGGTGTGCGCGAGGGAGGCTTTGCACTAACAATGGCCTTGTTTGGCCTGGCTCCCGAAGGTGGACTTATTATCAGCATCATCTGTCGCGTTCGTGAAATAGTATGGGCTATTATTGGTATAGTAATCATGAAATTGAAATGAAAAAAGAAATCAAGTCAACTTACAAATCGCAGGACACGGAGGAGTGGCTCGACCGTGTCTTTACCCGTCCGATAGGCTATCTGTGGGCAAAGTTCTTCCAGCGGCTCGGCGTTCACCCCAATGTGGTTACCGTGCTGTCGATGATCATCGGCGCTTCGTCAGCTCTCTGCTTCGCCCACGGCTCCTATTGGACAGAGGGCATCGGCGGTCTCTGGTATAACGTTGCAGGCGTTCTGCTGCTGATGTGGGCCAACTTCTACGACTCTGCCGACGGACAACTGGCCCGCATGACGGGCAAGAAAACCCGTCTGGGGCGCATCCTCGACGGAGCCGCCAGCGAGGTGTGGTTCATCCCCATCTATCTGGCTCTGGTCTGGCGCTTCGGTCAGACCCACGCCCTTTGGCTCACGCTGGTGCTGCTGGTGGCTGTCTTCTGGTCGGGCTTCCACTGCCATGCAGGACAGTGTGCCCTGGCCGACTACTACCGCCAGATTCACCTCTACTTCCTGAATGGCAAGGCTGGCAGCGAACTCGACACCTCAGCACAACAGAAACTGCTCTACGACAGTACGCCGTGGAAAGGAAACATCGTGTGGAAGGCATTCCTGAAGACCTACGTCAACTACACACGGGGGCAGGAGCGTCGCACCCCTTGTTTCCAGCAACTGATGCAGAGACTACGTGCCCGCTATGGCACCATCGATGCCGTCCCACAGCAGTTCCGCGACCGTTTCCGCACCCTCTCGCTCCCCCTGATGCCGCTCACCAACATCCTGACGTTCAACACCCGTGCCATCGTCCTATACACCTGTTGTCTGTTCGACCTCCCCTGGCTCTACTTCGTCTTCGAGATTGTCATCATGGCAGCCCTCTGCGAGTATATGCGCCGCCGACACGAAAGAATGTGCTGGGAATTAGCGCATGATTTGCGATAGTTCTGCCAAATCCGTGATGATCCTGTCTACCACCATTTGGTGCGAGGGAGCGTCAGTCCACTGCTCTCCTTTGTACCAAACGGTGTGACAGTCAAGGCTTTTGGCTGGCAGGATGTCGTTCTTGATGGAGTCGCCGATGACGGTCACCTCACTGGGGTGGAGGCCAAGCGCATTGATGGCGATTTGGAAGATGCGAGGGTCGGGTTTGCGGTAGCCTACAGCAGCAGACTCGACAACCTTGCTGAACAAGCCGTCGAAGCCGAATTCGCGGAGCACGACGGACAGATTGCCGTAGAAATTGCTGACCAACATCAAGACGTAACGGGACTTCAGCTGGGTAAGAACCTCGACATTATGGGCAGTATGCTGCTGCGTTAGTCTATAGACAGCATCGACCAGAGTGGGCCCGTAACTTTGACTTAGTTCCAGGAATTGCATCTGTAGCGATATTTTTCTGTGTGGTGATAAAAGGACTAAAGAATGTTAATTTTCTCCGAATGCGCGATAAAACCTGTACTTTTGCAGCAAAACCGGTAAATATGCTGCTCAAAGATTTCTTTTCCAGATTCCCCGATGAGGAGAGTTGTGTT
>JAEEGL016573121.1_pt1 | contig 19041 bp, 21 predicted proteins | sample 9134231 | NCBI WGS metagenome assembly JAEEGL01 (sample SAMN16246548, study PRJNA631951) | gut metagenome | biome: gut microbiome; feature: rumen; material: fiber-attached | host: Bos | place: Iran: Karaj | collected 2018-10 | reverse complement strand
CGTGAGCCGGTAGGGATGCGCCCCGAAACCGGGCACCGCCTCCACCACGCCCGCTTCGGCGCCCCGGGCGTCGGCTACGTCCAGCACGCAGCGATACAGGGTTCCGCGGCCATCGATGACCGAAACTTCATCGCCGGCACGATGCCGCAGCACCCGCACGCAGTGGGTGGATTCCTCGGCATCCAGCCGGACGCGGCCGTCGCTGATATCGTCGCTGAAAAACAGTTCCATACGCTATTTGAAAAGGGCTTTCACCAGCGCGGGCACGTCCGCCACCTTCACCACCCGGATGCCTTCGGGCTGCACCTCGACTTTGGCGAAGGAAGACACGAAGATGCGCTTGTAACCCAGCCGGGCGGCTTCCTGCACGCGGCGGTCCACCTGCCCGACAGGGCGGATCTCGCCGCTCAGGCCCACTTCGCCCGCAAAGCACACGTCCTGCGGGATGGCGAAATCGAAATTCGACGAAAGCACGGCGCACACCACGGCGAGGTCCACCGCCGGGTCGCTCACCTTCAGGCCGCCGGCCATGTTCAGGAACACGTCCTTGGCGCCCAGGTGGAAGCCGGCACGCTTCTCCAGCACGGCCAGCAGCATGTTCAGCCGCCGCACGTCGAAGCCCGTGGCGCTGCGCTGCGCCGTGCCGTAGGCGGCGGTGCTCACGAGCGCCTGCACTTCGAACAACAGCGGGCGCGTACCGTCCAGCGTGGAGGCGATGGCTACGCCGCTGAGCCCCTGCTCGTGCATCGGGATCAGCAGCTCGGACGGGTTGGCCACCTCCCGGAGGCCCGTGCCCGTCATCTCGAACACGGCCAGCTCGGCCGTGGAGCCGAAGCGGTTCTTGATGCTCCGCAGGATGCGGTAGGAGCCGCGGTTCTCGCCCTCGAACTGCAGGACCACGTCCACGATGTGCTCGAGGATCTTCGGGCCGGCGATGAAGCCGTCCTTGGTAATGTGCCCGATCAGGATCACCGGCACCCCGCTCTCCTTGGCGAAGCGCAGCAGCGCGGCGGCCACTTCCTTGATCTGGCTCACGGAACCCGGCGCGGAGTCCAGCGTATCGGAATACATCGTCTGTACGGAGTCCACGATCATCAGGTCGGGCATCATCGCGCGCGCCTCCTCGATGACCGTCTCGATCAGCGTTTCGCAGAAGATGGAACAGTTGCCGTCGTCGCCGCCGAGGCGCCGGGCGCGCATCCCCACCTGGCGGGCGCTTTCCTCACCCGTCACGTAAAGCGTACGCAAGTCCTTGCTGCACAGCGGAATCTGCAGGCTGAGCGTGGATTTTCCTATGCCCGGCTCGCCGCCGATGAGCACCAGCGAGCCCCGCACCATGCCGCCGCCCAGGATCCGGTCCACCTCCCCCATGCCGAGGGAGATGCGGGCCTCCTGCGAGTCGTCGATCTCGTGCAGGCGCTGCGGCCGGCGGTCCGGCCGGGCGCCGTCGATGCGGCTTCCGCCCGACGCACCGCCCTTCTTCGCCTCCACGGGGGCTTCCTTCATCGTATTCCACTCGCCGCACGCCGGGCAGCGCCCCATCCATTTGGGGCTCTCGTTCCCGCACGAGGTGCAGTAAAAAACCGTCTTTGCCTTCGTCGCCATAGCAATCTACACGGTCTGCCAATAGACCATTGCAAAGTAACAAAAACAAATCGTCTTTACAAAGCGGAGCCGCTCTCCGAAAGAGCCGCCGCGACGACTTCCTTGTATTTCCGGGAAACGGGCAGCGGGACTCCGCCGACCGTTACGGTGTCCGGCTGGGTAAGTGCGGCCAGGGCGGTGTTGACCAGATAGGATCGGTGGATCCGGAGGAAACCGTCGCCCAGGAGGTTCTCCCACTGGCCGATGCCGGTCTTGTTGCGATACGACTCCCCGCTGCAGGTGACGAGCCGGACCTCCGTGTCGTTGGATTCGACGTAGGCGATGTCCGCCACTTTGAGCGTGACGCTCTGGCGGTCGGAAAAAAAGGTGACGGTACGGTCCTGCGTCTTGAATCTTTTGGACAGCCACTTCGCCCAGAGGACGTCACCGATCGCCAGCGCCGTGAGCATGAACCCGAGGAATGCCGGGTTGACGAGCATCGGGGCCACTTCTTTTCCCGGATAATACCCTCCTCCCGTACTGATGGCGCCCCAGACGCAATAGTGCAGGACCAGGATCAGCAGGATGACGGAAGCCATCACGGCCAGGGACAGATAGACTTTGTCGATGGGTTTCCGTGCCTTCGGCATCAGGAATTCAAGCGCCAGCGCACAAGGGCAGAAAATGAGACTGATGAGGATGGCCTGGGCCCAGGTATAGTCCAGACTGACGAGGATGGCTGAGATCATGGCAATGGCTGCCAGCCAGAATGCAATGCGTCCGACGGTCTTCATTCCATCACAAAAATAAGCAAATTCGGCTGCGTCTGCAAGCCGGGACGCCCTGCAGGGGGATTTGACAGGCCCGGAAAGGGTTTCAACTTTGGATAGTTCGGCGGACCCGGTGTAACTTTGCGTCAAACCAAATCTGTACTGTCATGAAAGAAGAAATCGTTTATGCACTGGACTCTCTGGGCGTCGCCCATGAGACCGTCATCGAAGTCCCGAGCAAGCCGTTCTACCTGTTCTTTATCGAAGGCGGCCTTCCGGGAATGATCATCATCACCCTGCTTCTGATCGCCCTGCTCATCGCCGCCTGGAAGGCGCCCAAGTGGGTTAAGGAAATCGGCATCGCCGCCCTGGTCGTCGCCATCCTGTGGAACATGGCCGGACTGTATCAGGCGATGGGCGCCGTCATGATGGCCGGAGACATCAGTCCCGCCGTGCTTTGCGGAGGCCTCCGGGTTGCCATGATCAGCAGCTTCTACGGTCTGATCGTTTATTTGATTTCCCTGATCATCCGCGTCATCCAGAAACCGCGGATCTGACGCGCAGGCCTACAGGACCTCCTCCCGCTTCCTGGTCAGGGACACCACGCCCAGGGTGACGGCGAGGAGGGCGATGGCCCCGTACAGGAATTCCTTCCTGTCCTGCAGCGCCTCCAGCGCCTTCGTGAAAGCCGTGCTGTCCGCCGCCGGCTGCACGGGACAGAACAGCACCAGCAGGGTGATCAGGCAGCCGAGCACGAGACCCGCCGCCAGCGCGACGATCAATGCGATCCGTCCGCGGCGGCGTTCTCCGTCCACGGTCTTCTTGATGCCTTCGACGGCGTTCAGCCGGGCATTCGTCTCGATCAGGAACTGCCCCTCGGCCGGGGTATCCGGCGCATTGTCTCGCAAATATTGTTCGATGTCTTTCATAAACGGATGTGCTGTCTGAGGTGGTCCCTGCCCACCGAAAGATGATATTTGACCGTGCCGGCCGGGATCTGCATGATGGAAGCGATCTCCTTGACCGGAAGGTCTTCGAAATAATGCAGGACGATGGCGGTCCGCTCTTTCTCGGGAATCCGCGTCAGCGCCCGCCGCAGCTCCTCGTGCCGGAAAGCGGCGTCCGAGGCGCTTCCGTCGGCCACGTGCAGCACTTCCGGAGCATCCATCGACGCCGAGGGCGCCGGTACCCGCCGAAGGTTGTCGATGAAGCAGTTGTAGGCGATCCGGAAGAGCCAGGCCTTGAAATTCCCGATAAAGCGGTCGGAGCTCACGTAGGCCCGCACCAGCGCCTCCTGCGCCAGGTCGTCGGCCAGGGCCGCATCTCCGCACAGCGATGCCAGGAACCGCCGCAGCCGTCCCTGACACGCCCTCACTTCGGAGATGAACCGCTCCCGGGTCATGATTACTTGTTCTCCAGAAGTCCCTTTTCTTCGGCTTCGATCTCCTTCGCCAGCATCTTCTTGCCGGCAAAATAGGAGATGAAGAGCCCGATACCTACCGCCAGCATCGCACCGGCTGCGTAAGGAAGGAAGTAATTGAATCCGTACGAATCGCCCATGAACAGGTACAGGAGCAGGAATGCCGCACCCATCAGGCTGGTGACGCAGGCGCCGTTGAGTTTCTCCAGCAGATCCTTCTTGATCGAAGTCTTCTTCGGACTCGATTTGAAAAGATCGGGATCGATGCTCTGGCCGTTCTCTATGGCCTTCAGCACGATTTCAGTTTTACGGTTCATCTCGTTCTGCCGCACGCGGCCGATCAAGAAGACAATCAACACCGGAAGTACCACGCAGATACAAATCGGGACCAAAATGCTACCTAAATCCATCATCGTTTATTGTTTAATCGTTCAACTATTTTCTTCCCCTTTCCGGGGCGGTTTCATAGCTATAACGCAGAACGCGCCCGAAAGGTTGGAAAAAAGTGAAAAATTTTATCTTCGCGGGAGTTCGAAGACCTCCATGTCCTTCACCTCGCCCGCCTCGATCTTGAAGCGCAGGGCGGTACGCACGACGTGCCAGCCCTGGATGCCGGCGGCTCCGGGATTGATATAGAGACAGTTGCAGCGATGGTCCTGCATCACCTTCAGGATATGCGAATGCCCGCAGATGAACACGTCGGGCTTGTACTGGTCGATCAGCGCCTGCGCCCGGAGGTCGTAGTGGCCCGGCGAGCCGCCGATGTGCGTCATCAGCACCTTCAGCCCCTGGACCTCCAGATATTGATGCATCGGGTATTCGCGGCGGATGTCCTGCCCGTCGCAGTTCCCGGCCACGCCCACGAGCGGCTTGAAGGCCGCGATCGAATCCGCAAAAGAGAGCCCGCCGCCGAAGTCGCCGGCGTGCCAGATCACGTCCACCGGCTCCAGGAAACTCCGGAAGCCGTCGCTGAAAACCCCGTGGGTGTCGGAAATCAGGCCGATGTACATATGACGGTCAGGCCAGCCCGGCAAGATGCTTCTCCCAGGCCCAGGCGGACCTCAGGGTGTCTTCCAGCGGGCGTTCCGCCTTCCAGCCGAGTTCCCGCTCCGCCAGGGAGGGATCGGCCCAGACGGCCACCACGTCGCCGGGACGGCGCGGAGCGAACTTCCAGTTCAGTTTGAGGCCGTTCACGCGTTCGAAAGTGGTGATCAGTTCCAGCACGGAGAGCGGACGGCCCGTGCCGACGTTGAAAATCTCGTAGTCCTTCTTCATCCGGCCCTCCACCATCCGGGTGACGGCAAAGACGTGCGCCTTGGCCAGGTCCACGATGTCGATGAAGTCGCGCAGGCAGGTGCCGTCGGGCGTCGGATAGTCGTTGCCGTACACGGACAGGCACTCCCGCCGGCCGATGGCGGTCTGGGTGAGGAAAGGCACCAGGTTGTTGGGCACGCCGCGCGGCAGTTCGCCGATCAGCGCGGAAGGATGCGCCCCGATGGGATTGAAATAGCGCAGGGCGATGCCGCGCACGCCCGCGTAAGCCTTTACGCTGTCGCGCAGGATGTCCTCGCACATCGTCTTCGTGTTGCCGTAGGGCGATTCTGCCGGCTGCCGCGGCGTCTCTTCCGTCACGGGAAGCTGGTCCGTCTGCCCGTAAACCGTCGCCGACGAGGAGAACAGGACGTTGCAGCCGCCCTGATGCTTCGCGGCATCGAGGATGTTCATGAAGGACAGGAGGTTGTTGCGGTAGTACTTCAGCGGCTCCGTCATCGACTCGCCCACCGCCTTGAAGGCGGCGAAATGGATCACGGCGTTGATCGGGTACTTCTCGAAGAGCGAATAGACGGCGGCCTTGTCGCAGAAATCCATCGGGACCAGCGGAATCTCGCGGCCGAGGATGGCGCATACCCCCTTGTAGTTGGTTTCGTCGCAGTTGGAGAAGTTGTCGGCGACGACCACGTCATAGCCGGCCTGGACAAGTTCCACGGTTACGTGGCTGCCGATGAATCCGGCTCCGCCGGACACGAGAACGGTCTTTTTCATAGCTGTTCTTCTTTCCAATCTTTATATGGGCGTTTTGTCAGCGAGGAATTGTAGTAGCGGCGGTCGCCGGTCACCTCCTCCCCCAGCCAGGCCGGGCGGCAGAAGGCTTCATCTTCGGACCCCAGCTCCACCTCCGCGACCAGCAGGCCGGCGTTGTCGCCGTGGAACTCGTCCACTTCCCAGACGTGCCCGTCGGCGGCGGGGACGAGGTGGCGCGTCTTGTCGATCACGCCCGGCTCGCAGAGCGAAAGCAGCAGCTGCGCCTCGCCCGCGGGGATCTCCTTCTCCCACTCGACGCGGGTCAGGCCGCGCATCGGGCCCTTCACGGTGATCCAGCCCTGTTCGTCGCGCAGGCGCACCCGCACGGAGCGCCCCGGCGTGGTGCTCAGGTAGCCCTGGACAATATGACTGGCGCCGGAAACCTCCCCACGGAAGTCTCCGGCGACCAGGAATTTACGTTCGATTTCCCGGAAATCCATTCCCTACAGGCCCAGCAGGAAGCCGAAGGTGAGGGTGCGGGCGTCGCTGAGGCTCTCCTGGAAGAGAGGCGTCAGGCCGTACATCACGAACACGCCCAGGCTGCCGTAGGAGAAACCGCCCTCGACCGTGGCGCGGAAGGGATTGAACACCTCCCGGCACTGTTCACGGTACCTGGGACGCTTGTATTTGGTGTAGCCGCCGGTAAGCAGCTCGGCGCTCGCGCCGGCATAGACCGAAACCTTGCCCAGATTCACGCCCACCCGCAGCGGAATGCCGAAGTAACTCGCGTGGATCTTGGACTTCCTTCCGTCATAGTTGGACGATTCCATCTTGATCGGGTACGGCATATAGACCTTTCCCACCGGGCGGAGCGTATTGGCCGAATCCGCAAAGGTAAAATCCATGAAGGTCCAGCGGAGCCCCAGGGAAACGTCCAGGGCGTTGTAACGGATGCGCAGGTCCGCCAGCTGCAGGCCATAGACGAAATTCTTGGCCGTGCGCATATCCAGGAAATGGGTGTTGTTCACCGCCGACCACTCTCCCTTATAGTTGGTGCCGACCAGCGCGGACGCGCCGAAATACATCGGGAAAGCCAGGTTCAGGTCCGTTTCGACCTTGCCGCCGGAGGCGATCTCGATCTTGTTCAGATCCTCCAGGCTCTCGAGATCGATCTCCCGGTCCTGGGCGAAAGCGGCGGCCGAAAGGGTCAGGGCCGCAAGAAGTAAAAGTATCTTTTTCATATTGCAAAGTTAATCGCTGTCACGAAAATACACAATAAAAACTAGAAATTCAGTTCCTTTCCCCGGTAGAAGTCCAGCAGGCGCGTCTGGTAGAGGCATTGGAAACGGGCCTGGATGTGCTCCGACTCCGCCCGGAGCCAGCTGTTGCGGGCGTCGTTGTAGTCCGCCACGCCGGCCTTGCCCACCTTGTACTTCTCTTCGGTGAGTTCATAGTGCTCGCGGGCGCTCGCCGCGCTCTCGCGGCTGCCCGCATAGCGCGCCTGCGCCGTCACGGCGTTGTAGTAGGCCTGCTGGATCTCCTTGTAGAGCGCTTTCTTCACGCTCTCGAACTGGATCTGCCGGCCCTTGAGGGTCAGTTCGGCGTTCCGCACGTTGTTGCGGATGTTGAAGCGCTGGAAGATGGGGACGTTCATCGACACGCCCACATACTGACTGAAGTTGTTCTTCAGCTGCTCGCCGAACGGCTGGGAGGTGATTTTGGAGTTGGTGTAGTAGTTGGAGCCCAGCCCGCCGCTGAGCGAGATGCTCGGCAGGTAGGCGCCCTTGGCGCGGGCGATGCCCAGTTCGGCATAGTCCACGTTCAGCCGGGCGGACTCCACCGACGGCTTCACCGCCACCGCTTCCTCGTAGATGGCTTCCGGGCGCATCAGCAGGATCTGCGAAGGATCTCCGACCTCCGGCGTGACGATGGAAAAGCCTTCCGGGGAAGGGAGTTCCAGCAGCTGGGTCAGCTCCAGCACGGAGATGCGCAGGTTCCCTTCGGCCTGGATCTCGCTCTGGCGGCTCTGCGCCAGGGTGGCCTGCTGGGCGGACACCTCCGCCGCGCTGACCTTGCCGGCGTTCAGCCTTTCCTTGATCTGCTCCAGCAGCTGCGCGTCGTGCGCGGACTGTTCGCGGGCCACCCGCAGCAGCTCCTGGTTGTAGAGGATCTGCACGTAGGCCTGCGCCACCGCCACGCGGATGTCGTCCCGCGCCTTCTCCAGGTCGGCCGTCGCCGCGGCCAGGTTCAGCTTGCCGAGCTTGATGCCGTTGGTGATGTCGAAACCCTGGAAGATCGGGAGGTCGCCCCCGAGGCTGAAGGAGGTCGAGGTGGTGTTGGAGTTGGAATAGGTGTTGTCCGCGGTCAGGCCTCGGCCGAAGGACAGGTTCTCCGAGGCGGACGCATTGAAGGCGGGCAGGCGGCGGCCTTTCGCCGTGCTCAGTTCCACCTCGCGCTGCTCCACCGTCAGCTCGCCCTGCTTCACGGTGAGGTTGTGGTCCAGCGCATAGGCGATGCAGTCGGACAGGCTCCACGGGCCGTCCTGGGCCCGGAGGGCGCCGCCGGAGAGCAGCAGGAGGGCTGCCAGGAGGATGCTATTTCTTTTCATCTTCGTCGGTGTTGATGATTCTCGGACCGCGGAGTTTGTCGCCCACGCTCAGGCCGCTCTTGATTTCGATATCCACGCCGTCGCTCAGGCCGGTGGTGACCTGCACGCGGTCGTAGCCGCCGGCGGCGTTCTTGCGCCAGACGAACGTGTCGTCGCCGTCAAACTCCAGCGCGCTCTCCGGGATGGAGAGCACCTGGCTCACCGTCTCCAGGGCAATTTCCGCATTGGCGCTGTAGCCGGAGCGGATCATGTATCCGGAGTTCTCCTTCAGGGCCGCCTTGATCTCGAACTGGTTGGCGCCGTTGTTCTCCGTCGCCTTCGGGGAGATGTACTCCAGGGCCGCTTCGGAACTGTAGTCCGGCAGGGCGCCGATGCTGATGCGCATCGGCATTCCCTCCACGAGCGAGCCCACTTCCGTTTCGTCGATGTTTCCGTCGAAGATGAGATCGGCCATGTTGGCGACGGTAGCCACCGTGGTGCCGTCGTTCATCGTGTTGGCCTGGATCACGGAGTTGCCCACCTTGACCGGGATGTCGAGGATGAGGCCCGTGATGGTGGAGCGCACCAGGGTCGAGCTGCCGGTGGTGTTGCGCGAGGACACGCCGTCGCGGATCACTTCCAGGGACTCCTGGGCGGCCGCTTTCTCCTCGACAGCCTGGTTGTAGGCCTGGAGGACCTGGTCGTACTCCTCGTCGCTGACGAGCTTCTTGTCGTAGAGGGTCTTCTCCCGGTCGTAGTTGGTCTTGGCCTGCTTGAGGTTGATCTCCGCCAGGCGCACGCGGGACTGGGCGCTGCTCAGCGAGTTCATGTCCGGGATCACGCGGAGCTTGGCGATGACCTCGCCCTCCTTGACCTGCTGGCCGGCCTCCTTGTAGAGCTCGGCGATGATGCCGTTGATCTGCGGCTTCACGTTCACCTCGTTGCGCGGCTCGATCTTGCCCGTGACCACGGTGGTCCGGCTGATGTCGCCCAGGACGGCCTCCAGTTCCTGGTACTCCGTCTTCTCGGGACGGGAATTCCGGAACAGGAAGATGAAGGTCCCGATGAAGATCAGCGCGATCAGGGCGAAAATGATGTACTTGAAAATGCGTTTCATATCGTTTGTCTTTATTTATTATTCATCTCTCATGGCGTCCACGGGCTTGATGGACATCGCGCGGGAGGCGGGGGCCAGACCCGCGACCACACCCAGCGCAGTCAGCAGCAACGCCGCGACAATCGCCGTCCAGAAACCGATCTGGAAACTGGCGGCCGGATTGTCCGGATTCATCCGGACGATGGTCTCCAGCAAACGCAGCAGCTGCACGGAGAACACGATGCCGAACGAGCCCGCCACCAGGGTCAGCGCAATGCTCTCGAGGATGATCTGCGAGAGGATATCGCGCGGCGTGGCGCCGATGGCGCGGCGGATGCCAATCTCGGTGGTGCGCTCCTTGACGGTGACCATCATGATGTTGCTCACGCCGATCACGCCCGCGAGGATGGTGCCCAGGCCCACCAGCCAGATCAGGAAGTTCACCCCCCGGAAGAGATTGTCCACCAGGGCGAACATCTGCTCGGTATTGATGATAACCAGGGCCTGCTTGTCCTTGGGGTCGAAGAGGTGCTGCCGGGAGAGGATTTCCCGCATCCGGGGCTCCTGTTCGGACATCCGGATGCCGGATTTGGCAGCCGTGCAGATGAGGTCCACGTCGGCGCCCCGGTTGTAGATCTTCTGGGCCAGGGGCAGGGGGACGAACACCGTCTGGTCCGCCCGGCCGCCGATGCTGATGTTGCCGCTGCTGAAGTCCACGCCCACAATCTGGTAGAAGACCGGACCCACCTGGATGAATTCTCCGCAAGGGTCACCCCCGTCCGGGAACAGTTCGTTGTAAACGCGTTTGCCGATCACGCAGACCTTGCGCTCCTGCAGGATGTCGGTCTCGTTGATATAGCGGCCATACTTGATGCGGGGCTCTTCGATACGGTCGTAGTCGGCATAGATGCCCCGCACGCTGACGGAGGAGGTGTTGGTGCCGAAGACGGCCTCGCGCCCGCCGGTATTGATGACCGGGGTCACCGTCTCCAATTCGGGCATCATCTGCCTGAGCCGCTCCACGTCCATGTAGTTGAGCCGCCAGTAGCGCCCCTCCTTGAAACCTTTGTAAGGCTGGGTTGTCTGCGAGGAAATCAGGATGCCCGTATTGGTGGCAAACCCTTCGAAATTGCTGAATATAAGCTGCTTGAGGCCCTGTCCGCCGCCCATCAGGAAAAGCAGCATGAAGATGCCCCAAAACACGCCGAAGCCGGTGAGCAGGCTCCTGCTCTTGTTGCGGACCAGCGAGTCCGCAATCTCCCGGAAACTGTCTACATCGAATCTCATTCTGCGCGGAGGGCTTCTATGGGTCTGACACGGGAGGCCTTGCGGGCCGGGAACAGGCCGGCCAGGGTGCCGGCGACGATGAGCACGACCGTGGCTCCGAGGGCGACGTCGAGCCCCACGGTAGGGTTGACAAGCATCGCAATCTGCTCGTCCATCACGGACACGGTGGACTGACCGACCGTCTTGTCCAGGAGCATGCAGGCGATCATCCCGAGCAGCATCCCGACATAGCCGAAGAAGGCCGTGATGCTCACGCTTTCCGCGAGGATCAGCTTCATGATGCTCCAGGGGCTGGCGCCGATGGCCTTGCGGATGCCGAATTCGTGCGTGCGCTCCTTGACGGTGATGAGCATGATGTTGCTCACGCCTACGATACCGCCCAGCAAGGTGAGCAGTCCGATGAGCCAGAGCGCGGTGCTGAGGATCCGGCGGCCCTTGTTCATCTGGAGGTTCTGCGTGAAGCGGTTCCAGATCCAGATGGCCCGCCGGTCGTCCGGCGCGGCGCGGTGCCGCAGGTTGACCGCCGCCCGGTACTGGTTCTCGAAGGCTTCATTGGCCTCTTCGGAATCGAGTCCGTGGAAGGTGAAGGTCAGGTCGTCGATTTCCTCGCCCTTGCCGTAGATGATCTTGACGGTCGTGTACGGCGCGTAGAAGAGGTTGCTGTCGCTCATGCGGTCGGACTTGGTGATGCCGACCACGCGGAAGGAGAAGGTGCCGATCTTGACATACTTCCCGAGCAGGGAACGCACATCCACGGTGACGCCGCTCGCGGAATCGAAACGCAGGGTGGCGAAACGGGCGCCGGAGTCCCGGGAACCGCCTCCCAGCAGGGTCTCCACCTGGTTTTCCGACAGGACGACGACCTTGCGGTTCTCGCGGATATCCTTGTCGTTGATGAAGCGGCCGTAGCGCACCTCGATCTTTTCCATTTCCAGCCGGGCAGGATAGTTGCCCTCGATGTAACCCGCGAAATACCGCTTGCCGTAGTTGACGGTCACGTTCGTGCCCACGGTGGAGACCACCCGGTCCACGTGGTCGGCGAACAACTCGCTTCCGGTCAGCGCCACATCGCCGTCCTCCAGTGAGATGCGGCGGCCTTCCTTGAGTCCGTCGTAAGGCTTGGAGGTCCTGCCGCCGCCGATCTGCATGGTGTTGGTGGCGATGTCCTCGCCGCCCGTCAGGAAGGCGTTCATCAGGCCGTTGCCCGCGCCCAGCAGGACGATGAGCATGAAGATGCCCCAAGACACCGCGAAGCCGGTAAGGCAGGTGCGGAGTTTGTTGCGCCGGACGCTCTCCCAGATTTCAGTGAAGACGTCTCTCATTTCATGATGGTGGTGGTGCCGAACGCCGAGGCGTGGTGTTCGCGGTTGTCTTCGATCTGCCCGATGATGCCGTCCTTGATGTGGACGATCTTGTTGGTGGCGTTGGCCACGCCGCTCTCGTGCGTTACCACGATGATGGTCATCTGCTCCTCGCGGTTGAGCTGCTGGAGCAGTTCCATGATCTCGACCGAGGTCTTCGAGTCGAGGGCGCCCGTGGGTTCGTCCGCCAGGACGATCTGCGGGCGGGTGATCAGGGCCCGGGCGATGGCGACGCGCTGCTTCTGGCCGCCGGACATCTCGTTGGGATAGTGCGAGGCCCAGTCCGCGAGGCCCAGCCGGTCGAGGTACTCAATGGCCATCTGGTGGCGCTTCTTGCGGGGCACGCCCTGGTAGAAGAGGGGCAGTTCCACGTTTTCGACGGCGGTCTTGAAGCCGATGAGGTTGTAGGACTGGAAGATGAAGCCGATCATGCGGTTGCGGTAGTCCGCGGCCTGTTTTTCGGTGAGGTTCTTGATCAGTTTCCCGTCTATATAATATTCGCCCGTGTCGTAGTTGTCCAGGATGCCCAAAATGTTGAGCAGGGTGGACTTGCCGGAGCCGGATGCGCCCATGATCGAGACGAATTCGCCGCGGTCGATACCGAGGTTGATCCCTTTCAGCACGTGGAGGGGCTGGCCGTTGTTGTATGTCTTGTTGACGTCTTTGAGTTCGATGAGCATATAGTGTCTTATTGAACTATTACACCGCAAAGGTAAGGATTAATTTTAATTCTGCAAGAATCTAACCAACTTTTTTCACTTGTTGCGCTTATTACAAGTTTCCGCAAATTTAATAAATATTTATCGAATTGCAATAAATTAATATTGTTTTTGTCGGCGGGCGCAGGTGAGGCAGGCAGTTGCCCGGGCAAACCGTAGCCGCCCGCGGCTCATGAGCGGGAGGGGCCCACGTAGTGGGTGGGAGGGATGGAGTGAGCGATGCGAACGGAAGGTTTGCAGGGCAAGCTGCCTGCGAACCGGAGCCGCTGCCAGCAATAAGAAGAGGGCGGCCGATATGCATCGGGCGCCCTCCGTCACTCAAAAAGCGGAATCGTCTTAAATCTTGCCGCGAAGCAGGAAATAATACACGGCGAAGCCGATCCAGCTGAAAGCGAGGACCAGCACGGAGATGAGGATCTTGCCGACAATGCCGTACTTGCTGGTCTTGAAGATATCGAGCACGCACCAGATGGCGAGGACGATACCAAGGATGTAGATGATTTTTGCTAACATAATTTATTGATTTAAAGGGTTTTGTTTTCTCGAGAACTCACATCCGCACCAGGTCTGGTTGTAGAACCCCTGCTCCCAGATCACCTCGTTCCGCCGCTCCTGTAACCCGCCTTTCCTCCAGTTCTGCGGCCAGAACAGCGGAGCGGCAGCGGCAACTGCCTCCGGAAACACTGCCACCCTCGGCACGTTAAGAGGGGGGACCGCAAGCGAAGCGCAGCGGTGGGGTCCGACGAAGGAGGACGTTTCAGGAGGCAGTTCGCCGCTGCCGCAGCAGACGTCCTTACCGGCAGCATTGACCTGGTCGAGGTCTTTCCAGCGGGAGGAGGCCAGGGTGGTGGCGAGGACCGGCAACCCGCGGGAAGCGGCATACTGCGCAGCGCGCCGCAGGCGGAAGCGGAAACACGCCGCGCAGCGGCGGCCCCGTTCCGGCTCGTCCTCGAGCCCGCGGACGGCCGAGAGCCACGCCCCGTGGTCGTACTCGTCCTCGACGAGTTCCACGCCCAGCAGGTCGGTATAGCGGCGCAGCTCGGAAAGCCGGAGCTCGTACTCCGCGCGCGGTGCGATATTGGAATTGCTGAAGAAGACCACGGGACGGATCCCGCTGTCCCGGAGGCACTCCAGAACGGCCCCGGAACAAGGCGCACAGCACGCGTGCAGCAGGATTTCCCCGGCGCCCCCGGGCGCCTCGACCTTCAGCATACCCTATTCGATGGAATTGATGTCTATCAGATTGTTCAGGATCGCATACACCGTCAGGCCGGGCACCGTCTTGATGCCCGTCTTGCGGGTGATGTTCTTGCGGTGCGTGATCACGGTGTTGATGGAGATGTGGTGCTTGTCGGCAATCTCCTTGTTCAGCAGGCCCTGCGCCACGCTCACCAGGATCTCCTTCTCCCGCTCGGACAGCTCGCGCCGCTCATCCTCCCGCTCTTCCTGCTCGGCCGGGAACGCCCGCAGGCTCCGGGGATTCTCCAGCAGCCGTACCATCGGCACCAGCACGTGGTCCTCGATGTAGGTGTGGCACTTCAGGTCCTCCTGCAGCACGAAAACGTGCATGAGGAGTTCGATCCGGAGGCGCTTGTCGCACGATGACGGAAGGGACTTCATCACGAGGTTCTTGAAGTCCGACAGTTTCTCGTCGATGTTGGAATGGTTCTCCTCGAAGCGGTCGATGGAGAAACCGCTGCGCCGGCGGCCGATGATCAGGTCCTGTACGTAAGGGATTACCTCCTGCTCCTCGAAGCTGAAATGCTTCTCCAACTCGGCCTTGTAGCCGCTGAAAAACTCCCAGACCACTTTCCGCTGCGCAGCCGTGCACGGCTCCAGCAGCTGCGACACCGTGCCTTCCATCATCGCCAGCACGCGGGTAAGATAGTAGTCGTGCGACTGGTGCAGGTAGCGCAGGATGTCCCCCACGTGGCTGCGGTGCAGCTGCGCCGCGCTCGGCTCGAACTCCGGGAAGGAATACACCTCGCACAGCAGGATGACCGTATCGGGGTCCAGGCCATTCTGCAGGCAGGCCTCGGAAACCGTCTTTTCGCCGTAGCTGCCGTCGATGCCCACGCGGGACAACACGCCCAGAAGCCGGTAATTGGCTTCCACGAGTTCGGCGAGCTTCATGTTGCAGGAGAACTTGTCCATCATCACACAAAATTAAACAAATTTTTTGCGATTTTGAGAAATATCCCTAATTTTGCAGTCCCAAAGTGCGACGCGGCAGTGGTGAAATGGTAGACACGCTACTTTGAGGGGGTAGTGGGCGTTTGGCCTGTGTGAGTTCGAGTCTCACCTGCCGCACGAAAAAAGGCGACCGGAGTTTCCGGCCGCCTTTCCTGGTTTTTCGGGGTCATTATTTCTTCTTGGGTATCGCGAGGATGCGGTACAGCGCCTCGTGCGGAGTGAGGTCCCTGCGGAAGACCAGCGGATAGTTGGTGCGTCCCGGAACCGGATAGCCGTTCTTCCAGGAACCGCCGTCCTGAACGCCCCAGAAGGTCACGCGGTCAATCACGTCCCGGTGGTCATAGAAGATCTTGAACAGCTCCTCGTAACGGTCGGCCTGCTGCTTCTCCACCTCGGCGGGAAGGCCGTCCCGGTACGGATCCAGGTACTCCTTGAACTCTTCGAGCTGGAACTGCGGATCCGACATGACCTGGCCGATGACCTGCCCTTCGCGGGTCAGCGGCAGCACGTCGATGTCGATCTCGGTGATCATCACCTTCACGCCCAGCGCGGCGATCTTCTCGATGGCGTCCACCACGTACTGGTTCTTCGGGTAGTTGAGCCCCCAGTGCGCCTGGATGCCCACGCCGTCGATGCGGATCCCCTCTTCCTTCAGCATCTTCACGATGTGCAGGACCCCCTCGAGCTTGGACGGCCGCCACACGTTGAACTCATTGTAGTAGAGTTCAGTGTCGGGCGCGTACTGCTCGGCGAAGCGGAACACGGTCTTGACGATCTCGTCGCCGTATTCCTCGCCGCCGAAGGCGTGGACCCAGCCCTTGTCGCGGTATCCGCCCTGCTCGGAGACGATCTCGTTGATGACGTCCCAGGCGTCGACCCGGCCCTTGAAATGCGTGCAGACCGTCTCGATGTAGCTCCGGAGCGTTTCGACGAGTTCGTCGTGGCTCTTGGGATTGCCTTTCGCGTCGTTCCAGAAGAACTCCGGCGTCTGGTTGTGCCAGCACAGCGTATGTCCCATCACGAACATGTCGTGCTCGACGGCGAAGTCCACATAACGGTCGGCGCGTTCCCAGTTCCAGACGTCCGGTCTGGGATGCAGGGACTCGGGCTTGAGCTCGTTGCCCGGCGTAAGCGTATTGAAGTTCTTGAGAATCAGGGCCTCATACTCAGGGTTGCGGCCACTCAATTCGAAGGAACTCACGGCGGCGCCGATCTTGAAGGCGTCCTTGTACGCGTCCTTGAGACCGGGCAGTTCCGCCGGATCCTTGGGGGCGGGAGTGCAGGCCAGGGCCGCCAGGGCGGCAAGGGCGATGCCCATCTTGGTAATAAGGTTCATAAGTGTCTATTTTACAGGGGAATAAAACTTGAAGTCCCACTTGGAGTTGTCGCTGTTGAAATCAAACGGCGCCAACGTCGGAGAGCAGTCTCCGAGGGAGACGAGCGCGTAGGGCCCGTCGTGGCCGGGGATGGCCTTGGGCATGATGCGGAACGTCCCGTCGGTCAGCTGGTCGATGCGCCAGAGCTGCTCGGGAGCGCCGGTGAATTCCGGAACGGTCTCGACCTCGGCCTTGTCGTTCGCGGCCAGGGCGCGGCCGGTGCCGGCGATGACGATCTTGTAGTACGGGCCGCCGAAATAACCGCCGGCCTCGGGCACGGGGATGACGCTCCACCGCTGCCAGGGACGGGCCATGTAGTATCCGTTCCGGGCCCCGATGACGCCTTCCGGCCAGCTGCCGGCCACCTCTTCGAGCTTCTGCTCCTCGAGGATGACGTTCTGCTGGACCTCATTGCCCCGGCCGAAGCCGCGCATGCCTCCCTGGGCGCGGACGAAGTCCACTTCGAGTTCGAGCGCGTATCCGCTCCGGACCGACTGGATCTCATAGGTGCCCTCGCGGAAAGCCTCGCCGGCCACCGGCCAGCCGTCCTTCCACAGCAGCGGGCGGATGGCGAGGACGCTCCGGCCGCTCTGGTCCATGTCCGCTTCCCAGTGGAACGACAGCTTCTCCACGCCTTCCTCCACGATGTAGCGGCCGAAATGGCCCGGACCCACGAGGCGGCCTTCCGTCGTGATGACGGACTTGCCGCCGCCCTGGATCATGGAGCGGCCCACGTTGTCGATGAAGGGACCGTTGACGCTGCGCGAACGGCCGACCACGATGTTGTAGGTGGAGTTGACCCCGTCGCAGCAGGTGCCGTGCGTGCCGAGCAGGTAATACCAGCCGTCACGGTACATCATCGTCGAGGCCTCCATGTTCCGCCCGACGTCGATGGCTTCGTTGCCCTCGACGCGGAAACCCGTCTTCGGGTCGATCTCCACCTGGCGGATATGTCCGAAATAGGTGCCGCAGGTCAGCCAGAGCCGGCCCGTGGTCGGGTCCAGCAGGACCCCCGGGTCGATGGCGTTGAAGTCCTCGTCCACGAGCGACTCGCACACCATCACCGGCTCGGAATAGGCGAAGTCCGGGGAGTCCGGATCGAGCGTCTTGTTCCACATCGTCATGATCTTGCTGGCGTGGCCGCCGCCCATGCCGCCGCCCGTGGTCCCATAGACGACGAGATAGCGGTCTCCGATCTTGATGGCGTCCGGAGCGGCGCCGCCGCCGGGCCTGACGGCCCCGCCGTGCCAGTTCCAGCCGTCCTCGGAGATGAGGCCGCCGCCTCCGGTGCCGAAGGTATAATACTTCCCGTCGCACTCCACGACGGACGAAGGGTCATGGATGTACGGGGCACCGGTCTGTGCGTGCAACGACGCTCCGGCGAGGAGCAGCAGGGAAATGAATACTGTCTTTTTCATGTTCTCGGTTCTTTTATCAGTTGCACGTAATGGTGTATCCGGTGACCGGCTTGCCGGTGTCGTCGATGAAACGGGCGCAGAACTCGCTCATGCCGGGGCCGTTCATCGTAACGCCGCGGAGCACGTTCCGGCCCTTCTTGAGGGTCACCCGGTCGGACACGGCACTGTCGACGCCCATGTGGCGGTCGCCCGCGAGCAGCAGCACCTCCTCGCCGTTCACCCACCACCTCGCGGCCTTGTTGGAGCCGACGGCGAGCCGGACGTTCTCGATGTCCTCCTCGCAGTTGATGACGGTCACGGTCCAGAAGATGACGCCGTAGCGGTCCTTGTCCAGGCCCGTAGCGAAGCGGAAGAGCTTCACGAAGAAGTGGTCGCTGTCCAGGGCGTGCCAGGTCAGCGTCGCCTTCACGAACTTGGGCTGGTTCTGCTGCTGCGGAGGCGCGACGGGCCGGTTCGAGCTCAGGTTCACCGGGGGCTGGTACTCCATGGTGACCTTGACCTTGTCGCCGTCCTTGGGAAGCATGGTCAGTTGGCCGGGGAAGTACTCCACGCTGAGGTTCTCACGGGTATAGGAGTCCGTGAACACCCGGTTCGTGGGGTTGGGCTTGCTGATCGGCTCCAGGATCATCCAGCGGCGGATGAAACCGTCCGCATCCGGGGTGGCCGACGGCGTGGTGACGGGTTTGAAATAGCCCTTCAGGGCTTCCGCCACGTCGATCTTGGGGTTTCTTTTCTGCGCCTGGGCCGGCACGGAAGTGGCGGCCGCCAAGATCAGGAGCAGAAGGATTCTGAAGGATTTCCTCATCATATCAATGTCTTACGAGATTCCACTTGGAATTGTCGCTGTCCGGGTCGAAGACACCCAGGGACGGCGTGCTGTCGGCGACGGAAACGAGGACCAGTTCCTCTCCGGTGCCGGGTACAAATTTAGGCATGATCCGGTACGTTCCGTCGGTCAGGCGGTCGATCCGCCACAGCTGCTCCGGGGCGCCGGTGAACGCGGGGACGGTCGTGACCTCCCGGTCCGCCGTGGCCGCGAGCGCGCGGTCCGTTCCGGCGATGGTGATCTTGCAGTACGCGCCGCCGATATAGCCGCCGAGTTCGGGGACTTCGGTAATCTCCCACGCCTGGTGGGGACGGAAGAGTTCCGGGCCGATCCGGACGCCGATCCCGCCCTCGGGCCAGGTGCCGATCACATCGGCCAGCTT
>JAEEGL014124841.1_pt1 | contig 19041 bp, 9 predicted proteins | sample 9134231 | NCBI WGS metagenome assembly JAEEGL01 (sample SAMN16246548, study PRJNA631951) | gut metagenome | biome: gut microbiome; feature: rumen; material: fiber-attached | host: Bos | place: Iran: Karaj | collected 2018-10 | reverse complement strand
TGAAGCCCGTAACCGCGGAGGTAAGGATCTTACCTTCCCCTCTCTGGTCGAGTCCCTCCCTCAAATACTTGATTAAAGTCTCGTACTGGCGACTTGTATTGGCTCTTGGGTATTCCCAGTCCACGTCGATTCCGTCGAGTCCGTAATCGTCCACGACCTTCAACATGGCGTTTGCCAGCGTCCTGCATTTGGCGTCCGTGTCGGTCGCCGCGGCAAAGGTAGATTCAAGCGGTTTTCCCTTATACGACCAACCGCCGATCGCGATACTGACCTTCACGTTGTTTTCATGCGCCTTTTTCACCAGCGCGGTCATGAAGCCGCCGTCGTTTAAAGGTCGGACTTCCCCATCCTCTGTCGGAATGGCAAACGCGTAAATCAGGTGCGTTACTTGGCTGTAATCGATCCTGTCCAGATACCCCGTTCCATACCAGTTTGGCGCGTAACCGACAACCTTGAACTGGTCCGCTCCAAATCCTCGTTCCGGCAAAGCGAACAAGAAACCGAGCGCCGCAATAACGACGAAAAATTTTCCAAAGGTAAAACCGTCTCGTCTTATTCTTCTCTCTTTTCCAAATATATTGAGCATTTGAGCGACCTTAGGTTTTGTTGAATAAAGACGTCAATAAGGGCGTCCTGTTGATTCTATTCACGGACAATCCCTTACGAGGAGAAGCAAACGGCGTTTTAACCAAACGCGACGTCTGCGCCTTAAACGCCAAAGGGGCGCGTTCTCTCGTGAGTATACGCGCCCCCTTCGTCAAAATCAAGCGTCGCCAAAGCGGCAAACTACTTTTTCGTTCGCGCCTTGCCCGTCCGCACGCGGAACAGGATCGAATAGAAGATCGGCACGACGTAGAGCGTCAGAACCGTCGCGAAGATCAGGCCGAACATGATCGCCGTCGCCATCGAGTCGAAGAGCGGGTCCTGCAGCAGCGGGATCATGCCGACGATAACGGTCATCGCGGCGACGGTCACCGGTCTCATTCTTTCGACGCACGCGTCGACGATCGCGTCGTAAGGACTTTCGCCCTTGGCGAGTTCCTCTTCGATTTGGTCCATGAGCACGACGCCGTTGCGCACCATCATTCCGAGCAGACTCATGACGCCTATGAGCGCCATAAATCCGAACGATTTGTTCAGCGCGAGCAAGCCGAGTGTAACGCCGATCGACGCGAGCGGGAAGGTCAATACGATGATGAGCGGCTGACGGATTCCGTTGAAGAGCGCGACGACGATAATCGCCATGAAGACGAACGCGATCGGCGTCTTGCTAAGGAGCACCTTCGTCGCGTCTTGCGAACGCTCGTACTGTCCGCCATATTCGATCGAATATCCCGGCGGAAGTTCGATTTCCGCTATTTTAGGTTGAACGGACTTAACTAAATCAGACCAGTTGCCTTTGATCGGATCCGCGCCGACCGTAACCGTCGGAATGCGATTGCGGCGACAGATGATCCCCGGTTCCCAGACGTAATCGACGTCGTCGCACACCTGCATGAGGGGCACGCTTTTGGAACCCAACCCCCAGACGGGCAGATTGCGGAGCGCCTCTGGATCGTTTCGATCCGCTTCCGCGGCGCGAAACATGATCGGAAGCTGTTCTTCGCCGTCGGCATAGAATCCGCACGGGATTCCTTTGGTCGCCCATCGGAGCGCGAAAAGAGTCTCGCTACGCGTGACAAGCGCCTGACGTCCCTTCGTCTGCGAATAATCGGGTTTCCAGCTAGGAATATCCTGTCGCCAGTCGTCGCGGACAAATTTCGCGTCGGGTTCTGCGCGCAGAATAGCCTTAACTTTTTCGCTTAACTGCCGCACAATTCTGCGATCGGGTCCGCTTACGCGCGCCTCAAGTTCCGACTTCGTCGTCGGACCGAGCGCGAAACGCTGCGCGCGCGTCTCCGCCTCCGGACAGTTGTCGGCAAGCCACTTTTCACACGGATCGATAATCTGCTCAATCCTGTCGATCGAATCGACGTTGACGACAATCTGCGCGTAGCTCGAGTTGATAATCTCAGGCTCGTAGGGGAGATAGAATCGCGGCGGTCCCGCGCCGATGAAGCTCGCGACGTTCGTCACGCCCTCTTGCTGCGAAAGATACTCTTCGACCTTACGAAGATCGTCCGACGTCTTGTTCACCGAAGTCCCCTCCGGTTCCCAGAAATCGACCATGAACTGCGCGCGTTGCGCCCTCGGGAAGAAAATCTGAGGAATGCGCGTGAACCCCGCGCAGGAAAGAACGAGCGCCCCGACGAGAACGAGAAGCGTCAGATACCGAAATCGTAGCGCGCTTTCGAGCGTCCGGCGATATAAGCGGTACATAACGCCCGCATGGGGATCCGCGCCGTTTTTAGACGGTTTAGCGTAGACAAACCAATAGTAGACGACCGGCGTTTGAAGCATCGCGACAAACCAACTGATGATCAGCGAGACCCCGACGACGATAAAGAGCGACCGCGCGTATTCCCCGACCATGTTCGGAGAGAGGTACACGGGCCAAAACGCGAGCGCGCCGACCAGCGTCGCGCCCAGAAGCTGGTACGCGGCGCGACGCGTTCCCTCGACGCACGCCCCTTTCCGATCCATCCCGCGCTGCATTCGCACCAAGATCATATCGCCGACGACGACCGCGTCGTCCACAAGAATGCCGAGCGCGACGATTAGCGATCCCAAAGACGTACGCTGCAAGTCGACGCCAAGCGCGCGAAGAACGCAGAACGTTCCCAGAAGAACGACCAGCAAACTGCTCGTAATTAAGATTCCGCTCCGCCAGCCCATCGCGACCATCACGACGAGCGTCACGATGCAGATCGCTTCATAGAGGTTTTTCGTGAACGCGTGAATCGAAACCTGAACGCTGTCCGGCTGATAGCTTATGTCGTGGATATTGAATCCCGCCGGCATATCCTCGAGGGCGGCGGCGAGTTTTTCACGAACTTCGCGCCCCATAAGCAACACGTTCCCGTTCGGAACGGGCGAAAGCGCGATTGCGACGGCGCGTTCGCCGTTACAGCGCAGGATTTTGGACGGTTCGTCGTCCGTGACGCGGCGCACCGTCGCGACGTCCTTGAGACGGATCTGACGCGTTCCGTCTCCTTCTTCCCCTTCAAAACGCGAAACGGCAGATTCGATCGGCGTGTCCGAAACGACGGAATCCGCGACCCCGAGAACCCCCTCGATCACGCCGTCGGGCAGGTGCAAATCTTCAATTTCTTCGAGCGAATCGAACCGTCCCGACGGCGCGACGCGAATCTTTGTCCCGTCGACGTTGAGCGTTCCCGCGTCGATCGACAGGTTCTGACTCTGCAGCATGAGAAAAATTTGCGCCGGCTTCACGTTGAGTTCCGCCATTCGCGCGCGTGAAATCTCGACCTCGATCCGTTCCGAAGGAAGTCCCCATAGCTCCACGCGGCGCACCTGATCGACGCGGAGTAATTCGCGCTGAAGTCGACGCGCCTGCTCGATGAGTTCGGCGTTGGAGAACCCGTCCGCCGTGAGGGCGAAAACGCACCCGTAGACGTCCCCGAAGTCGTCGTTGACGATCGGCGGCAAGGCCTCGACGGGAAGCTCTGTCTTAATCGTCGCCAACTTATTGCGCAGATCCTCCCAACGTTCGGGCATCTCCGACGCCTTAAGGCTTTCTTTAAGGTCGACGAAGACGAAAGAAACGCCCGGTTTAGAGATAGAACGTATCTTGTCCAGTCCCTTGATCTGCTGGGCGGCGCGTTCGACGACGTTCGTTACGCGCTCTTCGATTTCCTCTGAAGAACTGCCGGGGTATAACGTGACGACGACCGCCGTCTTGACCGTAAATTCAGGATCTTCTAACCGTCCGAGCGTAAGGTACGACCACACGCCGGCTGTCGCGATAAGAAAAACGCAGAAACCGACGACAAAACGGTTGTTGATTGCATATTTTGGCAGCATGACAATCTATCGTATAAAAATTTGCGCGATTCTTTAGGTTCAGGACGCGTTGCGATTCAGATTTTTTCCGGGAGTCGAATTTTCTGACCGTCTGTTAGAAAACGAGCGCCTGCGCCGACAATCGTTTCCCCTTCAGAAAGTCCTTCGAGAATCTGCGCCATATCGCCGACGGCGTTGCCGACTTTGACGACCCGACGCGTAAGAGTAAGGGAATCTTGATCGACGATCCAAACGTTCGTCTCCGACGACGAAGAGTTCGCGTCTTTGTTGGAGCCCGAAACGAGCGACGAAATCGGGACGAGCGTGTAGGGTTTCTCCTCGGTAAGGGTGATTTTAGCAATCCCGGCCATCCCGAGAAGCACGCCGTCTTCTTCCGTCGCGTCGATAGAAATTGTCATTAGGTAAGAACGGGAATTTTTTCGGAGCGAGGTCGAAGCCTCTTTCACGATCGCAGAAAAAACCTTGTCGGGAATCGTTCCGAAGACGCACTCGACTTTGACGACGTCGGACAGGCGAAGCGCAACCTCCTCCGTTACGTTGAGTTCCCCCTCAAACGATTTATCGTCGATAAGCGTCAAAATGGCGACGCCGGGCGCGACCGTTTCATGATTGTCGAAAAATTTCTCTGTCGCGACGCCCGAGAACGGCGCGACGAGCGTCGTGTCGTTGAGTTTGTTCTCCGCAAGCTGAAGGTCGATCTCAAGCCCGGCGATTTTTGCGCGCGCCATCTCAATCTCTTCGTCGCGAGAACCCTTACGCGCTTTTTCGAGCGTCTTCTCAGCGGCGCGCTCGGCGGCGACGGCGCTGTCGTACGTCGATTTCGCAAGGTCAAACTGCAGTTCCGACGCGGTTCCGTCGAGATGCAGACTTTCCATACGACGATACTGCCGTTCCGCCGTTTCGCGCTGAGATTTCGCCGCTTCGTAGCCCGCCTCCGCAGAGGCCAAATCTTCCGGACGCGCGCCCGTCTCCATCGCCTTCAACGCCGCGCGCGCTTCGACGAGCGCCTGATTGCAACGATCCACGACAAGCTGATAATCGCGCCGTTCAAGCTGCGCGACGACGTCCCCTTTGTTGAATCGTCTTCCCGGCGTCACGTCGAAATTCTCAAGTTTGCCCGGAACACGGAACGAGAGCTTTGCCGACGCGGCCTCTTTAACGACGACGGGAAAAGTACGCGTCTCCGTCGCCGCGTCCCCTAACACGACGAACGGCTGAATTAATCGTCCGGGGTTCTCCTGCTCAGGAGACGCGGTCTGCGACTCGGACGCGTTATGCCGACACGAAGGGAAAACGCTGAGCGTAAAGAGCGCCATGAGAACTCCAAAACAGAGAGCGCTCCTTTTACGGTGGAATTTCACAATGTTCATAACGGCGCCTCCTCGGCGCAAAAAGAGATTCAAGACCGGCGGTCGCCGTAAACGCGCTAAACAACGCGGTCCGTTCCGTGCAAAACAACGTCTTATCCGACGCGACTTTCTCTGAACAGACCTTGTAAACGTCGCAAATTATCGATAGGATCACTCGATGAATTCGCGGCTCGGCACGAAAGCGGCCCGCCGCGCCGTCTTTTCAATGGTTTGTCGTCTTTTCGGAGGTTTTAAAGTGACTTTGCCCAATAATCCTGTGCAAATAGGCTCATGTCGATGCGGCAAAGGCTGCGATCTAGTTCTGGTCGCGGGTCCCTGCGTCTTGGAAGAGTCGACCTCGCCAATTATCGCTAAAAGACTCCGCGAAATTGTCGACGAACTCAACCGCGACGGTTTCCCCGTCCAATTGATTTTCAAAGGTTCGTTCGACAAAGCAAACCGTACAAGCGTCGATTCGTGGCGCGGACCAGGCATGGACGCGGGACTCGCGCTGCTCTCCGAAATCCGTGAAGCCATTCAGACTCCCGTCGTGACCGATATTCACGAACCGGGACAAGCGGAGCCGGTCGGCAAAGTCGTCGACCTCCTTCAAATACCTGCGTTTCTCGCGAGACAGACGGATTTGCTCGCAGCCGCCGCGCGTACGGGAAAACCGACGCATGTTAAAAAAGGACAATTCATGGCGCCGCGCGACATGCGTTACGTCGTCGACAAACTCGTCGCGTTTGGCAATCCGAACGTTATCCTCGGAGAACGCGGAACGTTCTTCGGGTATGGCGCTCTTGTAAACGACTTCAGGTCTCTCGTCGTAATGCGCGAGACGGGCGCGCCTATTCTCTTTGACGCGACGCACAGCGTCCAAGAACCGAGCGCGTCTTCAGGAAAATCGGGCGGACGGCGCGAATTCGTCGCGCCTCTCGCAAAAGCGGCGGCAGCCGTTGGAATCGACGCGCTCTTCTTAGAAACCCACTTCGATCCCAGTCAATCGCCGAGCGACGGCGCCAACATGATACCGTTAGACGAACTCCCCGCGTTACTACGAACAGTCGTCGAGATCAGGCGTGTCGCGACGGAGACCCGGTAGAATAAAGACAAAGCCGCAGAACGGCGACCGTCCTGCGGCATGTCTTTATCTCCGTCGCCAAGTTGGCGTCGAGACGTCGTTGACTAGAAGCCCCGACGCTTCCTCAGCAGTCGTCGTCCGAATCAGCAGCCCGTAGCGGGAGCGCAAGGAGCGACAGGCGCGCAGGCCGGAGCCGGAGCTTCGCAAGCGGGAGCGCAAGGGGCGACGCAAGCCGGCGCGGCGATGCAAGGACGCGCGAAGGCGGCCTTCAGGCGCTGGAACGGCTTAATCGTGCAGCAGACCTTGCAGCAGGTCGGAGCGGCGGGAGCGCAAGCGGCCGGAGCCGGATCGCAGGTCGGAGCGGCAGGAGCGCAAGCGGCCGGAGCCGGATCGCAGGCCGGAGCCGCGGGAGCGCAAGCGGCCGGAGCCGGATCGCAAACGGGAGCCGCAGGAGCGCAAGCGGCGGGAGCGCAAGGCGCACAAGGCGCGGGAGCACAAGCGGCCGGCGCGCAAGGCGCGAAGGAGACGCACGGCTTCAGAGCGCAAAGGCGAGCCTTGAGGTTCGCGGCGCAGCAACCGACTTCGTTGACCGCCGTGCAAGCGGCGTTCTTAACGAGAGCCAGAGGATTGATGCACGGAACGCAAATCGGCGCGCAAGTCGGAGCCGTAGCGCAAGTCGGAGCCGGCGCGCAGGTCGGAGCGGCCGGAGCGCAAGGCGCGACGCAGTCCTGACCGAAAGCGCTGACGGCGACCAAAATAGCGGCGAAGAAGGAAAGGATACGACAAGTCATCTGGAAGACTCCTTGAAACAAAGTGATGAATGTGGCTTACGCCATTGGTGTTTTACTGTAACTATCGACGCTGAAACTCAAAGGACGATCTTTTCTTCTACGCCTTCAAGATTCCAGGGAGCAGTTACTTCTTCCTTGTCCTAACGGCTCACGACCGCCAGGGGGGTTGGGGACAAAGCTCGCAACCTTCGGAAAACCTCAGGAAACGCGACGCGGAACACGCGCAACTTCGATTCCCAGTATAAATCGCTCGGATTCTTTGCAAAGTCCTTTTCTCTTACAATCAACGGACTTAGAGCACATGACGCTCGTTAAAAACAGTCGCGCCGACATAATCGAAAAGTTCCGCGTATCAGGTCGTCCTGATAGTCCGGCGAACGCAAGGACGCAGGCGCGTCGTCATGCCGTTTCGCCTCGCGAGCGATTTTTTCTAAGACAGGTATCGTCCCAATTCCGGCGAAATCCCTTCAAAAAAAGCCTGAAAACAGATTTCTTGCAAGATCGCCGGGGCTATTAAACGTTAATTCGACTCAATCGGAATTATCCGTAAATCCGACGCTCGCTCCGACGAGTCGAAGGTTCTAGCCGTCGTAACAGAACGAGCGCGACGCCGAAACGCCTCTCTTGGGCCGAATCCTCAATAATATATATATAGGACGAGCAAGCGAGGCGCTTCACCTGGGACGACGCGTCCTCTGACATAAACGCTCGCTCGAATATTCTGCGAGACGCCGAAAAACAGAGGACGCTAACCGTCAACCGCGTCCAATTATAGTTGAAGGAAAACGGGCGTTCTGTGAAAAAATGCGAGAAACCCTGTGATTTTCCGAGTCAGAGCCCGTACTTACTGGAAAAATCCAAAAAGTCTGCAAATGCATTAATTGTCAAGGGAGGATTATGCCGATAAAGACGACGCCGACGGGCTTTGCGGACGGCTTTTTAACGCGCCGTTCGGATCCCTTTGCGCGTTTGCGCTCTGGCGACGGTCAAAATTCACGTGAATTGCGCCCGTCCTGCGCCTCTTTTTCCATATTCGGTGAAAACTGATCAAAAAAGAGCAAAGTCGGCGGCGGAAAAAATACGATACCTGTACAGGCGTGGAATAGACGGTTCGCGTTGACGACACGCCGTGTCAATGGATTGACGGGGAGATTGTCTTCTGCGTCCTGAACAGCCCGTGATATACGACGAAAACTTCGGTCGGGTTCGCGCGATAGGCGCCTTGATAACGCGTCGTGTCCACGAGAAAACAGGCGGAAACAGAGAATAAGGACAGCCCCGAGGCTCCACCCTTTACGTCATTTGTCAAGGAAGCTAAAATGAAAAAAACGAACTTCAGAATTGCCGCGGCTCTGGTTCTCCTGGCGGCGGCAGTGACGAGCGGTTGCTTTGGATTCGGAGGCTTCTCGCTCGGTATCTTCAGCGTTCCTGTTCCGGTGAGTCCGTACTTCCAGGGCGCTTACGAGGATATGTCCTTTGAGAACGCTCGTTACGACCAAGTCCCTGTCCTCGCGCCAATCGTCGACGGCGTTCCCGAAGGCCTCGACGCTCCGTCCGACGACGAAGTCATTCGTCTGCTCGAAAGGGCGAAGCCGGACAACGGCGGCGTGCCGTTCCTCGAAACGCGTTATCGCAACGACGTCCGCATCAAGAAAGAGCTCGTCGCCGATTACGTCGATCCCCCGCGCTTCTTCCCGATGGTTGGAGCCGTCCAGGTTCACCACGTTCACTATAAGTGCACGATCTACTACGAACAGAAAATTCGAGTCGGCTGGCCGATTCCTTACACGATCGAAAGAAAAGACGCGCAGGAAATCGTCTACATCGACAAGGATCACCTCCATGCCGTTCAGCAAGAAGGCGGTCAAGTCAACGGCTATCAGCCTATGTGACATAACGGCGTAGTCCGCCGTAGGACGCGACAAGGCGCCTTCAACGAAATCGACCGAAATAGTTGGCGGGAAACCTCGAACAAGGTTTCCCGCTTTTTCGTTTTCACACGCGACGAAACGCTCTTTTACTCTTCTGATTTCTCTTGACGCGCTCACGCGTTTTACGCTACCATTCCGCGGAGGCGCGGCGTCGAAGCGCGCGCGACGCGCTCCTTTTAGGCTGATTCTTTGCGCGCTGGAGACAGTTTCGTGCGCCGTTCGTTCATTCTCGTTTACGCCGTCGCCGCTTTTATCGCGCTCACGTTCCAAAACGACGTTCGCGCGCAGGCGTGGAAAATGTACGCCGATGAACTCAAAAGAGAAGCGAACGGCGAACCCGCGTCCCAAGCTCCGCTCCCTTCCTCCTCTCCCGCCCCTGACACGACGAACGAAACGACCGAACAGAACGCCGGTTTTTTGAGTTTTTCCGACGCGCTCGGCGACGACGGATCGGATTACACAGGAATGGCGGTAGACTCGGAAGACGAAGCGGAACGTCTTGCCAGAGAAGAATCCGAACGATTTACGGCGCCCCCGCCTTCCTATCGGAATTTTCCCGAACGCCGATCCGACGCGCGTCTCAACGACGTCTGCTTCGTCTCGCCGTCGCTCGGTTGGGCGGTCGGCGATTGCGGAACGATTTGGAAAACAAGCGACGGAGGCGAGAACTGGACGCTTTGCGCGACGCCCAGCGACGCCAATCTTTTTGCCGTCAGTTTTTTCGACGCAAATTACGGGCTTGCCGTCGGCGGTCGCGTTATGGCGACGACGCGGAGCGGTCGCGGCGTCGTCCTCCGCACGATCGACGGAGGCGTTCACTGGGGCGAAGTCGAGACGGCGTCCTTTCCTATTCTGCGCGACGTCCGTATTCTCGACCCGGAAAACGCGTGGATCGCAGGCGATTCGTCGACGATGTACCCTTCCGGACTTTTCGTGAGCGACGATTCGGGGGTGAGCTGGAACGCGGTCGGCGGCTCGAAGCATTCCGGTTGGCGAACGCTGATGTACGATCCGATCGAACGCCTTGGGGCGGGCGTCGCCATGTCGGGCGAGATCCAAACGGTCGAAGGAGACGCTCTCGCACGTCCCGCGTTTTCTCTTGGGGTCAGACGTCTTTCCGACGTCTGCTACGACGGAGCGGTCGGAACGGCGTGGATCGTAGGAGAACAGGGACTTGTGCTGCGATCCGACGATTTTGGAACGAACTGGTCGGCGGTCGCCGGGAGTTTTCCCAACGGCGTCAACGATTATTTCGACCTGACGGCGGTCGCGTCAAACGGCGGGTTCGTCGCGACGGTAGGCGCGCCGGGCTCCCTCTTCTTCCGTTCGGACGACGGCGGTCAAACTTGGCAGGCGTCGCCGACGGGAATCGCGACGCCGCTGCGCAAACTCTTCTTTCTCGATAAACAGATCGGCTGGGCCGTCGGAGATTTCGGAACAATCCTCGCTACGCGCGACGGGGGCGCGACGTGGCAAATTCAGCGACAAGGTGGTTCGCGCGCGGCAATTCTTGGCGTCTTTGGACGCGCCGAGGACGCGCCGCTCGAAGCGTTCGTACAACTGGCGCTGGAAGAGGGCTATCTTTCTGAAATCGCGCTCATGGCGCGTGAAACGGAATATGAACAGTCGTCGGACGAAGTCGGGCTCGTCGAACGTCTCAACGAAGCGCTCGTTGAAACGGGCGCCTCGGGGGCGATTCAGGCGGGAATTTTCCAAGTCGCGCCGAAGCTGCGTCGCGACAGCCTTGAACGAATCCTCGCGCGATTCGACGCGGAAAACGACGGATCGGGGCGGCTACGATTCCGAGAACGTCTCGTGCGTCTTCTCAGGGAATGGCGTCCGTCCGTCGTCGTTGCGACGGACTCCGCGCTTGACGATTCTTCCAACGCCGCAACGCTCGAAGTCAAAGGCGATTTCAATTCAGGAAACGAAGCGAATACGATAGGGCTGATCGACACGCTCGCGCAGGAATCGCAGCGCGTCGATCAGCGACCGCGCGACCCGTTCCTCGATTTCATCCTCGAAGAGTTGTCCGGCGCCATTAAAGACGCCGCCGACCCGACGGCGTTCCCAGAACACCTCACGCTCTGCAAACTTGAACCGTGGCGCGTCGCCAAGGCGCGACTTCTCTGCCGCGCTGGAACGCAGGGCGACATGACGATCGACGACGGGTATTATTGTCCGAGCGTCGGACGAACCGTCGGCGAAATTGCGGCGAAAGCGCGCGCTATTCTCGCCGACAATTCGGATCTCGTCGCGTCGACCGGATTTCTTACGCTCTTCACCGACGGAACGCCGGAAAACGCCAATAAGACGTTCTTCGACGGTTTGAACCTTCCCTATGGAAGCGACGCGAGACGACTTCGGTCGACGGCTGCGGCGCAGAACGGCGAAGCGCTCGTCAATCGCGCGGGCGCGCGGCGCCAGAAATTGGGTATCGCGGAGAGGCTCGCGAAGCAAGCGACAATCACGCCTCAGAGCGCCGATCTTTTCATCGGAAGTCTTCGCGACAATCTCGTCGACGTCGATTCCGAATTTGCGCTCGAATATATCGCGACGTCCGGCAAGCTATTCGCGAGAATCGGAGCGTGGCGCGCGGCGGAAGAAATCTATTCCAACGTTCCGCCGTCTTTATTCTCCAACCCCGAAAGTCGTCCGGCGCTCGCGTGGCTCATGCAATACTATTGCGGCACGGAACCGACAAGACGCGTTCAAGCAAACGGAAACGTCGCGCTCGACGAAGACGACGGCGCGCGACTCTCCAACGCAAAACGTCTCGCGGAAACGATTCGCGTCGAAGCGCCCGACGCGTTCATGGCGCCGGAACTACGATTTCCCTATGCCGTCGTACAGCTACGAACCGGAGACTACCAGGGCGCGATGCGTTTCTATATGAACCGCTCGCAGATATCCGCGGGGGGAACCGGCGCCGGCGGAGGAACAGACGACGTCTGGGCGGTTCGCGCCGCCGCCGAATATTGGCTGCGAGCGCCGCAAGGAGACGTCGGAGGACTGAGCGAAGGCCCCTGCCCGCTATGCGTCGCAATTTGTCGGAGAGCGCCGGAGAAACCGTATCTCGACGGCGTTCTTGAACCGAACGTCTGGGACGCCGCCGCGCGGCTTGATCTCTCGACGCCATACCCGGAAGCGCCGACGCGCGAACAAACGTCCGATGAAAAAACAAGAGCGCAGCGTCGGGCAAGCAATCGCGAATTTTCGCAAACGCTGGGCACGAACGTCTCTTTTCTCGTCGATTCTGAATATTTATACGTCGCGGCGACGTGCCGAAAAGTTCAGGGAATCGAATATCCGAAAGAGAAAGATAAGAAGGCGCCGCGTCCGCGCGACGCCAAGCTCGGCGCGCGCGACCGAATTGAAGTGGCGATCGACGTCGACGGCGACTACACGACGGCGGCAAAGTTCGTCGTCGACTCTCGCGGTTGGGTCGCCGATTCCCTTTGGAACGACGCGACGTGGAACCCTAAACTCTTCGTCGCCGCCGCCGAAACAGACTCCGAATGGACCCTGGAAGCGGCGATACCTCTCGCGTCTTTCACATTTGAATCGCCGCGTCTTGGCGGAGTATGGCGAATCGCCGTTCGTCGCGTCGCGCCCGGAGTCGGCGTCGAATGCTGGAACGTCGAAAATTCCGAACGCGGCGAAGACGCTTTCGGACTGCTGCGTTTTGAATAACAACTCAAGTATCAAAAAGGCGTAAAGAACCCCGAGGCGAAGAATGGCGACGTCCCGAACACGAACAGCTGTGATTTTATCGGCGGCGCTCGCCGTCGTCATGCTCCTAGCGACGGCGCCATGCGCGAACGCGCAAACGTCGGAAACGCTCCTTAACGACGTCGCCGGCGAATTTCAAGACGTCGTCTATCCGCTCGAGGACGGCGGTCTCCAACTTCGCCTCGACTGTCTTTCCCTCAAAGAGACGGAGGCGCGAAGGGACGTGCTCCTCGTTCACGGTCTGACGTACTCTTCGCACGTTTTTGACGTCCCCTACAAAGACTACAGTCTCGCGCGCTATCTGGCGCGACATGGATTTCGCGTATGGCGGATCGATATCGCCGGTTACGGTCGTTCGGAGCGCCCCGACGACGGCTTTGTCGTAACGGCGGACTATGCGGCGCAAAACATTTGCGCCGCGCTAACGCGAATTTGCGAGCTAATGAACGTCGAGACGGTCGACCTCCTCGGCTGGAGTTGGGGGACGATCACGACGGGAGTCGCCGCTAGCCGTCGTCCGGAACTGATCGGACGACACGTCCTCTATGCGCCGGTCTTCAACGGACTGGGCGAGCAAACGATAGCGGACGATTACTACCATAGCACGTGGGAACACGCGGCGGAAGATTTCCAAAAGGACGAGACGGGCGCAATTCGGCTCGATATTGTCGAACAATCGGTCGTCGACGCGTTCTGTTCCAACTGCTGGCGTTACGACGGGGACGACAGTCCTAACGGAGGACGTCGCGAAGTATGTCGGGCGGAGTCGGTCGTCCTTCTCGATTTAGAAAAGCTCTCTAGGCCGACGCTCGTCGTTTGCGGCGACAAGGATCCTTACATGGACATGCCGCAGATACGTAAGTCTCTTGACAAGACCCCGCAAGGATCAAAACTCGTCGTAATCCCGGGCGCCGCGCACTGCGCGATGATAGAAAAACCGTTCTACCATGAGTTTCAACAAAGCGTCCTCGACTTTCTGACGGCGGAAGAGCAAAGCGTCAAGAAAGATCGTTGAAAGAGACGTTCTATACGCCGCGCCTGCCCGTTTGGTCCGTCCTTTGCCGACGCGACGCGTCTATCTTTCGTCCGTCGCGGTTTTAAGGAACGACGTCGGCGTAAAAAAAGACGGATCGCACGCGATAAACGTACGATCCGTCGGATATCTATCGGCGTTTTACCGCCGCGGCGATCACATCATCATTCCGCCGGCGCCCATGCCCATCATGTTCTGCGAACCGTCGTAGCGGCCAAGTTCGCGGGCGTCTTCTTTAAGCTCGCGCACTTGGAGGAGCCCGTTCGGCTCGAGAATCATCACCTTTCCGGGCGAGAGGAGTTCCGATTTCGAAATACTGTCGCCGCCGAGCGCGTCGACCACGGTGACGTCGGAAATATGGTTGACCGACTTCTTCACGTTCTTCTTACCGCCCTTCTTAGAAGAGGAGCCGCCTCCGCCGTACATCGCGGACATATCGTCCATCGACATGCCGCCTTGGACGTTCACAGGATTGTGACTCTGACCGTAGAAATTGGCGACTTGACCGCGCTTAAGCGTCAAATCTTTCGAAATCGATTCGGTCGCGGACTCCGCGTCAAAATAAACCGACGAAAGCGTTATGACAGGCTCCGCGCCGGGACGCGTCGCCGCTTTGACGTTCTGCGCAAAAACGCGAGCGTCGGCGCCAAGCGCGACGGGATTCGACGCGACGCTGAAATCAGATTCGATATAAGGCTGCTCGACCGTCGACGTATTCTCGACGAACTCTTCCTTGACCCCGTAGTTCGGGTTCGCCAGAATCAGCTTCACGCGATACTGATAGGTGACGCCCGGCTCGACGTCGAAGTCGAAATATCGGAAGAGGTAGTAGTCTACGGAAACGGCGGCCTTAACGCGCATTCTCGCGCGGTTGATCGCGTTTTCATTCGTAAGCCACGCGTTGGAGCCCATGCCGCCGTCCATACTGGTTCCCATGCCAGACCCCATGCCGGACCCCATGGACGAAGCCATGCCGCCGCCCATAGGACTCATGCCGCCCATCATGCCCGATCCCATGCCCGCGCCGCCGGCGCCGCTACGAGCGTCGGCGAACGGGTCGCGATCCAAGAGGGCGCTTTCGTCAATCTGATTCATTTCCTCTTGGAGCTGGTTCCATTCCTTGAGTTCGTCGGCCTGAATTGCGATCTGCTCCGTGGAATTCAGCGGGATATTGGGCAAGTTTGCGATTTCCTCGCCGAAGGGCTTGGAAATCATCGGAGGACAGTTCATCGCCATCGGCGGGAAATTCGCGACGATCGGCGCCATGTAGTTGTAGCCGACCTGGTCGGAACCGACCCCCGCCCACTGCTGGTTTTCCTTCTTCATCGCCTTAATGACGTCGACTTTCTTCCAATCGACGGAACCGTTTGCGCCGACGACGCCGCGCTGAAGCTCGTAGTAAACGTAGCGAGGCTGGTCGCGAATGTCGTCAAGATATTGAGCGTCGCTGAAAAGATCGCTATAGATCGACGCCTGCTTGCGAATCGGAATCGAACCGGTGATGGTAATCCACTGCTTGCCTTCCGTTCTACCGCCGCCGTTCATGCCGCCGCTGCCCATCATGCCGCCGCCCATGCCGCCGCCCATCGCTCCCATTCCGCCGCCCATAGCGCCCATGCCGCCGCCCATGCCGCCGGCCGCCTGGTTGTTAGAGGCGGAAATTTCTTTGTACATAATGGCGCCGATGCAGGACTGAGCGCGAAGGTTCTCGATCGGGAGAGGTTTGACGTCAGGACGCTTGTTCCGATCGGGGAAAAGGGACTGTTCCCAACGAACGGGGGTGTCGTACGCGTTGACCTTAACGGCGGTCTTGATGAGTTCGGAATACGCCTCGTAAGGGTATACGACAACAGACGGATCGTATTCTTTCGGGGTAACCTTACTATTCTTGATCGTCTCTTCCGCCCTGCTCGAGGAGGAATTGATCTGATCGGCGGTCAGCGTGAATTTCTCCAGTCCGCCGCCCATCGCCACAAGTCCGCCAAAGAGGAGGACGCCGGCGGCGATGAGGATATATTCGCCGTATTGAAGGAAAAAGTTATACCCGTCGCCCCCGGAAGAACTGGGCTTCTTCTTCGGCTTGGACTTGGATTTCGCAGCCTTTTCCGCCTTCTTTGCGGCCTTGGCTTCTTTATCTTCTTTAGCTTTCGCGCACATGGCGTCCTCGCTTTTCTATGTTTTCCGAATTCTGACTTACGAACCGCGCCGACAAGCGCGTCTCTAGATCAAAGAGAGACGCGCCGTCGCTGAAAGACTTCGCCGCGAAATTACTCGGTCGGCTCTTCTGGCGTCTCCGTATCGGCGTCGGGCGCGGGAGCCGGCGCCGTTTCAGGAGCCGAGTCCGGGGTCGTTCCGGCGTCCGTCGCTTGCGCGGAAGCGTTCGCCGCCTGAGTCGCGGCGTTCGCGGCGTTTACCGCTTCGTCGCTAACCGTGACGCCGGATCCGGACGTCGAAGGCGCGCTCGCGGAAGAACCGCTCTCGTCGGCTTCCGAGCCTTCTTCGTCGTTCGTTCCGCCAGTCAGAATCTTTTCCGCTTCCGCGTTGGCTTCGTCTGCCGCCGCGCCGGTCGCAAAATTGGCTTTGTTAGGTTCGTTATAGATGTTAATAACGCCGTAGATTTCGACGCGAATCGTGTCGGCGCCATATTCGGACTGGCTTAGTTCGGAACGGCCGATTGCGACGCTGCCCATACTGTCCATACCGCCGCCGGCGCCGGAACTCACGCCGCCCATGCCGCCCATGCCGCCGGATCCGGCGCCCATGCCGCCCGCGGAGCCTCGACCGCCGTTGCGCGCCGTGCCGCCTCCGCCCATGCCGTTAGAGCCGCTTCCGCCGCTCATGCCGCCGCTCATACCCATCATTCCCATGCCGCCGCCAAGCATTCCGCCTCCCGAACCGCCTTCGGCGGCCGCCGCGCTGTCAACCGGAACCGGCATAACGAAAGGAATGTTGTTATCGGGGCAAACTCGCACGTGTTTAACGTCAATCGGCATCGAACTGTTCGCGCAACTCACGAGCAAATCGGGAATGCGGCGCTGATCCATCGCAAGTTTGAGACAGACCGGCATCTTGTTGAACTCCGCAAACGGCGGCTTATCTTCGGGCATCAGAGGCTTGTTTTCGTCGCCGATGTAACGCCCGAGCAGAATCTTCGTCAACGCCTGTTCTTCCGCCGTGCCGCTAAGCGCAAAGCCGCCTTCGCCGCTTCCCATGGCGCCCATACCGCTCGCCATCTCGCTCGAGGTCGCCTCGAGACCGGACCCCATCGACATGGTCATACTCTTGCCGGTCAGGTCGCCGATCGTCGTCGAAAGAGTCGTCCACTCGATTGCGGCGTTCTGACCAATGAGCATCTGTTCGACGCATTTGACAGGAGCCTTGCCGATATTGTCGGGATAGTCTTTGTTCGTGTCGGCAATAACGCGAATGAGCGCTTCATAGACCCACAGCGTTTCCTGCGCGTACCAGACCTCGATCGACTCGGGGTGCGGCGCGGTCTCTTCCCATGTGGGAAGCGTGTAAACTTCCGGATCGGGCCAATCGACGTTGCCGACAATGCGACGGCGCTGTTTGTAGGGAGGAAGTCCCGGGAAAATCTTCTGAGACCACGTCGGATCCTCGGCGTTTCCGTCGCCCATCATGCCGCCGGAACCGCCCATGCCGCCGGTCGACATACCGCCGCCGCCCATGCCTCGACGTCCGCCGCCGGTCGACCCCATGCCGCCGGTCGATCCCATGCCGCCGCTCATGCGTCCGCCGCCCATGCCTCCCATGCCGCCTGCGCCGCCCATACGTCCGGCCCCGGTCATACCGCCGACGCCGCCGCCAAGTTCTTCAAGGGTCGTGCCGGAAATTTGATCGAGGGCAAGGTCCACGCCGTCGCCCGGAATCTGACCGATCCCGAGTCCGCTGAGTCCGCCCATGCCGCCGCTCATTCCGTCGCCGCCCATGCCGCTCATGCCGCCGCGGGCGCCGCTTCCCGAGCCGCCCATGCCGGAACCGCCGCGTCCCGCGCCCATGCCGCCGCCCATGCTCATGCCGCCGCTCATGCCGACACCCATGCCGCCAGCCGCGCCGGCGCCTTCGCTCCCCGACGCAATCGCGGAGATCGCTTGGACGATCGACTGCAAATCGGAAGTTTGGACGTCGTAGACCGTCCTCTCTTTCGGCGTGAGAATCCAAGGGTCGACGTCGCGGTAATAGTGTTCATGCTCGGTCTTGTTCATGATCGAATCGAACAGGGCCTGGTCTTCGATCGCGGAAACGACGTCTGTTTCAAGATCGATGAGGAACGCGCCGGCAAGAGGCGAGGTCTCGTCCTCTTTATTGGAATGGAGACCGACGTACAGGATTTCTTTTCCTTCCGCGTCGGTCGTCGTGTAGACGGGCCAGAAACGTTCCTCGTCGTCAGGAAGTCCGAGGGAACGAAGCTCCGCCTTTTTGAGAAGCTTATACTCTTGAACTTGGCATCGGCGGCGATTCATTTCCTTAATGAGATCGGGAAGGTGCCGCGCGATGAAGTAGCCGTAGTCTTCAAGGAGGTACGGCTTGCCGACGCCGATCGGATCGCGGAACTTCAGTTTATTCTCGACGAGATCGAGAAACTCTCGCGACAGTTGACGCGGCCAGCGGTTGCGCAACTTCTGGTCGTTGTACATGAGGGTCCACGCGGAGAACACGTTGTCCGCGAGCGTCTGCGTCTCGTCTTGAATCGCTTTGATCGTCGTCTCGTTCGGATGCTTCGAGTTGTTCGCAACCGTGTCGGCGCCGTCCTTCGCGGACTTAATCGCGGTCGTCTTCTCGACGTACGCCTTTTTAATCGACGATTTCGCTAAGAACGCAAAGACGAGAACGAGAATCACCAGAATCGGCAGCACGATCCAAAAATAGTATTTTTTGAGATCTTCTGGTTTGAAACCGCCTTTAGATTTTGCCATTTCTTTCACCTTTCCGCGAAAGCGGGGCGTCGCAGACGCCGCGGGGGCGCTCCCTTCCGGGAGTCGCGCTTTCGTTGGTCGCCGCTCTCGTGAGCGGACGCGTCAACCCTGTATAAACTCGCGCGGCGCGGTAAAGGTTCGCGGCGCGCGTTGACGTTCTATTCTTGCGTCGCCGACCGAATCACTCGTCGGTCGCCGTCGTATCGGTCGCCGTCGTATCGGTCGCCGTCGTATCCTCGTCGGCGTCTTCAACAGCGGTC
>JAEEGL015616666.1_pt1 | contig 19042 bp, 6 predicted proteins | sample 9134231 | NCBI WGS metagenome assembly JAEEGL01 (sample SAMN16246548, study PRJNA631951) | gut metagenome | biome: gut microbiome; feature: rumen; material: fiber-attached | host: Bos | place: Iran: Karaj | collected 2018-10 | reverse complement strand
GTTGTTACCTTAGATGGCGGAAAAAGAGTGGTGGATTTTGAGTTTTCCTATGGTGTTGATTTTGCGACAGGTGATGCCAATAGTGCCATTAGTGTCAAATGCGGGACCAACAGCTCGGATCAGAGTTTTCTTTCATATAATGGGGGCGCATATTGGACGAAAGCATCCGGGCAGGGGGATTATACCGGCGATTTCTGCATCGGAGCACAGACGATCGAGGTTCCGCAGATACAGGTTTCTCTTGACGTTTCCGTTCCTTCTTCGCCGAAAACGACGATCAGCTGGACAAAACCGTCAGCCGCACAGGGCTATGAACTTCGAAGCAGCAGCTCGATCGATGGTGTGTATACGACAGTTTTTACGACAGACAATGCCAGCCAGAACAGTATCACAAAACCGGTCAGTGAACTGGGCGGAAAGTATTACAGGATCTACCGCAGGGTGGCGGGCGTGATAAATGAAAACTCGGGGTCGCAGCCGGTATATGTATCGAGGTCGGGTTGCGCGCGTAACGAGCTTTCGGCTTCTGACTTTACGGTGGACACGGACTTTGCAGCCGGAGAATACGATGGAATGCAGCATGCGGTTTCCGTGACCGGTCCGTCCGGGTTTGACGGTGATATCACGGTATATTATCAGAAGGTGAAAGACGCAGACGGAAACGAAACAGATGGCGGTGGCCTTTCGACGACGGCCCCTGTGAATGCCGGAACCTATCATGTGTATGTATCCGCTGCGGAAACGGACAAGTATGATGCGGCTGACAGGCTGACAAAGGCTGAATGGGAATTTACCATTGAGAAAAAACAGCTGAGCCAGCAAAATACCGTGATCCTGCTCGGGGATGCGCCGGTTTATGACGGCAGTAGTAAGGAAGCAGCTATCACGTCGGTAACCTGTGACAGCCTGACGCTGACGCAGAGCGATTACACCATAAAATACCCTGCTTCCCATACCAATGCCGGAACCTATCAGTGTGAGATCCTTGGCAGCGGTAACTTTAAGGGCAGCGTAAGTTTTGAATTTATTATCGATCCGAAGGATCTGAGCACAGCCTCAGTGACGCTTTCGAGCTATATTTCCTATACATATGATGGCAAGGGAAAAGAGCCCTCCGGCAGTAACGTCACGGTCAAGCTCGATAACAAAAAACTGGGAACATCAGACTATACGCTATCCTATCAGAACAATATTCATGCTTCACCGGCAGATGGGACAGATGCGCCGACACTTATTGTGACCGGAGCGGGCAATTACAAGGGTGAGACAAGCGTTGCATTTGCCATCGGCCAGCGGAAACTGACGGTCAGAGCCGATGCAGTCGCAAAAACAGAGGAGGACGCAGATCCGGTGATAACCTATCAGGTGAGCGGCGCCGTCTCGGGTGAAACGCCCTGCTTTACAGGAACGCTGACTAGAGAGGAAGGGGAGACGCCGGGCAGTTATCTGATCCGGATCGGTACGCTTCAGCTTGCGGATGGGGAAGGTTTCCTGGCTTCTGATTATAACCTTTTCTTCCAGGAAAATTACTTCAGTATAAGGGAAAAACAAAAACACTGGGTTGAGTTTTATACAAACGGAGGTGTTCTTGAATCGCAGTACGTCAAGGATGGGGATAAGTTGACCAAGCCTGCACCGCCGACGTTGGAGTATTATGCTTTTGATGGCTGGTATGAAGATTATGCTTTTACGCAGGCTTATGATTTCAGCAAGCCGGTCACATCGGATCTGTATCTGCATGCAAAATGGAAATGTCTCCATCCGAAGGAATTTTATCAGTATGACAACGCCATGGAGCCGGGCTGTGAAACAGACGGATATAGCGGCGACATCCGATGCGGGGTCTGCAGTGAAATACTTGAGCAAGGGAAGACGATACGGGCAACGGGTCATATATGGGATGCGGGATATATATCCATACAGCCCACGGAGTATAGTACCGGTATCATGCATTATACATGTACGAAATGCTGGATGTGGAAAGAGGAAGTTATTGATATGGTGCCGTCCGGACATACAGATCCCGGAACCGGTGGTTCGGGATACTATGACGGCGGATATGATGACTATGACGATTATGATGAGGAAGACGAAGAAGAGGAAGATGACTCTCTCGATCCGAAAACCGAAAAAGCATTGAATAAAGCCGGTTTTACGTATATCGGAGACGGAGAGGTGCGTTTTGAGAAGGCTGACTCAAAAGAGATCACCTCTGTCACGATCGATGCTACGGTCAGTGCGAAGGGCAGAACATTCCGGGTGACGGAGATCGCAGATTCCGCTTTTGAAGACTGCGAACTCCTTGAAAAAGTTACGATTGGGAAGAATGTAACGTATATCGGGAAAAATGCCTTTAAAAACTGCAAGTCGCTGAAAAAGATCGTGATCCCGAAAAGCGTTCGCAAGATCGGCAAGAAAGCCTTCTTCGGATGCGCTAACTTAAAGAACATTAAGATCAAGACAAAGATGCTGACAGTCAAAAACGTGGGCGCAAAGGCCTTCAAGGGGACACATCCGAATGCGACATGCAAAGTGCCGGCGGGAAAGAAAAAGACATATAAGACCATGCTTCAGAAAAAAGGTCTGAATAAAAAGGCAAAAGTAAAATGATTTCTCAACCTTTCGTAAGCACGAAAAACCGAGTTTTATAAAATTTTGAATTTTATAAAAAAGTGCTTGCAAATTGTAATGAGTACTGTTATAATCATCTTTGCGTTCAGGAAACGAAAACGTTTTCCGGGGACGCAAAGATGATCGTCATAAGCGCGATTAGCTCAGTTGGTAGAGCACCTGACTCTTAATCAGGGTGTCCAGGGTTCGAGCCCCTGATCGCGCATGAGAGCACTGTTTTTGTGAACTTGATTCATGGGGGCGGTGCTCTTTGTTTTGCAACTACTCAGAACCATGCGGATTTGATAAAACGCCGGATAGATGCTTGCATTTATCCGGCGTTTTACAAATCCATATGGCGAGAGCCATACATGAGCAAAAGGAAAGTTGCGTAGCAACGGTTTTGCGAATGGGCTCTGAGTAGTTGCGTTTTTTATTACATCAGGCGAAGCAGGAACTCCAACTGCATCGAGTGATCAGTCACGAAGTGACGGTAGAGCATGTGCTAAGCACATGCGGGATTACGAGATGGAGTGTGGAGTTTTGTGAAGAGTAATTAAATCAGATTTCCGCCACCCCATTGAGCACATCGATAATATGCGGCAGTGCAGCATCCACCTTATCGTTATCTAACTGGCAGGTACCTGCATTGGCATGTCCGCCGCCGCCGTATGCCAGGCACAGATCACCGATATTTACCTTTGATGCCTTGTTGATGATGGATTTACCGATCATCACGGCAGTATTCTGTTTTTTGAAGCCCCATGCCACATGAACGGACATTTCCACTTCGGGCCACATTGCATAGACCATGAAACGGTTGCCTGCGTAGATCGTCTCCAAGTCACGAAGGTCGATCACGGCAACTCTGTCATGGATCTTGACAATGTCTTTTAACTGCTGTTTGAAGAGTTCCTGCTGTTCGAAATACAGGTCGACACGTTCTTTGACATCCGGCAGCTGCATGACCTGTTCGATGTTGTGGTTCACGCAGTAATCAATGAGCTCCATCATCAGGTCATAATTGGAAATTCTGAAATTATGGAATCTTCCGAGGCCGGTCCGCGGGTCCATCAGGAAATTGATCAGCACCCAGCCGCTGGGCTCGAGGATCTCTTCTCTCGTAAAGTCTGCGGAATCACCGATATCCACAGCGGTCATGATCTCTTCAGAAACGCGGGTAAAACGCTCTTTTCCGCCATAATAATCATAAACGACTCTCGCAGCGGACTTGGCATCACCGTCGATGATGAATTTATCCAGGTTCGCTTTTTGCTGGTTGCGGATCAGTTCGCTTTCGTGATGATCGAAGGCCAGTCCGACTCTTTCATCAAAAGGCAGGTTCGTCGTGATATCATTTTCCGTGATATCGATCTTTCCGTCCTGCACATCTTTCGGATGCACGAATTTGATATCGTCAATGATGTCCAGTTCCCGAAGGAGCATCGCGCATACAAGGCCGTCAAAATCACTTCTTGTCACCAGTCGTTTTTTCATTTTGTCCTCCCAAGAGTCGATTGTTTCCAGCGTCATTTTTCATGGCTGCTTAGTGAAACCACAGCCACTTGTTATTTTACTACAATTTATACGTCATGACAAGACGGGAAGTCAGCCGCTTTGTCATACTCTGAATGCAGTATGATCACATATCTTCAATAGAACAGACCAATTTTACAAAGGGACGTAAAACACGCCCCATTTGATTGACAAAGCGAATGTGTGAATGATAGAGTTTTGATGAATGTCAGTTTTACTTAAAATAGGCTTACTGTATCCAAAACCAATGATAAATTCGGGAGGGTATGATGAAAAGACAAAATCGCAGAGTGGGAAATATGATAAAAAGAACGACGGCTTTTCTGATGGCAACGATACTGGCGTTTCCGACGGTTGCTTTGGCAGATTGGGAAAGTGACCCGCAGACAGCGGCCGTTGATACGGAAACCATAACAGAGCAGGCCGGGGAGGGAGAGTCTTTCGAAGAAAGCATTACCCCCCAGGGGGACCCGGTAGAAGAGGAACCTATCTATGTCACGACCCTCGGGGACTGGACATACGAACTGGCTGAGGAGACGAACTCGGTCATTCTGGAGGGTTATACCGGATTAGCAGCCGGCGACAACGTTGATATCGAGATCCCGGCAACCTTTGAAATTGAAGATAAGGTGTATGATACGATCCTTGCCTATGTGAATCCCTTCTGGCATGAGGAAAGAGAATATTCCGAGGAACTGCTTCCCTTTGAAAAACTCAATTCCGTGGTTGTGGATCAGGGCGTGGAAACGACGGACCATGCCGATGAGATGTTCGCAGGCTGCACCGCCATGACATCTGTGGATATTACCAGGCTGGACACCTCAAAGGCGACTACGATGTGGGCGATGTTCAGAGACTGCGAAAGCCTGTCGGAAGTTTATATGGAAGGCTGTGACACTTCTTCCGTTACAAATATGGCAGGCATGTTTGCAGGCTGCAGTTCGCTGACAAGCCTGAACCTGGCGGCGGCTGATACTTCCGCCGTGACCAATATGACTGAGATGTTTTACCGGTGCGAAAACCTGGATTATCTGTCTTTCGAAAACCAGGTACAAAAGAATTTCTCCACGCAAAGCGTCCAATATATGGCAAAAATGTTTGCGGGCTGCAGTGCGATTAAGCAGCTGAACCTTGGCATGTTTGATACGAAAAAAGCGGAAACCATGGAAGGCATGTTCAGCGGCTGCGAAAACCTGACGCAGCTGACCCTGGGCGACGGATTTGATCTGGGCAAGGTGATGGTCACAACTTCCATGTTTGAAGATTGTGAAAAGCTGCAGTCCATAGATCTTGGCAATTCCAAAGCAACGTCCCTGACGAATGCGGAGAGCATGTTCTGTGGCTGCAGTGCCCTGAAAACCCTTGATATTACCGCTTTGGAGGGCGCGAAGCTTTACGGCATGCGGGCCATGTTCTCATGCTGCTCATCACTGGAAGAACTGAATCTTTACGGACTTGATACGGAGCATGTGGATGACATGATCAATCTGTTTTATAACTGTTCTTCCTTGGAGGAGGTCAATCTGGAGGGCTGGGATACAGGCAGGGTCCGGATGATGAACAACATGTTTAACGGTTGTGAAAAACTGCAGACCATCTATGCCTCGGATACTTTTGTGACAACCGGGCTTTATTCCGATGAAGAACTGGCGCTGATCAATGATAACGGCGAGGGTCCTTTTGTGGGTTATACAAGCAGCAGCGAAGCGATCTTCTTTGGCTGCGCCGCGTTAAAAGGCGGCGCCGGAACGGTTTACAGCAAAGCGGAAGAGGAAAACCCGCTGTATGCCAGGATCGATCAGGGACCGGATTCCGAGGCGCCGGGATTTTTTACCGATGCTGCGGAAAGGGTTTATACAACGACGCTGAATGACTGGGTCACTGCCGTGGATGATGATATGCGCCGGTTACATTTGGTCAAATATACCGGTAATCAGGCAAGAGGAGCCAGCAATATCGTGATCCCGTCCCATGTCACGTATTTTGAGGAAGATTATGTTGTGGTACTGGATGGCCTGCGCGATCAGGAACTGGGCGAAGAGGAAGACCAGCCCTATATGCATTTGAAATCTATTACGCTGGAGGAAGGGATGAAATCGGACCGGTGTGACGGTCTGTTTGCGGGTTGCAAGGAACTGCGAAAGCTGGACCTGGGGACCCTGGATATTGGCGTAAGTTATGATGCGTATGATATGTTCAAGGGCTGCGAGAAACTGGAAAGCCTGGATCTTTCCATGCTGAATACATCCGATATCACAGATATGTCATCCATGTTTGAAGGCTGCAGCAGTTTAAAGACCATCACCTTCGGCCCCGGTTTTGACACGTCGGGCGTCTATGACTTCAGATATATGTTCTCCGGCTGTAAAAGTCTGGAAAGCATTACATTTTCCTACACAGATGAAAATCCCGGATTTACGGCAGAGAGCGTGAGCCATGATATGGACTGCGGGACCCAGGGCATGTTCAAGGATTGTGAAAGTCTGACAAGCCTGGATCTGAGCAAGTTCGATTCTTCGAAGTCCATGAATATGAGTGAAATGTTCTCAGGCTGTAAAAAACTGGAGATGCTGACGATCGATAAAACGAAATTTACCACAAACGAAGCGATCGATCTGTCGGATATGTTTAAGGATTGTGAGTCCCTGACGGGGCTCGATACCAGCGGCTTTGAGACCGAAAAAGCAGAAAATCTGAGCGGTATGTTTGAAAACTGCAGGAAACTGACGACGATCGATCTGACCGGCTTTTCCACCGCTGCCGTCACGGATATGTCGGATATGTTCAAGGGCTGCGCGGCGCTGACAAGCCTCAGGTCGGTAAAGGGGAAATGGGATACCCATAAAGTGACGGATTTTTCCGGTATGTTTTATGACTGCGGAAAGCTGACGCAGATCATTCTTTCGGAGTTTGATACAAAGGCCGCTTTGAATATGGAAGAGATGTTCAGGGGCTGTAAGTCGCTCGAAAGTCTTGACCTGTCCGGCTTTGATACCCGGAAGGTCACCAATATGGAAGGCATGTTCTATGGCTGCAGCGATCTGATCACCTTAGACCTTGGCAGTTTTCAGACGTCAAATGTAACGGATATGCACAATATGTTTGCAAACTGCATGGCCCTGCAGCGGATTTATGTAAAAGAGCCTTTTACCACGGATGCCGTGGAAGGCGGAAAGGGCACCGGTATGTTCAGTGCCTGCGCATCCCTTGTGGGCGGCAGAGGCACGGCCTATGAAGAGATGGCAAAAGAAGACGTGACCGCAGCATCCGGTATCGGCATGGCCCGCATAGACGGCGGCAGCAGCAAGCCGGGATATCTGACAAGGAGGATCGGCATTGAAGAACTTTCCTATCCCTTTGCCAATACGTTTGCGGGACTTAAATACGATGAAGGATCGGATTATGAGATTCCTGCCAGCCGTTATGAAAAAGTATTCGGCTCGAACGGCCTGACCATGTACCGTTTCTATACGGATCCCTGGAACGGCAGCTGCTATGGTCTGGCGGGCAGCACATCCATGTTCTCTGTTCCCGGGAACGGCGTGGATATCTCGGACATCGGTAACGGTACAGACAGTGTGCAGAGCGCGGTGATCTCACAGTTCGGCGATCCCACGGATAAAGATGCGCTCAAGGAATATATCGAGGCCATGCAGATCTCCCAGTATGATCCGCGTGTGCAGATGTGCTATGCGTTCAACGATGACCTGAATGCCCTTGTGACGGCTGTGAAAACAGAGTATTATCCGGTGATCATCGGTGTCTTCGGACCGGAAGGAGGACATGCGATCCTGGGTTATCAGGTAGATGAAAAAGCGGACGGGAGCGGACAGATCCTGGTCTATGACAGTAACTATCCAAATGAGGAGCGCGCCATTACGATCCGCAAAGTGAACGGAAAATATAAACAGTGGCAATATGACCTTGGCACCACGTCAGATGGAGATCACATCGTCTGGGGAACACATTTAAATCAGGTGGGATCTGAGGAGGTCTCTTTTATCTCTTATATTCCTTATGATATTTATGCATCGGTTTATTTAGACGGCGGCGAGTATGCTGACTGGCTCCTTACCGATGACGATGATGATTTCTGGAAAACAGAGGATGAAGAGCTCTATCAGCAGACCGTTTATTCCAAGGAGGATCTGGCAGAAATCCGGGAAAACGGATGGACGCAGGAAGATGAAGATATTCTGGAATCCCTCGGCGGCACATCCGGTTTGGCAGGAGATGAAGAGTATGCGGCAGCTCCCTATACTTCCGAGGAAGAAAAGATCTATCAGGATGTGGGCGCGGCAGAAGCTGATGAAGCGGGAACCTGGGATGCGGCTACGGAAGCAGCGTATCAAAACCATACCGGCGAGTTTGCGGACACGGACATGGCCAGTGCGCAGGATGAGAAGGACTTTCCGAATCTGAAATGGGACGCCGATGATGAGGCGGCTTATCAAAACCATACGGGTGAGTTTGCGGATCCGGCTATGGCCAGTGCACAGGATGAAGAAGATTTCCCGGAGCTGAAGTGGGATGCCGAGGCTGAGGAGGCTTATCAAAACCACACAGGTGAGTTTGCGAATGCGGATGAGATGGCAACATCGGCCGAATACGAAAGTGATCCCTGGACAAAGGAAGACAGTGCATTTTTGAAAGAGGTATATGACGGGGAAGGTCTGCCGGATGATACGGCCTATAAGGCGGATCCCTGGACAGATCTTGAGACGCAGATTTTTGACCAGGTTGGCTGCGCAACTGCGGCTGAGTATGCGGCCAATCCCTGGAGCCAGACGGATCAAAGCCTGTATGATCAGTGGATCAATGACGGCGGGGATCTTGGTAAACTGTCAGATACGGAAAAGTACGGGAATCTGCAATTCCGTATGCGCTTTAGAATGAGATTTCGTATGAGATTCCGTATGCGTTTCAGGATGCGCTTTAGAATGAGATTTCGTATGCGTTTCAGAATGCGTTTCCGTATGAGATTCCGTATGCGTTTCAGGATGCGCTTTAGAATGAGATTTCGTATGCGTTTCAGAATGCGTTTCCGCATGAGATTCCGTATGCGTTTCAGAATGCGTTTCCGTATGAGAGACCGGATGAACTTCAGGATGCGCTACAGACTGAAGGCCGTGCAGGTGGAATCGGATAACTATGAGATCAAGGACGGCAGCGGCAATCAGCTCGCCAGCGTGGAAGACAACAAACTGACACTGGCGGATGGCAGCAGCAGTGAAGAGACGGGCATCTTCCAGATGCAGCCCATGGGGATCGGCATGGATCCGGGAGGAAAGATCACTGTTTCCGATCATAAAGGCCGCGCCGGAAACGCCATTGTTTACATGCCGGCAGGCCGCGAACAGCGTATCGTAAAATCCGAAGGAGCCGAAAAGCTGCAGGTAACCGCCATGGATCAGGATGTATCCATCAGTGCAACGACACAGGGCGAAGGCATCAGTTTGGATGTCAATGCGCAGGACCGTACCATCAGCGCAGTGGTTGAGGATGATGCAAAGATTGAGATTACCGGACAGGAGGGCGATACCTTTACGGTGACAAAACGTGTCAGTGATGGTGTGACCGAGCAGGTACTTCAGCTGACAGGAACCGTGACTTCGGATGACTGCGAGACAAAGCAGCCTGTTCTGACCATCAGCGGCAACACTGTCAGCGGCAACCATATAGAGATCACGGACCAGGGTGAATATGAAGTCAATGTCTGCACCCATCCGCACTGCTCAGTTCTGAACAAAAAGGATGCGACCTGCACGCAGAAGGGGTATTCCGGAGATATCTGGTGTCCTGACTGTAAGACCATGATCGGGACAGGAAAAGAGATCCCGGCCAAAGGCCATACGTCCGCTGCCGCAGTTCGCGAGAATGAAAAAGCGGCCACGGCAGAGCAGGCTGGATCCTATGATGAGGTTGTTTACTGCAGTATCTGCCACAGCGAGCTTAGCCGCAGTAAAAAAACGATTCCGGCGCTCGGGAAGGACCTGTCCGGTGATCAGCCGAAACCCGCAGCGAAAAAGACGAAGCTGACAGATCAAAAGAGCGGCGCAGGTTTTGTGGTCACAAATGATAATGCATCTGCGCCCGAGGTGAAGCTAACGGATACGGGGCAGGTAAAGACAAAGAAATATACCATTCCGGGGTCTGTGCAGATCGGGAATGTGACCTATAAGGTTACCGAGATCGCCGATAAAGCTTTTCAGAAAAACAGCACCATCGAGCAGCTGACTGTCGGAAATAATGTTACCAAGATCGGAAAGAATGCCTTTGCAGGCGCGAAAAAACTGAAAAAGGCAGTGATCAAAGGAAGTGTTAAGGCGATCGGCAGCGGTGCGTTCAAGGGATGCACGAAGCTGAAAACCCTGTCCATCAGCAAGGGCGTGGAAACCATCGGGGATCAGGCCTTTGCCGGCTGCACCGCCCTTGGCAGCGTAACCATTCCGAAATCCGTTAAGAAGATCGGCAAAAAGGCGTTCTTTGGCTGCAGCAGTTTAAAGAAGATCCAGATAAAAACCACGTCCCTGACGGCTAAAACGGTTGGCAGCAAGGCGTTTGCAGGTGTTAACAAAAAGGTATCCGTAAAAGCGCCCAAGAATAAAAAGGCAGCTTATGATAAACTGCTGAAGAAGAAGGGACTGCCGAAATAATGCAAAGCAAATAATGCAAATGACCCGAAAAGCCGTGTTTCCTTGACGGCTTTTCGGAAAAACGCTACAATAAAAGGGGGATTATGGTCGGGGTCTGATAAGAAAGAATGAAGAAGAAAAAGTTTCGTATCAAAAATAAACCTACATTTATTATTCTGCTCTGCAGTCTGCTGCTGTTTTTTGTGCTGGGCGCAATTACCTTTGTTCAGGTCGGGTATGTGATGCTGGACCAGAGCAAACGGACGAGTATGTCCTTGGCGGAAAACATCGCATCCGAGATTGACGGAGATCAGCTGGATACAATCCATTCCAAGCAGGATCCTGCTTATGATACCGTGTATGCAACATTAAATAAGTTTTACTTCTATGCGGATGCGCAGTATATCTATACCATGCGTCTTGAAAAGGACGGGAAACTGGGCTTTATCGTGGATGCAGACCCGGAAGATCCGGCTGAAGTGGATGAGCCCTACGACTGGGTCGAGGGCATGGCTCCCGCTTTTGAAGAGGGAGAGGTCTGCTGCGACCAGGAGATGACCACGGATGAATGGGGAACCTATTTCAGTGCTTATGCACCGGTTTTCCGCAGCGACGGTTCCGTGGCAGGTATTGTGGGTGTGGATATCGGCATCAATGAGATCAATCGGTATCTGAAAAAACTGCTGACTGTTGTGGCTTCGGTTACAACCCTGTTTGCAGTGATCTATATTGTCTTTTATCTGCTCTTTTCCATGGAACTGACTGGCCTGGACCGGCTGACAGGCTGCATGAATTATGAAAATCTGATCCGGAAGGGAAACCGCCTGCAGCGGCGGGGGGAACTGACGGCTTATACGGCCGTGCTGATCAATATCAAAGGCTTTAAGTATATCAACAGACAGTTCGGTTATGATTTCGGCAATACACAGCTGAAACAGTTGGCGGATTTCCTGCGCGGCGGTATGGAGAAAAAGGAAGTCATTGCCAGGACCGGAAATGACAACTTCTGCGTGCTTGTGAAAAAAGAAAGAAGCGAAAGCTATGTGGAGAGGATCCGGCAGAACAATCCCGCCAGAATCGAGGCGGCTGTGCCCGGATCTTTGCCGGCACCGATCCGCTGCGGTGTGTATGATATCATTCCCGGCGATTCCATGGAGCAGGTTGTGGGGATCTGTACCGTGGTGATGAACATGGCGCGATCTTCGCAAAAAGAGGATATCATTTTTTATAATAAAGAGATGTATGAAAACATTCTCGAAACCGGCGATCTGCTGACGGCTTACAAAGAGGCCATCCGTAACGGAGAGTTCAAGGTCTTTTATCAGCCGAAGGTCGATATCCGCACCAATACCCTGTGCGGCGCCGAAGCGCTGGTGCGCTGGCGGAAAGATGACGGCTTTATTTCCCCGGGACGGTTTATCCCGCTGCTGGAAAATGAAGGGCTGATCACGGAACTGGATTTCTATGTGTTTGATACGGTGTGCAACGATATCCGGCTTTGGAAACAGCAGGGACTTGAGCCGGTAACCGTGTCGTCCAATTTTTCCAAGCTGCATATGGGAAATCCGCTCTTCGGGAAAAATGTGATCGATGCCGCGGACAAATGGCAGGTGGATCACAAATACCTGGCCGTGGAGCTGACGGAGTCCTCCGGTTATGCCAATATGGATGCGCTGACGGATTTTGTCAGCCGTATGAAAGAAGTCGGCATCCGTGTGGATATGGATGATTTCGGAACGGGATATTCTTCCCTTTCCCTTTTAGGCGATGTGGATGTCGATACGATCAAGATCGACAAGTCCTTTGTGGACAGGATCTTCGGGCAGCGGGAGGGCGGAAAGCAGCTAGTGCGAAGCGTGATCCGCATGATGCTCGAGCTCGGCAAGGAAGTGATTTGCGAAGGCGTGGAGACCAAAGACCAGATTGAATTTTTGCAGGAAACGGGCTGCTTTATGGTGCAGGGGTATTATTTTGACAGGCCGCTGGACCATGATACCTTTACAAAGCGCCTCGAGCAGAAGGTATATACAGATAAATAAACTGCCAACGGTGATGGAGTCATTCGTATCGTTCATTGGATAATGAATTCGGGATTCGGGGGAAGATTCAGACAAAGGGTTTTATAAGATGGATAAATTTCTGGAGATATTTCAAAACAAGATCATTATCACGGCGGTGATCGGCTGGGTCTCGGCTCAGGTCCTCAAAACGATCACACATCTGATCGTGAATCACAAATTCGTATGGGAGAGGCTGCTGGGTGACGGCGGCATGCCGAGCGCCCATTCGGCAACGGTATGCGGGATGGCAGGAGCCACGTTTTTTCAGTGCGGGCCGGCATCGCCGGAGTTTGCCATTGCGCTGATCCTGGCGATCATCGTCATGCATGACGCATCAGGCGTCAGGCTGGAGACAGGCAAGCAGGCCGTGCTGTTGAACAAGATGATGGAATCCTTTGCCCGGCTTGGCGATCCGAGTATCACGGCGCAGGAGCGGCTGAAGGAGTTTGTCGGACATACCAAATCACAGGTTTGCATGGGCGGTCTTTTGGGCATCCTGATCGCGGTGCTAATAAACTGGGTTTAAGGTAACGAATAAAGCAAGATTGGAAATAAGCAATGGACTACATCATAGACACACACGCCCATTATGATGATGAGGCATTCAACGAAGACAGAGAAAGTCTTTTATCCTCCATGCAGGAGGCGGGCATCGGCCGGATCATCAACGTGGGCGCTTCCATGCAAGGCTGCAGGGACAGCTGGGCGCTTTCTGAAAAATATGATTTTATCTATGCGGCGCTTGGCGTTCATCCTGATGATATCGTGAATCTGACCGAAGAGGATATGGACTGGATCGCGGAAAAAGCAAAGGAGCCGAAGGTGGTTGCCATCGGTGAGATCGGCCTTGACTATCACTGGCCCGAGCCGGCGCCTTCCCTGCAAAAGCAGTGGTTTGCGCGCCAGCTGAACCTGGCAAGGCAGGTAAACCTTCCGGTGATCATTCATTCCAGGGACGCGGCAAAGGATACGGCAGACATTTTAGAGGCAGAAAAAGCCGGCAGCATAGGCGGCGTCATGCACTGCTATTCCTATTCAGCCGAAATGGCAAAGCAGTTTCTGAATATGGGCTTTTATTTCGGGATCGGCGGTGTGCTGACTTTTAAAAATGCAAAGAAGCTTAAAGAAGCCGTGGCTTACATCCCCATGGACAGACTTTTATTAGAGACGGATTGTCCTTATCTGGCGCCAACGCCGCACCGGGGCGAGAGGAACTGTTCTTTGTATCTGCCGCTGGTGGTGGAAGAAATGGCGCAGATCAAGGGGATCACCAAAGAGGAAGTCATCCGGATCACTTCGGAAAATGCAAGGCGCCTCTTCGGGCTTTAGGCAAAAGGAGAAACACGTGGCATATCTTGCAAGTCCCACCCGGACCATGGCGGTGCTCGAGCGGCACGGCCTGCGGGCACAAAAAAAATACGGGCAGAATTTCCTGATCGATGGGCATGTGCTCGATCATATCTGCGATGGGGCCCGGATCGGGAAAAATGACCTGGTGCTGGAGATCGGACCCGGTATCGGTACCATGACACAGTATCTGGCCGAGCGGGCGGGAAAAGTCATCGCCGTGGAGATCGATGACAAGCTGATCCCGGTGCTCTCAGACACTCTGTCGGAATATGACAATGTGACGGTGCTGCATCAGGATATCTTAAAAACCGATATCCGGGCGCTGTATGAGAAAGAGGGCGCTGCATTGCATTTCAAGGTGGTGGCAAACCTTCCGTATTACATCACCACGCCCATCATTATGGAGCTTTTGGAGCAAAAGCTGCCGATCGAGTCCATCACCGTGATGGTGCAGACGGAAGTGGCGGAGCGGATGCAGGCAGTCCCGGGAACGAAAGATTACGGGGCCCTGTCCCTGGCGGTTCAGTACTATACAAAACCGGAAGTGATCGCCGAGGTGCCACCGACCTGCTTTATCCCAAGGCCGAATGTGGGGTCTTCCGTGATCAGGCTGACGAGATATACAGATCCGCCGGTGGTAGCGAAGGATGAGAAAAAAATGTTCGCCGTGATCCGTGCCAGCTTTAATCAGCGCCGGAAAACCCTGATCAACGGTCTGGCCGGCGGAGGCGTGGCGGAGAAGGAAAGCGTGCGGCAGGCACTTTTGCAGATGGGACTGCCGGAAGACATCCGCGGCGAGCGGCTGAGCGTGGAACAGTTCGCAAGGCTTGCAGAGTTGATTTAAGGCGTGTTTTGTGATACAATAAAAGGTGCTTTTTTTACGGAAAGCAGATAGAAACAACAGGAAATACATCAGCGTATCCGGGAGAGAAAGATCCGGGATACCCTGAAAGGCAAAGGGTGGATAATTTTGGATAAGTTTGAGTACAGGATCAGGGCCGAGGAAATCAATTCCCTGATCGAACAAGGCGAGTATGGGGAAGCAGTAAAAATTGCAGATACCATCGACTGGCGGCATGTCAAAGGCGTGGTTATGCTCTGCAAGGTGGCCGAGCTTTATATGATCAACCGCAGATATGAGGAGAGTAAGGAAATCCTCCTGATGGCCAATGATCTAAAGCCGAATACCCGCAAGGTGATCTATTCCCTCTGCGAACTGTCCATCAAGCTCGATGAAACGGTTCAGGCAGTGGAGTATTATAAGCAGTATATTCAGATCGCACCGAGAGATCCGGATCGTTTTATTTTGCAATACCGGATCTATGAATCCCAGGATGTTTCACTCGAAGAGCGGATCGCGGTCCTTGAGGAACTGAAGAAGAAGGATTATCAGGAAAAATGGGCGTGGGAACTCGCATATCTCTATCACCGGATCGGTCTTGCGACACGGTGCGTGGAGGAGTGTGATCAGCTCATCCTGTTTTTTGTGGAAGGCAAATATGTCAACATGGCCATGGAGCTGAAGATGATGCATGCGCCGCTGACACCTTCCCAGCAGGAAAAATACAATGCCCGCTTTATGGAAGAACAGGAAGCCATCGCATTGACGGAAGAGGACGACGAAGACGAAAGGTCCATGGGTCCTTCCATGCCGATCAGTGTCAAGGAGGTTGGCCCTTCCAAAGCGAAGACCAGGAGGATCCCGGCAATCCGTGTACAGAATGGCCGTGCGGCTGAGGAAGAAGAGGACGATGTCAGAGTAGCGCAGCGTTCCCGCAGCCGTCAGGACGGCAGGGATGCAAGGGATGAAAGGCGGCCGGCTAAGAGACAGCCGTTTAAGAGACCGGTAAGGGGCAGGGAAAAATATCCGCAGCAGCCCACCAGAGATATGAGTGATGTGGCAGGGCGCGTGGGCAGTGATACCAGGCGTGTACCGGCTTATGAAGAAGAGAGGACGGCCCGCCGGGAATACGACGAATACGAAAATGAGCAGGCTGTCAGCGAAGAAGAATACGGCTATGACAGGGCGCAGGGATACGAGGGATCAGAAGAGGAAACTATCCCCGGGAACAGATATCCCATGCAGGAAAATGAAGGCGAAGAATATCCGCAGGGATATGAAGAAGGCGAATATCCTGAGGACGAATATCCCGAAGGGTATGAAGAAGGTGAATATCCTGAGGAAGAGTATCCCGAAGGGTATGAAGAAGGCGAATATCCTGAGGAAGAGTATCCCGAAGGGTATGAAGAAGGCGAATATCCCGAGGATGAGTATCCCGAAGGGTATGAAGAAGGCGAATATCCCGAGGATGAGTATCCCGAAGGGTACGAAGAAGGCGAATATCCCGAGAAAGAGTATCCTGAAGGGTACGAGGATGACGGATATCCTGAAGGTGAGTATCCGGATGACGAAGATGATGATGTCCGGATCGCGCCGCAGCCCGGCAGACGCGGAGAGGTCAGAAATTATGATGATCAGGCCGGTTATGGAGACGATCAGGCCGATGAGATCAAGGTTCGCATGATCGATGCGGGCAACCGTTTCGATACCATGAATTTGGAAGAAGAAACTTCCCGCTACCTGGCCGGTGAGATTGTCAAGCTCATGGCTGAGGAAGATATGGAAGCGGCGGATGCAACCCGCGCTCTTCCGATGAATTCCATCTTCCATGACAGCATTGATTCTCTGTCACCGACGGTGATCACTAAGGCAATGGAGCTGGCGCAGGAAATGAACGATAAGCGTCTTGCTTCCCTGGCGAAGGTCGGCGAAGGTGCGGCTGAAGATGGAGAAGAAAAACCCGCGCCCGCGTTTGGAACCGGCGATATGGTTGAGATCATGGATATGTTCTCGGAAGAAGGACAGGAGTCCGAGGGTGAAGAGAATGGGGCCGGCGAGGATGTGAAAGCGTCCGGAGAAGAGAGTCAAAACGCCGAAACCGAAGCCGGGGCCGAAGGCGAAGAAACAGTTGACGCTGTATCTGAAGGCGAAGACGCAGTTGAAATTGCATCCGATAGCGAAGACATGATCGAATCTGCATCCGAGGGCGAGGAAGAAGCCGAAGCCGGATACGAAGACGATGATGAGTTCGAATTCGAGTACGAAGACGAGGATGAGATTGAAGCTGCGTACGAAGGTGAGGAAGAGGCTGAAGCCGGATACGAAGGCGAGGAAGAGGCTGAAGCCGGATACGAAGGCGAGGAAGAGACTGAAGCCGGATACGAAGGCGAGGAAGAAACCGAAGCCGGATACGAAGGTGAGGAAGAAACTGAAGCTGCATACGAAGGTGAGGAAGAAACCGAAGCCGGATACGAGACTGAGGAAGAAAACTGGTACGAGAACGAAGACGGCGAGATCACGCTGATCAGTGATGATGAGGAACCGGAAACTGTTTTAGAAGGACTTGAACCGGAAGAGGCGGCTTCAGCAGAAGCAGAAGAAGTTGTAAACAAAGAGATACCGGAAAAGAGAGAGGAAAGTGAAAAGAAGGCACCGGAAATTGAACCCCTTGTCTTTTCACAGAACAAACCTCTTCCGAAGGAATTTATAGAAGCGATCCAGGTCGTTGCCATGGAAGCTGCGAAAGAAGCAGCGGCGGCAGCGGCAGCGGCGGTGGCAAAAGAAGCAGCATCCCAGGCAGCGACCCAGGCGGCAGCGGTAGCAAGAGAGGCGGCCAGCCAGGCAGCGTCCCAGGCGGCGACTGAGGCAGCAGCGCAGGCAGCCAGCCAGGCGGCAAGGGAAACTGCGGCAGTGACTTCAGCGGTAGCCAGAGAGGCGGCCCATAAGGCGGCACAGGAAACGGCAGCAGCAACAACCGCTGTCGCAACACAGGCAGCGCAGGAAGCAGCCCGTCTTGCAGCGGAAGAAACCGCCGGTGCCATGAAGGATGCGATCCCCGCGCAGGCAGAAGCGCCGCAGGAACAGGCACCGATGGTGGAAAAACAGATCACCGGACAGCTTCGTTTCAAGGATATCATCGAAGGCTGGGAAGATGTGAAAAAGGCCAACGAAGAGAAACATATCGAAGAGATGAAGCAGCGGGTGAAAGAGCAGACCGGGTCGATGCTCACGGGCTTTGATGCATCCGGAGCCAATCACGGTCCTGAGTTTGATATGCTCAGCCCGATGCTGGATGTATTCAATGAGACAGAACCGCTGGCCGAAGAAGTCGAGAAAGCACTTTACGAAGACAGTAATGACGGCGCGGAGGAAACGGTTGAAAGCGAACTGCCCGATGGCAGCGAGGATATGATCGTTGAAACGAGCGAAGATACCGCTGAAGATACTGATTTAGAAGAGACGGATCTGTTCGCGGATGATACAGATACAGCTGCTGAAGAAGAGATTGGTGATGCCAACGAAACAGAAGATACAGAGGAAGCAGCCGCAGCAGATACTGACGATACGGATCACAGAGTATTTGACACGGCTGAGATCAACGGTCTTGAAGATAAACTGCTTTCCGCTTTGGAGGGACAGCATTACGATACGGCAAATATCCAGTCAGAGATCCTTCACAGTTATTTAGAGGATGTGGGAAAAAATACCGCTGAAGATCAGGAGAGAGCAGTTTCTGTGGATAGCAGCGAAGCAGAGCGGAGCACGGATGAAGGCAGCACAGAAAAGACAAATACCGATACGTATGAAACGGCGCAGGCGCTGACAGAAACAGAGGCTGAAAGCGCAGCAGATACAGCTGATACGAAGGAAACGGTTGCGGAGGTTTCGCAGCAGGCAATCTCTACAACAGATGCGGCAGCAGCGGCAGCGGCAGCGGCGATCGCAGCCGCCGCAGCCATGAACGGCACGCAGGCAAATGCAAAAGCCCCTGATACGGAAACGGCGACACC
>JAEEGL016632396.1_pt1 | contig 19043 bp, 20 predicted proteins | sample 9134231 | NCBI WGS metagenome assembly JAEEGL01 (sample SAMN16246548, study PRJNA631951) | gut metagenome | biome: gut microbiome; feature: rumen; material: fiber-attached | host: Bos | place: Iran: Karaj | collected 2018-10 | reverse complement strand
GGGGGGGGGTGGCTTGCCGGATTTTATTTATGTATCATTTTCTAATGATATTGGTGAAAGTTTTGGAGGAATATATATCTATAACGAAATAGATCAATGCTACTACAAAGTCGAGGAAACTGGGGATAGACCAAGATACACCTTAGGCGAATCTTTCTCGCTTACTAATCGCGATAATCTTAACAACATCACGGTTCATAGCATTGAGATTATACCGAGTGTTTTTAGTCTTAAACTGGGGAGGACTTATGATCTTGATAAAGACTTACCTAAGTTCCGGCGTTGGCTCGATAAATACAAACCTGATTTTTATAAATAGGTAGTCTATTTTCTCTTGTAACGATCTAGTTGACAAAGCATAGCTCCAACACAACAACACAGCCCCAAGATTGTTAAAACAACACTAGCTATGGTGAATGGGAGAGTAATTAACTCTTTACCTGTTGCTATAAACCAAGTACCCATAATCTGTCCAGCATAGCAGAGACCTATGCCGCCAACTGCTATGATTAGGTGTTTATAACTATCTTCTTTCATTTTTTCCTTTCTTTAGCTATTATTCACTATTTTAATCATCTTCTCAATAGTTTTAGTAATAATTGGCTTAGCTCCTTCTAATTCTTGTTGCCAGTCTTTGGGAGAATAATCATCGACCGTTTTTATGGCTTGTTTTTCAGTCATTCCGTTATCCATAAGACTGATTACAGATAAATCATATAGTATTGATGGGTCGCTTGGAGCTATTTTCCTTAGTTCTGTTGCAACCTCAGTTCCGTAGATTCTAGTAAGATCTTGCCACTCATCATTAACAAGCTTTATATCTAATAATCTTAGTGCTAAGTCTTCGTGGTACCTACTCATCTTGTAACTTTTTTCTACCTGAACAATATGGGCAATTTCTACCTCTATTTCTGTCTTGAATCCTAGCTTCCCATTTATGCCCTTTTTTACATCTCCACCAAACTTTTTTACCATTGTTAGGGAATACGCCACCTGGAACTTATACTGGTAAAGTAAAGTATGTGCTAGTGCATCCGAATACGATGGTAGCAGGCACCTATACTATTGCCTATAATGCTAATGGTGGTAGTGGTACGATGAATAATGAGACTGGAATCTACAACTTTGAAGGACATACTTTACCTGCTAGTACTTTCACTGCGCCAAGTGGCTACCAATTTGCTGGTTGGTGTACTACTAATACAGCCGGTTCTTATGCTTGTGACGGTACGAGCTATGCGGCTGGCGCCAGCGTAGATGGTCTCGCTTCGGCTGGTGGGACAGTGACGCTCTATGCTTACTGGAAAGCAATAGTCTGGTTCCAAACTGCCACTTCAGCCGATTGCGGTAGTGAAATGCACGATAATCGCGGAGTTGATGCCTACAAAGATGTAGCATACACTACCACCATGATTAATGGTCTTTGCTGGATGACTAGAAACCTAGATCTTCCTGGCCATACCACCCTCACTAGCTCTGACTCCAATGTCGCTTCTAACTACACTCTTCCAGCCTCTTCTACTTCAGGTTTTTCCGACAATACTACCGCCTACGTCTATAACTCAAACACTTCCACCTTCAACGATACTTCCTGCGGAAGTAGCAACCCATGCTATTCCTACTACTCCTATGTTGCTGCTACAGCTGGTACTAATCCATCTAGTGGTTCCGCTAATTACGATATCTGTCCTAAAGGCTGGAGACTCCCAACTCAAGCAGAATATAATACATTAAGAGGTTCCTATACAACTGGTGCAGCATTGACTGGCAGTCCGTTCCTAGGCGTCTATGCCGGCTACTACAATAGCAACTTCGCCAATGGCGGTTCGTACGGCAACTACTGGTCGTCTACCGTTACCAGTAGTACCAACGCCTACGGCCTGGGCTACAGTGGTAGCAACTCCGGTGTCTACAACTTCTATAAGAGCAACGGCTACTCAGTCCGTTGTGTGCTTAGCGAGTAGATGTAGTCTAGCCTTTCTTACTGTCACTTTGTCTGCTAGCCTGCTTCCCCCAAATCCCAAGGGATAATTTGAAAGAAAATGCATTGTTATTTCGTGAGTGTGTGACTATATGTTTGGTGGAAAGTCTTGGTTTTTAAATTGGAATTCAAGTTGCTTGCGTTAATTAAAGTGGATGTGCTATAATGAAATTACCGTATGTGGGTCATAAAGGAACCCGAGGTGTGGAATAGATGATGCTGTTTCGTAAAGGTAGAAGTGGTGTCATATGTATTAAAGGAAAGGCAACGTGAAGAAGGTTCTTCGTAATAAAATACTGCTGTTTGTGATAACGGTGTGTTTGAGTGCTGTTTTTGTTGGTGCTGAAGAGAATACTTTTGCTACCACCAGTACTCTTAGCCTATCCGTAAATGATATCGTATCACTTAATCTAGTAGGTGGTAGTAATGGTATATTAGTAGGTAGTACTTCTACTTCCGATACTATTATTGCAGTTAATACTACTAATGCTACAGGCTATACTCTTAGGATAGCTGCTTCTACTGGTACAGCTGGCACCCCAGCATCACTAAGCAATGTAGATGTAGGTTGTTCTGCTAACTGTACTATACCTTCTATTACTACAGCTACATCAACTAGTGATGCCAGTAGCCTTACTACTGGTACTTGGGGATACTTACCAAGTAAGTTCAATAGTACTACTAATACAGTCTATCGTCCTGCTCCTACAGTGGAAGGTGATATCCTAGACATTACTAGTACTGCTAATGCTAGTAGTAATAGTAGTGATAACAATAACTACAACATTGCTATAGGCGCTAAACTAGACTATATCACTACAGCTCCAGGAACCTATAGTAGCACCTTTATCATCACTGCTGTAGCTAATGCAACTCCATACAGCATTACTTATAATGCCAATGCTGGTAGTGATACCGTAACCAATATGCCAACTAATGTCACTAATGGTTCTACTTATGCTGAAACCGTACAACTTAGCAACAACACTCCAGTAAGAGATGGCTATGACTTCAATGGTTGGTGTACTGCACAAACCGCTGATGGACAAGCCTGTAATGATGTTAGTGGTACTTCATATGCTCCTAATGCTAACTGGACCATAGATCAGACTGGCAGTACTAATGCACTTACACTATATGCAGTGTGGAGCTTAAAAAGCTATACTGTTACTGTAAACTTTGCTGGTAGTGGTGTGTCTAGTGTTTCCTTTACTAATGCAACCTATGGTGATGCAAATACTGTATCTTCTACTGGTGGCACTACTAGCCTTAAACACGGCGTACCATACACTATTACCATGAACTTTAGCTCTTCTAGTTATACTATTGATAGCTGGGCTACTACCGCGAATGGTATCTTAGGCTCTACTACTGATAATCCTGCTACCTATACCATTACTGGCGATGCTACACTTACAGCTACAGGAAAGAGTAGTAAAATCTGGTTCCAAGAGGCTACCAGTGATGATTGTGGAGAAACCATGTACGATAACCGTGGCGTAACAGCTTACAGGACCGTAGGCTACACTACCGCTATGATTAACGGTCTTTGTTGGATGACTAGAAACCTAGACCTTCCTGGTGGAACTACCCTAACTAATGCTGACACTAACCTCACCACCAAAAGCTCTTACACATTACCAAATTCATCTACCAGTGGCTTTAATAGCAACGGTACCGCCTATGTCTATAACTCAGATAGTACTAACTTCAATGATACATCATGCGGAAGCAATAATCCGTGCTACTCCTACTACTCATGGAATGCTGCCATTGCCGGTGACGATCCTTCATCTGGTACCGCTAGCAATGATATCTGTCCTAAAGGCTGGAGATTACCAACTCGAGCAGAACTCACTACACTTAAAAACTCATATAACACTAGTGCAAAGCTAGTAGCCGCTCCCTTCTTGGGCGTCTATGCCGGCTACTACAACTATAGCTCGCTCAACGATGGCGGGTCGTACGGCGACTACTGGTCGTCTACCGCCTACAATGCTAGCAACGCCTACAACCTGTACTTCGGTAGCAGTGGCGCCAATGTCGACTACAGCTATAAGCGCTACGGCTACTCAGTCCGTTGCGTGGCTAAGTCCTAGCTCGGTTCGGGGTAGTTCGTAGATATAGTCTATCTATATATTACCTCCACGTCTATTCTAGCGGTGTCTATCCGTCCATTGGGTATTATCGTAGCAACGGCAATTCTGTTAGGCGTATACCAGCCGAGTAGTTCAGGGTATTGTGGGGTGCGAAGCATCTAACTAAGAATAGCGCCTAGGGCTGGAGCGGATTGATGCGTAAATAAGATGGTTCGTAGTATAATATTAGTATGAGCGGGAGCATAAAAAAGAGGCGGAACGCCGCTTTGTCATAATGCTGTACGACATCTGTTACAAAATCCTTTTTATGCAGGTAAGCTTAGATGGGGTGGCAAAATATATAATGGAAATCACCCTGGTATGATTACAGAAGAAGAATTTGAGAGGGTTCAACAGATGCTTAGGCCAAAGCATAGTAGTAGGCCGCAAAAAGACCCATATGATTTCATTCTAAGAGGAATGCTTATATGTAGTGAATGTGGCTATGCCATAGTAACAGAAAAGAAATACAAGAAGTTAAAAGATGGTACGAAAAAAGAATACCGCTACTGTCACTGTTGCGGGAAAAACCCTAATAAAAGGTGTAAGTTTAAATCAACTTATATTAGAGAAGAAGAGCTGATTGAACAGATTAAAAATGAACTTAGCAAGTATACCATCGATAAAGACTTCTACGAACTGGCCATCAAGGCATTAGAGGAAGAGGATGAGATTGAAGTGGCTGAGCAGAACAAGAAAATTGCTAGCTACAACAAGCAGATTAGTGATAAGAAAGGCCAGCTCGACAGCTTAAGACGTTCAATGTATCGTGGCATTATTACTGACCAGGCCTTCTTTCTTAATGAGCAGGAATCAATCAATGCGGACATCGAAGCGTTGGTTAAAGCGAGAGAAAACGTTATGACCATCGCTAACGATTGGAGAAATAAAGCTACAGATATTTTTATGTTTGCACGATACGCAAAAGAAGACTTTGATTCTGATGATTGGGAGCGTAAAAGAACTGTAATTAAGAAACTCGGCGCAGACTTGAAACTTTCGGGTCGAACCATTCAGTTTACCCCTGTTAAATACCTCGTTCCTATTGAAAACAATATCCTGAACTGAAACAACAATTTGAACTGGCTCGAACTGGCTCTCAACAGATGAAAAAAGGCCTCCGAGAAGGCTTAATTTCACAATGGTGCTGGAAGTAGGACTCGATTGGAGCGAAGCGACAACGATGTCCTACTTTTTTGAGCTTTTTTGTGAAACAAAAAATGGTGCTGGAAGTAGGACTCGAACCTACGAAGGCCGAAGCCGAGAGATTTACAGTCTCTTGTCATTGCCACTAGACGATTCCAGCAATACCTATATTATACACAATCTTGCCAGAAAAGCAATCGCAAAATACAAGCTTAGATTTTTTTCCTAACTTTCCTCGGCATGAGACGATTCTTAGCCCTAGCGGCATTTGACGTGATATCCATCCTAGGAGGATTCTTGCTGGTTGATGCCGTATTGCTTGTTGGTGCACTCTTTTTCACTGGTGTCTTCTCATCAGTCGCATCACGTTTAATGTTGGTGGCTGTTCGAGTGATTCTCTTGGCAATGATCCTACCTCTATTGGCACGACGCAGCGATTTTGATGAACGTGATCTTTTGTACTTAGCTTCGCGCTCTATCTGGCTCTCAATACGCTTTGTAATCGCTGCTATTTCCTCCTGATCATTATTGGCCTCGTAAATAGCTAACATCTGACGAAGTGTCGACAAGTTCGGATCCAGTTCGTAGGCATTTTCCAGTGCCTCAACCGCCTTTTTGGGCTTGCCGAGCTTTTCTTCGGCTTTAGCTAGAGCTATATGCCGCGCAGGTATATCTCCTTCCATCTGAATCGCCTGAGTGAAAGCCATTTCAGCCTTTTCATACTCACCAATTTCTAAATAAATCAATCCTGCATTATGTATTGATGCGGGATTATTGTCTAGCGACTGTGCAATCTCGAAACATTCTACAGCCTCTTCATACCGCTCACTTTTAGCATACAATATCCCCAATCTATTATATGCCGCCGCATTTTTCTCATCAAACTTTAAAATAGTCAGTAATGCTTTCTCAGCTCGAAACGGCTTGCGTTCGCGCATAGATGACTGAGCAACACTCCAAAGCTTCTTCATCTGTGCATCATACTTGGTTGATTTCTCTACGGGTTTTTCCTGTTTTGTCTCGATCGGATAAAAAAAGCCCAAGAATATAACAAAAGCCAAAATTACAAAAACTGCAATCATAACCTTATTTTAACATAAATTTGCAACAATTTGCAATTTGATGTGGCCATTCTTCTCTATCCCCTCATAGGCCCTTAGGAAATTTGGAAGTTTTACTAAAAACACTTTCTTGCCAGTAATAAAGTATGATTTATATAGCATTTCGATAGCTGTCCCCAATATTTCAAGCGCATATGCCCTTGTACTGTCCTTTTTCTTAGTAATCTCTTCCGCCAAGCCTGGCAAATCAACCGGCTTCGCTACCATGAGGCGTTTTGCCAATTCTTTTACCTTTACATCGGCATTAATACTACCCTCAACCGACCATTTTCGTCGTAAAAAATAAACTTCTGCACGCGATAGAATCGTTGCAAGAAGTCGTGACGGTGATTCGGTAATCAGCACAAAATGTATCTTTTCACCAGGTTCTTCCAGACTTTTAAGAAGTGCATTGGCCGCTTCTTCGCCTAGCGAATCGGCTGGCCTTATAATAATAAATTGATCTTTCAGTTGTTTCACTGAAAGTCGCGCCAGCACCTCTCGCACTTGCTCAATCGTAACTGTTGTCTTATCCTCTGGCTGCAAAACGAGAGCATTTTTTATCGTGAAATCCACCGATTTTGGCATCACAAAAATTGCTGTACCAGTTCGTCTGGCGATTCCCTCAATTTCTTCCGGTGAGTCAAAAAACATTATTTACCTCTGTCAGTCGGAACTAAGCTAGGCGCTTCGTTCATGGTTTCATTTCCGATCTTTGCCTCAAATTCCCTCGGCATCGGTACCGTAAATACCGTCCTTTTCCCTCCTGGCAAAGTGATTTCTAAAGAGCCAGCGTGTAGATATAATCTGTCTGCCGGTTCTCCGCCATACACTACATCACCCACAATTGGGTGTCCAAGATACTTCATGTGAACCCTTAATTGATGTGTCCGCCCAGAGGTTGGTTTTAGTTCCACTAATGAATGGTTCCCATCTGTTTTCAGCACTTTATAAAATGTCTCCGACTCCTTGCCACCAGCATCTACTCGAAAAGTAGTTGGCCTCTTCAAATCTCGCGCAATTGGCAAATCTATTCGTGCAACGTCCAGCTTCGGACGACCATCTATCACGGCATAATAAGTCTTATGCGTTTTTCTATCTTGAAATTGTTTTTTTAAAAACTTTTGCACCGCTTCCGTTTTCGCTAAAATCATCACCCCAGATGTGTCTCGATCTAATCTATGCACAATGAGGCCATAATCCGCCAGAGTCTTTTCTGGGCAATATTCACCTTTCGCCATCGAAAGTAGTCCAGCCGGCTTATTTACCACCAATACATTTTCATCTTCATACACTTTCTCCGGCACTAAATCGGCATTTTTAAGCTCCGTCGGCACTTGCAAATCAATCTTCACGCCTCGCTCGAATTTTTGATTTGCTTTCCTGGCTAACTCCCCATCTACTGTCACGAACCCTAGCTCGATAAATTTCTGCAAAGAAGACCTATTATAACTCTTATAAATCTCTGTCATCAAAATATCAAGTCGCACCTTTTCTGGCTTTTCTGGCTCACTTGTTAATACAGTATCGCCGTTAATCACTCGCGACATCTCTGGTTTGCTAAACTTCTTTCCAGTCCGTAGCATTTTACCTTAGTCCTACGGCTTCTTGCACCTCAAATAGCTTCGTACTTGCCACTTTGTTTGCATATTCCTCACCTTCCTCAAGCAAAGTCAGTACTTGTTCATCAGAAATTTCAGCCAATTCAGCCTGAAAATCCTCAAGCATTTTCGATACACTCGCTGCCACTTGTTTCTTTAATTCACCATATTTAGTCTCACCGGTCCATCTTGCCACTACTTCTGACAATGGTACATCATTTATCAGTGCCTCAATTGTCATTAGATTTGATACACCTGGTTGGTTAAACATATCAAACTTCACCTTACCGAGCGAATCAGTCGTGGCACTCATAATCTTCTTTGCTGCCTTTGCTGGCTCATCATCTAGCGTGATTTTCGATCCGGCAGCCGCCGTTGATTTACTCATTTTCTTTTCAGGGTTCAACAGATCACGAATCCGAATCCCATCAGTCACGCCCATGAATTTAATCTGATCGGCTGTCTTTACTGGCACCGTAAATACCTCACCGTATCTGTTATTAAAGCGCGTAGCTATGTTCCGAGTCAGCTCAATGTGCTGGAATTGATCCTCGCCGAGCGGAATGTATTCCGCAGAGTAAAGCAATATATCCGCTGCCATTAGTACTGGGTAATCAAAAATTCCTACATTGCACGATTCTCTCCCTTCAGACTTCTCTTTGTACTGGGTCATTCTGTTCATTTCACCCATTGTCGCTGTACAATTCAAAATCCAACAAAGCTCTGCATGCGCCGGCACCCTTGACTGCCGGTAAATATGTACATTTTCGTTTACATTAAGTCCTGCCGCCAGATAGTATTTAATCGTCCGAATAGCATTCTTATATAAATCACCATCCACCTCTGAAATAATCGAATGCAAATCTGGCACGAAAATATTTACCAAATACTCACCAGAATGCTCGTTTGCGAGTCTTACCATCGGAAGCAAGGCACCGAGGTAGTTCCCGAGAGTTAATACTGAATTTGCTCTAATCCCCGTCAAAATCGTTTTCATACTTCCATTTTACCACGAATCATGCTAGAATAAGAACAGATTCTGCAAATTGCAGAAACCCAGATATTTGGGGTGTTAGCTCATTTGGTAGAGCGCTTCCATGGCATGGAATAGGTGAGGAGTTCGAGCCTCCTACACTCCACCAAACGGTTTATAAAATAATTCGCAATCTATTCCTACTCTTTGCAGTTCTGTTACATCCCTCGTAAAAATAGGGGGCTATTTTTATGCCATTTTTTGAGACAAAAAAATGTCAAAAATCGCAATTAACACCTATAACTTCAGCTGCAAAATCCTCAATCAGATGCAAATAGCTTAAACAGGTTTAGGGAGATTATATTTTACTACCCATCTACGATAACGGTATATAGCGCAATAAGCCGGTAAAAATAGTACAGTCGAAACTATAGAATACGCCATAATGGCTGTTGGCATTTCAACCAGATGACAGTAATCAAAACACACTTTAAAAGGAGGATAGCCTGCAAAAAACATCTCATGAATTAGACACGCCCCTATACATCCAATATGGATAATTACTAATACAAGGTACGGCAAAAACAAATTACCTTTCACTACGTAATTATAATTGTATTTAGCCAATTCAATACCAGAATTATAGGCCAAAAATAGTCCCACAAGTGCAAGTGGTGCAAGAATAATTGCAAAAATACCCTGCACGCCTGGCTTATTTATAAAGAATGGCAATGTTAACGGTACCCACATAATCACAATAATTACGAAAAAGATAAGACTAACAACACCTGGTCTGCTTATTGCTTTTTTTGGTATGCTATTTTGTATTATTTTAGATCCCATACAAATAGTATACCATATTATTTTAGAACCATAACCACATTCTTGTGTTTCACCCGTGTCGAATATAGCCTACCTACAAGAAAATCCACAACGAAAGAGAAAACAAAAAACCTAAAAAGGACATAAGAATATACCACCCATCATTTAAGTGATATTTGAAAGTCATTACAACATTTATAACTAACAATATAAAACATACAACAGAAATAATCGCAAGAGGAATCATAAACGCCATCAAGAAAAAACTACAAACCCCACCACACCATGGACCAAGCGGTAGCCAAATAGTCCCACCTATCAGACCTAAGATTAATCCAATTATACTATTAATCTTGACGATTTTTAACTTCTTCTTTTCTCTTTCTATAAGGTAATGTGGATTAGTGGTTGGGTTACTATTGGCTACATAATATTTAGTAAGTGTTTTGGGCAGATTGCTAGCATTACTAATGTTAGTATCTGCGTTGTTGCCATTTCTTATACGAGCCATAATCTCTTCTACTCTACTTTAACACCACAAACTCAGGCAAGGTCTCAATCACAAAATGAAGCGGTGAAATCTCTACTACCTTTCCAGTAATCACAATCCTATCCCCATCTTTCGGATAAACACTTTCGTCAGGTCAATCTATGATAAATTGAGTCCCAATTTTCTGTGAGCCATCGGCATTAGCCTCTACTACACTATATGCACTCATTGGGTGTGACACGGTCCCTTCAATTTTTACGACTTTCCCAATTGCATAACCGTTCTGGATGTCCTTAGCTAGTATGCTCATTCCGTCATAATCGCCGAATTCCACTTCCGCATCAACATTCTTCAAGTCAGATGCTTTTAAGCCATCAGAAGTCTGTGAAGTATCTCCACTATTGCCACCTTCATTATCGCCGCTATTTCTGCCAGCACTAAGTCCTACGACTGCACCCGCGATAATTGCCACTGCAACCACAGCTACACCAATGCCAATATATAAGTTTTTATTTGATTTTGCCATAAATCGCTCCTTAATTATATTTTTAGTATAACATAAAAATTTTTAGTAAAACTTAAGACTTTATTCTTCTGAAGGTTTATTTTGATTAGCATCTGGCTTCTTCTCTGGCATCTTAAGCGCATCTAGCCCAAACTTATCATTTACAATATTGAGATCAATATACTTCTCGCCAGAATAGCCAGATAGCACTCCTCGGTCATTGTATTGCCATATTAGCCAGTTGTCACCCGCATCAATCCATACAGGATAAAGCACATTTCGCGCCCACCTTGGGTAATCTGCGAAATCATCCGCCAAATATTTATCCCAATAATCCTTCTGGGAATAAATTAATGGCTTTACGCCATACTTCTCTTCCACTACCGCGATGAAAGCCTTGAGCCCCCTTACGACGTCATCTTTTTCGGGAGGATTTTTCACTTCTTCCGTCGTTAGTTCCATATCTACGGCTGGAATTAGTCTACCTTCCAAATCTCCAATTGTTGTAATGAAGTTCTCCGCCTGAGTAGCTCCGCTTGAATCATATGAAAAATAATGATAAGCACCCACTAATAGACCAGCCTTTAAAGAATCTGCCCACTTTTTAAAAAATGAAGTATCTACGTGTGAGTTACCTTCAGTAGCCTTGATATAGGCAAATTCCACACCTTGCTGCTGAAGTTTGTCGAAATCTACGTCTACCTGATAAGATGATACGTCGACACCAAGTTTTTTGCCACCAACGAACCAATTGTTAATATTAACCTGCTTGTCACGTACCGCAATAAACCCCCAAAACCCTAGCCCAGCTAGAAGAGCCACCGTTATTATGAATCCGAGTAGCTTTTTCATAATAATATTATATCTGGACCAACTCTGACGAGTCAAGATTATGGTCGCTTAGCTTTACGCTCACAATAGCAGGATTCTCGTAGGTGTTATAATAATAAGTTTTACTGGCTGAAGAATACCCACCGGTATAAACAGTTATTTCACTCTTTCCATCGGCCATCTGTGCTGCACCATCAATCATCGCTACGCCAGTCAAGGTGTGAAATAGTCGTGAAACGTTCCCTGCTTCATCTGTTTGCACAGGGTAATGTGTATTGAGATAAGCCACCCGAATAAATCTAGATGGTGAATAGTAATCACCTGGCAAACCGTGAATCAAAGATCCAGAGCCAAAAGGCTTCATTGTTGCTTTACCCCATTTTACTTCTTCTGGCATTTTTGAAGAAAGATTCATATAATTACGCAAGTTTTCTTTATGCCATCCATACCCTGGTTGGTTCGTTAATACGTCAACATCATTTTCAAAAATTTCCATTCCACTTGCGGTGTATTCCACCACAATCGAACGCTTTGCGTCACCAATAATAAAGTGTAGTTCAGACACCGGGAATTGTTCATTGATTGGTTTTGCCACGATTGCTACATCTTTTAGTGCTTTTTCTACAGCATCCACTGAATCATAATTCAACACCACCCATAGAGGGAATTCGTACGCCGCCACATTAGTCTTACCACTCACGGCCTCAGGCGCATATTTAGCATAACCAGGGAAATGTAATCCAGCAATCGCAAGCCCAGCTTCGTTTGCACAATCAAAATACAACGGCTTATTCTCTACCACTATCGCCATCCCGATAATCGCACCAAATTTCGGCCTCATCTCGCCAAGGAATGCAGAGTCATAAGAATATCCTCGTGGCGTGATAATTACCTTCTGTCCATAACCACATGACCAGTCAAGATTTCTTCCGAAATACATATTCCCCTTACCGTCGCTAAATCGTACACCAGTACACATAGATAACCTCCTTATGTTATGGACTCATTATAGCATAAGTAATAAAAAATAGAGTTATATTATACAGGCGACGCGTTTAAAGACCCCACCATTTATAGAGAAGAAACTACAGTAATAATTGTTTAGATATTAATTAGCAAATATCACTAAGCGTTGTGAACTACCTGCGTAACAGGTCATAATCGCCATTCGGTACGAAACGCCATCAAGTGAAGCTCTCACAATCGGGTTCATCTTATAGCTACTACCTTTGTACCAAAGATGAGTTGGATCGCTTGCATAGTAATCATATAGACGATAGTTTACTACTGTATAATAAGACGTTGCTCCGTCCATCGTTACTGAAAAGCCCATACCATTCAACCAACCGCCATCATAAGCTGAGTTAAGGAAACCAAACACATTCCATGAGTTGTGTCCATAAATGAATTTGCCACTCTTGTAATACCATGCGAGGGTTGCGCTACCAGCATTCTCGCCAGTCGAACCAGTGTAGGCAAGCTCAACTGATCTGTCATAAATAGAAATATTATTTGACGGGATTTCATAAACAGGCTCCTCATAAACAGGCTCCTCATAAACAGGTTCCTCATATACTGGTTCCTCATAGGCTACCTCGTCATGAGACGGCTCTTCGTACTCAGGCTCATGATATACCTCTTCACTTGATTGACTATTCTGTTCATTTATTTCATTATTAGACTGTTCATCAACAGACGCACCAGTATCTGGTTCATCCAAAATAACAGTCTCCGTTATCCTGTCATTGCTTAGTCCAGTTACCGCAATAGAATCAGATGCAAAAGGTAACTCCGGGTTGGCAAATATTCCAACGAAGCTAGAGAATAAAAAAATCAAAATCTTCTTTCTTATATTCATGATTACTCCCAATCACTACTTATGCTTTAATTATAGCACAAGTTGGTAGATTTGTCAAGATATGATATAATATTTTCACACCAAATAAGGGGGTGCACATTAAAAAGGAGGTTTTTATGGAATATCAATCCCTGTTGGGCCTATTTCGTGATTATTCTCGTATCATGGAACAAGAATCAATCTTCAACCCAGCCTGCAAGACTCTCGCGCACTATACATCTAGCATCTATCATGCCAGTAGATATATTGGCGAAATAGCCCGTTCCTGCCTGTTACCACGATCTTGGTGCGGCATCTTTGGTTTGGGTGGTCGAGAAGATTTCGTCAACGAATCAGTTGGCGCGCATACCTATCTGTTCATGACGATGGTGGATGTCTTCTTGCATAGTGATTTTGCTAGAGATTATTATTTCGACTGCGGCTACACCGTAGACGGTTATCGCTATGAGCAAATAATGGAAGCTATCCGTTTGCATGATTTGCCGGAGAATCTCATTGGCGATATCCCAGATAACGCTATGCGAGATGAAGCTAAGAAAAACCAATTAGAAGATAATTGGTATGCTTCTTTCAGAAGTGAATATGAGGATTACCGGCGTATCGCCTATGACGAAATTATACAGATTCTTGTCAATATGCGCGACAAAAGGACTGAAACTGGCAAAATGCTCTATACCGCCGACAAGTACTCTCTTGTCATCGCGTCACTTGTATGTGACAAACTTGGACATTCCCCGCAGATGCGCATCAACGACAGTAAAGCTTCTGGCCGCGATTATGAAGAAATGAGCTACTGCGACACCCGCGAAGATTTCGTCTATGATGCCAGTGAAATGTTTACAGTCGACATCATGCACATTCGTAAGATATACCAATATGATGAGACTGGATTTTTCACCGCTATTCTTGTCATGTCTACGCTCATGGTCAAAAACCATTGGTACGACTGGCGTGACAAAGAATATAAGGCAAATTCCTAAACCCCCTTATTTGCCCCGAATTTTACATTCGGGGATTTTTTTGTTACAATGAAAAAAAGTGGAGGAAACATGAGTAAATTCGACGACCAATATATCGACCTTTGCCGGCGTATCCTGGACCACGGCGAGAAAATTACCAACTATCAGAAAACTGACACTCGTCAAGGCTCTGTCGCCTCAGCTATTCCAGATCATGCTGCTCAAGGCGCCTCTGAGGCCAGCACTATTCGTTTACCTCATCAGGTTCTTCAATTCGACCTTGAGGATGAATTTCCGATTCTCACCTCCAAGAAAGTTGCCTTCAAATCTGCCACTCTAGAACTCTTGTGGATTTATCAAGTTGCTTCCAATGATGTTCGCTGGCTTCAAGATCGCAACGTCAAAATTTGGAATGAATGGGAAGCTGATAGTCAAGGCAATTACCAAGGTCGCAATCTGACTAAGCTATTTAAAGAGCTTCATCCAAGCGAGCCGTATGAGGATTTTGGGCACACCATTGGTACAGCCTACGGCTGGATCGTTCGTCGTTATCATCTGATAGAGAATCTTATAGAAACCCTTAAAAAGAACCCTGGCAATCGTCGCATGGTTATGTCACTTTGGCAGAATGAGTGGCTCCCTACCGCCGCATTGCCCAGTTGTGTCTGGAATTCACAGTGGAATATAATCAATGGACGCCTTAATGTCCTAGTAACTTCGCGCTCATCTGATGTCCCGCTAGGATTACCTTTTAATATCACTCAGTATGCAGTTCTCTGTCATCTTATCGCTCACTGTGTCGGTGTGAGACCTGGTCAATTAACCTTTATCACGAATGACGCTCATATCTATGAGAATCAAGTCTCCGGCATACGCGAACAGATCACCCGCTATGAAAATGCCGTTAAGAAAAAGACACTTCCGCCCGCTCCCACTCTCTGGATTAATCCTGAAATCACTGATTTTTACGCCTTCGATAATTCTGCTGAGCTAAAAGATATCAAACTTGATAATTATAAGAATCTTGGCGCCATTAAGATGCCAGTTACGGAGTAAAAATGATTTAATACCTAATTATAGCATAAATACGCTAAAATGTCAATTAAGGAGTAGCATTATGATCAGTATTATTGCCGCAATCGGCAAAAACAATGAGTTAGGTAAAGATAACAAGTTAGTTTTTCGCATTAAAGAAGACATGCAATTCTTCAAAACTACCACTACGGGTCATCCTGTTATCATGGGCAAAAAAACTTTTGAGAGTATCGGAGGCCCACTGCCACACCGAACAAACTATGTTGCAGCCTTCTCCACCGAAGATTTGCCATCGAATGTTTGCGCAGTCAATGATTTACATCAATTTTTAAAGAGCCATCAAGATACTGACGAAGAAGTTTTTGTCATTGGCGGTGCAACAATCTACCGTGAAGCACTTCCCTATGCAAACACAATCTATCTTACCGAAATCGATGCGAACGCTGATGCGGATGCCTTCTTTCCCGATTTCAACCGTTCCGACTATTCCCGCGAAGTAATAAGGAAAGGAAAGGAAGATGATCTAAACTACGCCTTCGTTAAATATTCTAAAAAATAAGGAGTTATATGAAAGATTTAGTATTTGATTTAATCAACCAAGAAAAAACTAGACAAAAAGAAGGTCTAGAGCTCATTCCAAGTGAAAATTACGTTTCGAAGGCGGTTTTAGAGGCTATGGGCTCAATTTTAACTAACAAGTATTCTGAAGGATATCCTAGTTTCGAAGGTATCCCAGGTTGGAGTGAAAACGAAATCGCAGATAAGGTTCTGCCAAACTATCGCTATTATGGAGGCCAAGTCAATATTGATCGCATCGAGCGCCTCTGTATCGATCGCGCGTGTAAGCTGTTCCATGCAGACCATGCTAATGTTCAGCCACATTCTGGCGCTCAAGCCAATAATGCCGTGTATTTTGCTTGGCTAGAGCCGGGCGACACTGTACTTGGTATGTCCTTACCTGCTGGTGGTCATCTAACTCACGGTGCGCCAGTAACCCTAAGTGCCCATATCTATAATTTTGTTGGTTACGGAGTGACAGAAGAAGGCGATATTGACTATGGTGATTTAGAAGAAAAAGCCATGGAGCATCTACCAAAGATTATTCTAATCGGCTATTCTGCCTTTATGAAAATTCCAGATTTTGCACGCGTAGCCAAGATACGTGACAAAGTCGCTAGAAAAGCCGGTCACGAAATATTGCTTATGGCGGATATGGCTCACGTAGCTGGTCTCATCGCCGGTGGCGTTCACCCAAATCCTCTTGACTTTGGTTTTGATGTAATGACTACTACCACCCACAAAACCTTACGCGGCCCACGTGGTGGCTTGATTCTTAGTAAAGGTATTGTTGCCTCACCTCTAAAACGCCCAGAAAAGACTCTTGCAAACATCCCAATCCTCATCGATCGTGCTGTATTCCCTGGTACTCAAGGAGGCCCGCTCGAGCATATTATTGCTGCAAAAGCCGTAGCATTTGGTGAAGATTTACAAACTGAGTTTAAAGACTACGCTAAAAAGATTGTCGAGAACGCCAAAACCCTAGCCGACGAACTAAAAAAGCATGGGTTCATTCTGCAAGGTGATGGTACCGAAAACCATCTCATTCTTGTTAACGTGAAAGACAGCTTTGGGTTTGACGGTAAACTTTATGAGAAGGCTCTTGATAAGGTTGGGTTGACGCTCAACGCCAATTCTCTTCCAAATGATAAGAGCGCCGCATTCCGTCCATCTGGCGTGCGTCTTGGCACACCGGCTATTACTACGAGAGGGCTAGGTAAAGCAGAAATGGTTAAACTAGCTGATTGGATGAAACAAGTCGCCGACATCTGTATAAAGGCTGAAACTGAAGCCGAACTCGACCACTATGCTGAAGACCTTGCCGCCATTAAAGAAGAAGTCCGTGCAGTGGCGCTAAAACATCCTGTACCAGCGCTTTAAAATATGATATAATAGTGTCATTGAAGCACTTTTCTTAAAAGGGCATAAATCTGAGCAAATGAATATGCCAAAAGGAGTGCTCAATGACACACCAAGCTATACTATGGGGTATTAGCTCAGCTGATAGAGCGCCGCATTCGCATTGCGGAGGTCGCGGGTTTAAGTCCCGCATACTCCACCACAGTAGATAACGAACAAAAATCTCAAATCTATTTGAGATTTTTTCATGCATAACACCAAGTAACGCATCATTATATGTACTAAAATATAACTAAAAACATACTTGATTTCATATACAAAGTCTTGAAAAAGCTTCTGCTATTATATATAATAGTTACAAAGGGAGATTGTATGCTAGGTGCTGAAGCCAAATGCGTAAGGATTAATCATATTGTGCTATGCCTAGTTGCATGTTTAGTCAGTTTAACAACTATATGTGGGGTAGTTTTGGCAGAACCTCAGAATAGCGCTTTTGCTTCTGAGACATCAGGTAGTTCCTTTAGCGTCATCGTGCCAACTAGGTGCTCTCTCAGTTCTAGCGGTACAACCCCATATAATCGTACTCTTACTCCTGGCTCTGTAACTGAGATTGAAGCAAGTACTATTACGACTGTTTGTAATGATTCTAGTGGATATGCTATCTATGCGATAGGTTATTCTGGCAATTCATATTCTGGCAATAATACTGATCTTATAGCTAGCATTGACAGTGCTAACAATATCAAAACAGACGGTACTGGCTCTAACTGGAAGATGAAACTCACCGCTGGCACCAATACTACCATTATCAGTAGTTATCAGAGCTATAATGATGTCCCAGCTTCATTCGACAAAGTGGCTTCATACGGCACCGATACTACTAGCAGTACCTTCACCACCTCATACCAGGTCAGTCTTTCTAATGCGCAACCATCTGACACTTATACGGGCAAAGTGAAGTACATCCTTGTACACCCAAGTACGATGATTCCTGCAGAATCCATCTACACCATTGTCTATAATGCCAATGGCGGTTCTGGTACGATGGGTAGTAGTACCGGAATACCTACCTACGAAAGCTTCACCCTGCCATCTAATACATTCACGGCACCGACTGATTATCAATTCGCCGGCTGGTGTACTACTAATACAAGCCAAAACGCTTGTTCAGATGGTACTAGTTTCGTAGATGGTGCTATTGTAGATGGTCTCGCCCAAGCTGGTGGAACAGTGACACTTTACGCATACTGGACAACCACCCCAATCGATCCTGTCGAACCATCCAATAACACAAATTCAAATATGCCTTCCGTCACGCCATCTAGTATTAATAATAGCCCTAGCGTTGCTACTTCTAATAACTCAACTGGCACTTCTAGCACTACGACTGGCACTTCTAGCACCACAAATACTACAGGAACCTCGAATGGCAATAATACCTCGAATTACGCCAATCCACAAGGCGTCACTACTACTAAGTCCAATCCTGCGCAAACAACTACTGAGGGAGATTCATTCACCAACGGTCTAATTGTAGCTTCTGCTATTGGTGCTACCGCAGGAATTATCACATTCGTTATCGCTAAGCGCCATAAAGACGAAGACGACGAAGACGAATAGTAAAATAATCTAAAAATAGCGTCCATCTACGGACGCTAATTTTTACTTGAATAATAAGGTTTTATAT
>JAEEGL016190172.1_pt1 | contig 19043 bp, 19 predicted proteins | sample 9134231 | NCBI WGS metagenome assembly JAEEGL01 (sample SAMN16246548, study PRJNA631951) | gut metagenome | biome: gut microbiome; feature: rumen; material: fiber-attached | host: Bos | place: Iran: Karaj | collected 2018-10 | reverse complement strand
TTCCAGATCTTGAATTTCTTTTTATTATCGGTCATTTCGATAGGATTCCTTTCTTTTTATTATATATTTATTCGTTAAAGCTGTCTTTCGCGAACAGTTGTCTATAGAGATATCAAATGGTATAATTATCAAATGGACGTACTCTCTTGCGGAAACACCGATTCAAAAACGATTCTGATACAACCGGTTGACTCACATTCGATCGGATCTTTGGATGATGAATTCAATATGATCCGTGATATGTCGCATGTCGATCTATGTCTTAAAGCCGTTATCGTCGATAACTGGTTTAGCGATCTGTCCCCATGGAAAAATCCTCCGGTATTCGGAAACGATGCGTTCGGAGACGGCGCAAAAGACACTCTGGAGTACATTTTATCGCTTTGCGGCGATAAAAACGCGATATATCTTATCGGCGGATACTCTCTTGCCGGACTTTTTTCGCTTTGGGCGGCCCATAAAACCGGTATATTTACGGGCGTTGCCGCCGCATCGCCTTCCGTATGGTTCCCGGGATTTATCGATTTTATTAATGAAAACACGATAAATTGCGATTGTGTTTACTTAAGTCTCGGCGATAAAGAAGGCAGGACCAAAAACAGGATCATGTCAACTGTCGATAATTGCATCTCTTCTGCCCGTGAAACATTTTCCGATTCCGTGAAACATTGCACATTGGAATATAACCCGGGCAATCATTTTACCGATGTTACAAAAAGGTCCGCCAAAGCATTTGCATGGGTACTTGAGAGGATCCGGGCAACGATCACTCCATGATAACCGGCCGTATATAATACACCTTTCCATCCTCATCAAATGCAAGATGGCACATGTAAACTCCCCCTCCCTCCTCAATTTCCATATTGTTATCATAGAGAACGGAGCCGTTTGAATCTGTCTTTACCGTCCTTACCGGCGGATTATTCTCGAATAGCCATGAATTGATCATATTCTCAAAGGCATCAAGACCTTCAACATCAAATTCTTCATAAATGTCGTCATCATGTGGATGTTCATAGTAAAACTCTTCCGAAAGATCGGCGACGTAATATACATCGCTTAAATCTATGGGCATCTCCGGTCCCGCAACATATATAGGCTCATACAAAACACCCCTGAATCTTCCGCTCTCGTCCGCAAGAAAATTGGCATATGCAAAAATAGTCGGCTGCTCTTCATAATACTCGTATTTCGTAAGGGATCCCCTCTTTCCGAGAGGTTCGAACATGGTGTGCAAAAGAACCGGCTTATCTTCTTTGGACGGCATGAAATAATACATTACATTCTGAAGATAATACGCCTCTCTCCAACCGATATCTTCGATAGGATCCCGGTGGGACTCGGCCATAACATAGAATATGCCGTCAGAGAGTTCTTCATAATACTGAAGTACATTCGCTATGCCCTTACCCGATTCATATCCCGGATACACATACGCGTACGGACCGATCTTCTCGGGTACCTGTTGCTCGGGATCCGCATGCGCACCATAGTAATCTTCTTCCGGTATAACGTCTTCCATTTTGGCATCGTACAGAGGAGCGTCAAATGACTCTCCTTCGGCCGCTACAGGCACTGTCGTTTTAACGCTTCCGTAGTAAAAATGTCCTGTACCTTCATAAAAATCAACCTGGAACGTCATGTCTTTACCGTCAAACGATATCCGGCCGTCGTACTGCGGATAATCCGATCCGTATTGGGAATTCAGCTTTGAAAAATCACACGAGGCAAGATAATACTCCCGTCCGTCATTGGTAAGCTTTGCAACATCATATGTTCCGCCGTCGTTTTGTTCAAACAGATAAGCTCCTTCGTTGTCCATTCCGAGATATGTGATGACCGAAGAACTCTCATAATGAGCCGAATCTACATCTACATCTCCTGTGTTATATATACGGTAATGCTCTGTATATTCGTCGTATGTATAATCAAATACCGTAAATCTTTCCCCGTCAGGAGAAAATCCCTTTATACGTCCGTTACATATCTCCTCGGGTTCACCGTCTGGAAGATGTCTTTTATATACTCTCCAATTGTTAGCATCTTCAGGGCCTTCAGCTACATACTGGGAATAAAGCTCCTCTCCGTTTATCAGATACATCGTTCCCGTTCCGTAGTCATCACAAAGCTTTGTTATACCCTTCTCGGGGGCCTGCGGGTCGAACGAATATATCGTGCTTGGCTGATATGCATGGTAATTTCTCGAGAATTCGCCGTATAATCCGTCAAAATCATATGAACTGTATGTATATACACGGAATATTATCTTTCCGTCATAGTAAACGGCTTCGCCCGCCTGAACAACAGGTACATCGGCCTTCTCTTCTTCGGGATCTTTTGTGTTCTTTTTCTTTTTGGTCTTCTTTTTATCTGTTTGCGTACTCTCCTGCTCTTTTGCGGAATCTGCGCCTGCTTTGAGCTTATCCTTAAGATCGGATGTGTCATTCTTTTTACATCCGGTCAAAAGCACACATGCCAGAATACATAAAACAAATAAAGTAAGTGCTTTTTTCATTTTATTCCCCTTTTACTGCTGCGGATCAAATTCAAGTATATCATCCTCTTCCTGAGGATCATCCGCTTCAACGTTAAGACACTCCCTAATGATGCCGGCAAGTCTTAAATACATATCCATTATGATATCATGCGAATCCTCTACTTTTCCGGATTTTTCTTCTTTTGCGGCCGCTTCGGACGCTGCAGCAAGCTCATACAGTTTTGTAGCACCTATCATCTTCGAAGAACTCTTTATCGAATGAACATATATACCGTAATTATTCCAATCTTTGTCGTCAAAGCTCTTCTGAAGATTCTCCGCCCTCTCCGGCTGCTCTTTACAATATGATATCAGTATGGATTTATACAGTTTAGGATCCTGACTGCTGTATGAAAGACCCGATATTATATCAACATGTTCTTCCCGCAGTTTTTCAAACACGGGCTCATCGACAGATTTTTCTGACGTATCGTCAGATGATGTTACCTGTGTGATCTTTTCTTCAGGTATGTATTTAACGAGCTTCTTTTCAAGCTGTGATCCGTCAACGGGTTTTGTAAGATAGTCATCAAATCCCATGCTTATGTATCTGTCTTTTGCTCCCTTGATAACATCCGCGGTAAGACATATCTGCGGAGTTACCGCATTGGGAGAATCCTTTGAGGATCTTATTAATCTCATCGCTTCAGTCCCGTCCATCTTGGGCATGCGCTGATCCATCAGGATAACATCATAATGATCCCTTCCGGCAAGATTTACGGCCTCTTCTCCCGAGGTGGCAGTAACTATCTTTATTCCTGTCTTCTTCAACAGATTTGTGATCACCAGCAGGTTCATTTCAGTATCATCCACAACCAGTATACGGGCATTTTCGGCATGGAAAGATTCTTTGTAATAGTGTTCGCCTTCGTCCTTTACGTCAATTTGCCTGTAATCACCGAGCGGTGTATCATTTTCGATCTTAAGCCACAGGTCAAATGAGAAAGTGCTTCCGCTGCCGTAAACACTGGAAACTTTGAGCTCGCTCCCCATAAGCTCGAGGAGCTTTTTGGTTATCGTCATACCAAGTCCCGTACCTTCGATGTTACGGTTCTTCTCAAGATCCAGTCTTTCAAACGATTCAAAAAGGCGCGTCATGTCACTTTCTTTGATGCCTATGCCGGTATCCTTCACTTCAAATGAGAGAAGTGCTTTATTCTCATCGATATCCTTGTCCGCACATGATATCGCAAGGGTAATGGATCCTTTTTCCGTATATTTCACTGCATTTGTCAGCAGATTGACTACTATCTGGTTGATACGTGTGTCATCACCGAAAAGCTCCGAAGGAATATCGGGATCTATCGAAAAAAACAGATCAAGTCCTTTAGACCTGGCCCGGTCGAATATGGAATTATAAAAATAATTAACCTGGTCCCGGACGGCGTAACGTGCCGGAACGATCTCCATCTTCCCGTCTTCTATCTTGGAAAAATCGAGTATACCGCTTATCAATTGCAGCAGATTATGACCTGATTGTTTGATATTACGGGAATATGATCTTATATCCGAATTATCCGTTTCCCTAAGGATCATCTCGTTCATGCCTATGATGGCATTTATCGGTGTCCTTATCTCATGCGACATATCCGCAAGAAATCTGCTCTTTGCTTCACTCGCCTTATCGGCCGCCGGTTTTTCAAGCTTTAATACCTGTTCTTTGTATTCCTGTTCCTGCTTGTTAAGTTTATCAAGCGCACGGGCAAGAAAGATGGAGATAAATGCTCCGATAATGATAGCAACAAGTGCTGCGAGAACAAATCCGCTCGTAAGTGATCTTACGCTTTGTTCAAGTTCTTCTCTTGCCGTTGCGATGCAGACATACCAGCCGGTATTTGTCATCTTTGAATAGGTAATTCCTCTTGTAATACCGTCATAGTCTTTTACGAAGATCATTTCATCATTACCGGCCCATATTTTATCAAGAACAGGCCCGTACGGACTTCCCTCGAGATCCATGACACCCATGGGTTTGTCTTCGTATGCGTATGCTTCATTCGGATGAACGATCATGCGCATTTTCTGGTCTATCAGGAATGCATAACTGGTTTGACCGACATTTGCATTGTTTATCTTGTCAACAAGAACGTCGACAAAAATATCCGCAGCAAGCACGCCAAGCAATTTGTCGTCCTTATATACTGCTTTTGAAATCGTAACTATCGGTTTTTGGGTATCGGTGTCAAGATAAGGTGCGGAATAGAACAGTTTGCCGGTCAGTGCACTCGTTGTATACCATTCTCTCTCGTGGACAAAATCCACCGTTCCGTCCGGTATAAAATCAGATGCGCAAACCATGGTATTATCGGGGTACGTAAAATAGACATCATATACGTAACCGTTTTTATTTAGAAGTTCATTACTGTGTCTTAGATATTCATGAAATGTATCGTAATCTTCATTCGAAACATCGTTAACAGCTATCTCGGCTGCCATAGTATCAATTATCGTCGCATTCGTATTAACCCAGGAGGTCAGTTCAAGAGCGTATTTCTGCGCTGCGACGGTATAATTGTTCTCCAATTGCGATATCAGGCTGCTCTTGGCTCTCTGATAACTGATAAATGACAGAAACACCGAGCTGCCGAGCACTACCAGCAATATCATTATTGTCATGCGGGTTCTTAAACTTTTCATCTATACCTCAGCTGAGCTTTATCAGAAGTGTTACGCACAATCCGTTGCCGGTATTTTCGACAAGCAATTGTCCGCCCATATTTTCCATAAGCTTTTGGGCTATGTAAAGCCCCAATCCGCTTCCCTCTTCTTCACTTCCGGCCCATTTTCTGCCCCTGTAGAATCTGTTCGTTATAAGAGAGATCTCATCCGCAGGCACTCCGGGGCCGTGATCTTCTATCTTCATACGAAGAAAATCATCCGTCAGAAGGAAGCTCACCTCTATACCGGTTTTGGCATATTTATAGCAGTTATCCATGATATTTGCTATAACCTGTCTCATACGTTTTGTGTCTATATGTATGAGAACGAACGGTATGGATGCAACATTTGCAAGACCCTTCTCATCGGACTTTTTGACCATATCTCCTATGATCCTTGATTCAACATCCGAGCAGTTAACCTTGAACTCGCCCAGATCCTCCATTGCCGATGATAACAGGGTTCCGACATGTGAATCGACCTGATCCGCTCTGTTATAGATCTTATCAAGCATATCTAGGATGTATTCTTTGTCGCTTTGAAGATCGCTTCCCGTCCTTACCCTCGTCTGCAACATTTCCGTCATAAGCTTTATTCCGCCTACCGGAGTCTTAAGATCATGACTAAGCGATGCAAGAAGCTCACATTCCTTTTGCTGAAGATCGATCTCGCGCTCCCGTGATTTTGACAGTTCCTCATTCAAAAGGTCAAAGCTTTTTAGAAAATCACGAAAAGCGCCTGTCTCTTCGATGACAGGGGGCTTTTCAAAATTACCCTGCGAAACGCTGTGGGCAAATTCCTTCATCTTTGCAAACGGACCCGTAAAACTCCTGTTTATATATGCTCCGTATATAAGCGCACATATAAAAAGCACGGCTCCTATTACGGCAAGTCCCGTGATCAGGCGGATACGGATCATGCTGTATCCTCCCTGCCCGGTGTCGGGGATAATTACGCACCCTTTGACCTGCCCGTTATTTACGACATAAGCATAAGCGAGCTTGTTCCTGAAAGCGTTATCTATAGACATTTCCGATGAAAGCTTTCCGGACGGATCGGATGCATATAATACTGCGTCTTCATTGTTGATGATCACAAAATCTGCACCGTAAGACTTTTGGGCCATAGCCGAAAGGTCAGCCCAGTTTTTCTGTGCATCCTTGGTTATCTCATTAAGTTTTATAACATTGCTGTCCGATATGGCCATATTTGCCTTTCCCGTAAAAACAACAAATACGGCAAGAGCCAGAATGTATATGATGGTACATATTATTACCACCATGTAGTATTTCCGCATTACTCAGTCTCCTGCGATAATATAAGTACTCATCTGAGGTGTCCGGCCGGATAACTGCCAGATATTCCAATAAACCTCACCTAACCCGTCGGTTTTAACAACAACTTCATTTGAAGGCGCCCCTTCGGGAACCGTTACTTCAAATACCGTACAGTTTCCCTTATTCACATCGAACGTTTCTGATCTTTCATTCTTGCCCGAAGCGTCCGGTTCCATCGATTCAATAAACACCTTTGCATTATCCTTAAGGCTTACAACCGCAACCCTGTCATATGCACCCTCTGTATATGTGATCGGATACGGCATCTTCTCAAGTATCTTTTCGGGAGGATTCACGATAATAAGCGCAGCGGCATTTGCAGGTGCATCCTTTAAAAGCTTTCTCAACTGACGGTCACCGCCAAGCAGACTTTCGAAATAAGTAAGGACCGCTTTATCACACGGTTCATATTCGTAATCTCTCTTCTCTTCCGTAAGTTCACCGTTTTCGCCATAAACCCTCACATCGGCACTTACTGTAGTAGGTCCGGTGATCCTGATCCTTCCTATCTCTTCGTTACTGTCGACAGAGGCGATCATGTGTCCCCAGAAATCATATATACAGTTATCACGTTCATAAACAGCCGTGGAAAGATCGTCATCGACCCATGTAAGCTTTGTTCCCGTGATCTCATATTCAAAGTAAGACACGAGCCCGTTCGGTATATTATGGAACTCATATACACTCTTATGAGGGTTAATATGACATTCGACTATTATCCACTCTCCCACCTGCATGCAATCGATTATCGCATCCGTGGCAGGAACGAATTCACTCATGTCTACTTCAACACCGTTTATGATAAAATCCTTACCCTTATAATCGAATTCCTGCTCGAGTTCTCCCATGTCATATACGTTGTACATTTCAATATCAACTTCTGAAAGTTCGGTTATCACACTGTTTTTGTCAACAGTGACTTTGTACATTGCAAGAGGATAATCTCTCTCAAGCCTGTCTGTATGCACTATCCCCGAATAATCCAAATCGCTTCCGAGTTCATAATAGGATATCCTTATATCATCGGTCTCATTAAAGTATCCGCCAGTAAATTTGGTGTTTGAATATTCACTGTATGCCTCGTATTCGTGTTCTTTCATGCTCTGAAGCCAGAGTCCGCTCTCATCCCTTTCCCAGGCCCATGCATAAAACGTATCGTTCTTTAAAGTGTCAGTACTGTCTTCCCCTTTTGCCTTTCGATATAAGAACCATTCCGTTTGCCAATTGCCCGGATCATATTCCTCATCGGGGTTAAATACATACATGGATACAACGGAATCACCGTTTCCGATCTCTTTCAGATAGAGATAATCCTCATCACCGAATGCTCCTACATGAAAAAGGCCGCCCATTCCTTCGTCTCCGTATATCGTGTAATCTTCAGGAAGAAACTCTTTTACATCATCAAAAGCGAGTGAAAATCCGTCGGGTTCTTCTCCTTTTTGCCCGGATATGTAATCAAAAGAAAGCTTTCCGCCTCCCTTTGCATCTTTATCAAGCCGTTTGAATTGAAAATCACCGTCTGCTTTAACGGACAAAACTCCAAGATCATTACCGTTTTCGCGGTCATAAAGGGTCCAGTCGCCCTCAAGGTATGCAAGTATTCCGGCCTCAGTGGAAAGATCGGGAGCTGATGGCTCTTTTTCCTTCTTGGTTTTCTTCTTTTCCTTAACGGACTCCTCTGACGAAGTTTTCTTGTCCTTATCATCCTTATCCTTTGAAGATGATCCCAAAATGTTGCAACTACTGAGCAGCAAACTTATCAGCAGCGATATAAAGATAATATGGAGTGATCTTTTCATAATTTGTTAACCTTTCTGTTTTTTCTCAAAAAACCCGCCGGCATATTTACCGACGGGTTTATTAATGCCAATTGTATCGGTATCAGTTAACCTTAAAGAATGCAACGTTATCTTTAAGCTGAGACGATATCGAGTTGAGCTCGTTTGCACCGGTAACAACTTCCGACATATTTGCGGTAAGCTGTGTGATCGAAGCATTTGTCTCCTGCGTTGAAGCAGCATACTCTTCCGATATGCTGGAGAGCGACTCGACAGATGACATGATCCTGTTCTTGCCTTCAGCCATTGCATCAACAAGAGAAGCGATCTCTTTATTACCGTTCTCGGTCTCGTTAAGGAGCTGTAACATCTTATCAAATGCAACAGTCATTGTCTCAAGAGCCTCTGCCTCATTTGTCGTTGCATCCTTGATGCTGTTTGTAAGCGAACGGTTTTCATTCGAATACTGTGTGATCGTTGCAAGCATTTGTGTGATCTCGCTAGCCATATGGTTTGATTCTTCCGCAAGACCCTTAATATTATCGGCAACAACCGAAAATCCTCTTCCGGCCTCACCGGCTCTTGCTGCTTCAATCGAAGCATTGAGTGCCAGAAGGTTTGTCTGATTGGCGATGGATATGATACCGTCTGCGGCTTTACTGATCTCTTCAACAACCTGAGCCGTTTTTCCGACAGATTCCGCAACACGTCCGGCCTTTTCATTTGTTTCTTCATCAACTTTCTTTATCTCGGAAAGCTGTTTCTGAAGTTCTATCGACTCTTCATACAGCGCATTTACTCTTTCAAGGTTACTTGAAGCGGCATCATGAACCTTATCTATGCTCGCGCCGATCTCACCGGTTATACCTGCGGTAACCTGAACGTCTTCAGCCATTGACATTGCTCCGTGAGCAAGCTCATCAACCGCAACGGAGATGTTTCCGGTATTCTCTTCGGAACTTGCTATGCTGTTCTTGGCGTCTCCCGCTTTATTGTTGACGGAATCGGCACAGTTGACAACATCAATAAGAGAATTCTGAAGACGCGAACGCATGTCTTCCATCGAACCTTCTATCTTGTTAAACTCAGAGAACATACTCTCATCTTCAACTTCACTTACAAAATCACCCTTTGCCATATTGTTGATCGCACCTACAACATACTGTATCGATACTCTCATCTTGTGAAGTATCAGTATTCCACCCGCAACAATCAAAGCCGTGATAATTATAAAGATCACAATGCTTGTAATTATCTTTGTTTTGATCTCTTTCTGACGAATTTCCTTTTCCGCTTTAGCCCATGTCTCGGTAATATCGGTCATTTCGGAAATGGATTCTCTGGTTGTTTCAAAATTCTGTATGAACAGTGTATAGTCACCTGTATCATTGGCAACATCGTAACAACTCTCCCATTCAGCGTAATTCTTCATGAATTCGTTGTAGAGCTGATCGAAATTGGATGTATTAAGCACAGTCCCGGTATAAAGCGAAGCTTCTTTGCTGGCAATATTATGTGATTCATTAACACGCTCTATTACCTGTTCTTTATTACTTACATAATCATCCCAATATTGATCTGACAGTTCCTTTAACATATCTGCAGGAATATCATCCGGAGCCGCAGTAACACTTTTAAACTGCATTGCGCCCATCATGGCCTGATAATAATCTCTGTCTGCATTGATCAGTTTCTCACTTATAGAATAAAGATGATCAAAGTATAATTCTTCGTCTTCTTTTGATACGGACTGAAGTTGTGTACCAAAGTAACCTACACTGACAAAAATCATTGCCGCCAAAATGAAACTGGCGCAGCTCAAAGCCAAAACAATACTGATCTTTTTCTTTCCTTGCATTCTTTCGGATCCTTTCTGTAATCTGCTCTATCAGTTACTTATCACTTATAAAGAGTATCTGCCATACGGGCGATTTCATCGGCAGCACCTCGAAGTTCGGAAATAGTGGAATTTATCGTTTCCATCTCCTCCGTCTCCTCTGTGACACTGTCGCTGATCTCTTTGATCTTAAGAAGTATATCCTTAACGGATTCATTGACATTATTAAGCTTTTCGGAAATATGCTGGGTAGTTTCCTTTGTGGAATTGGAAAGAGTCTGGACTTCTGTAGCAACAACTGCGAACCCTCTTCCGGCTTCACCGGCTCTTGCAGCTTCTATCGAAGCATTAAGAGAAAGCAGATTAGTCTGATTTGCAATTGACTGAATGCTGCTGATGATCTCCATGGATGCATTAACGGCAGATTCAATAGTATTTGCGGCTTCCGTAAGATCGTTTTGCTTTGTGGATACTTCCTGCATCTGTTTGGCAGCCTTCTCAACATTTACGGAAATATCAACAACACCTGTACGAAGAGCCTCTATGTTAGGCTCCATCTCTTCTTTGAAACGAGCCCTGTTCTTCTTTTCCTCGGAAATATCAAGAATAGTGCCGGCAGCCATAAGAGGTGTCGAATCTTTGGACCATACAACATAACTCGACGCTCTGACCCATACATACTCGCCGTTCTTATGTCTGATACGATATTCCATATCAAATACGGTTCGTCCCGAAGGATCGGAAAGCTGTTTGCCCATAGCTTCGGAAGCCATCGAAACATCGTCGGGATGTATCCTTGTGATCCATGACTGCATGATATCGGGAAACTCAGAAGAGCCCGGAGTAAAACCAAGGATCTTCTTGAACTGATCGGAATATACCATCGGAGACTGCGGATCATCGATCGCATATTTAGTAAGATCCATACTCCAGCTGCCTTCAAGCATCATCATCTCAACAGCGCCCTGACGCCTGGAATCATGTTCGAAAACCTCGGCTTTTTTCTTCTGATCGTCGATATCCGAAAAAGTACCTATAAACTCTTTGGGATTGCCGTTAGAATAACGGATGCACTCTCCTGCGGCATGAAACCATTTATAACCTTTTGATTTGGTAAGAAGACGGTAATCAATATCAAACTTTGTGTGTCCGCTCTTATCTTGGGACGCTGCTCCGAATGCGGCAAAAACTGCCGGGCTGTCATCGGGATGCATAACTTTACCGAGTGCATCAAGCGAATCGGGAAGTTCGGACCTGCTGTATCCGAGCATTCTTCTGAATTCATCGGTATAAACCACATTTTGCTGGTTACCTGCTTCATCAAAAAAGCATTTCCAGATTCCCAGATGTGAACTTGTATTAACGGCTTCAAGTTCGTTTCTTCCGATCGTTACCTGCTCGTTAAGATCCGCGATCTCCTGCTCGAGTTCGGCAATCCTCGCATTATACCCTGAGTCCGCTGATGTACCCTTTTTTATTCCGATCATTTGATACCCTCCCATATAATAAAATCAATATATATAATATACCATAAAACCTTAAAACTAACTACAATTTTGTATGTTTTTGATAATCTGATATAATCGCTTTATGGAATTACAAAGATTATTGAGCCTGACCCGAAAAGCGGTCGATGAATACGGGATGATAAGCGACAAAGACAGCATTGCCGTGGGAATTTCCGGGGGAAAAGACTCTCTGACATTGTTATATGCCCTGGCCGAACTGAGAAGATTCTATCCTCACAAATTCAGTGTATGCGCCGTAACTGTAGATTTGGGATTCCCCGAATTTGATACATCGGGCATTAAAGAGTTATGCGAAAAGCTTAATGTCGAATATACGGTGATCAATACCGAAATATACGATATCGTGTTCAATCAGCGTAAAGAGAGCAATCCATGCAGCCTTTGCGCCAAAATGCGCAAAGGATCTTTAAACGAGAATATTCTAAAATTGGGCTGCAACAAAGTTGCTTACGGCCATCACAAAGACGATGTTGTCGAAACCCTTATGCTCTCGCTCATATATGAAGGACGCATAAACACGTTCAGACCGGTGACATTTCTTGACCGGACCGGCATAACGGCAATAAGGCCTTTACTGTACATAGATGAAGCCGATATCATCGGATTTGCCAATAAAATGGACCTTCCTGTTATAGGCAAAAAATGTCCTGTGGACGGAAACACCAAACGTGAATATGTCAAAGGACTTCTGGCAGATATTAACCGCAATAATCCCGGTGTAAAAGACCGCATGTTCACGGCTATCGAGAGAAGTTCGCTTGGAGGATGGCAAAAGAATGGCTAACATGAACTATCATGATATGAAAAACGCTGAAAATATGGTCAAACTTCGTGAACTGCAGACTACCCTTCCGCCTTTCTGTCACCAGTTCTTTCTCGGGATCAAAGATACCACCTCCACAAGAACAAGACTCGGCTATGCGTACGATCTGAGAAGATTCTTTGAATATCTTCACGAAAACCATCCGAGATTTAAAGGTGTTGAAATAACCGAATACGAACTGAAATGGCTCGACGATGTAAAAGCGGCGGATATAACGGAATACCTTGATTATCTGTCATATTATGAGAAAGATAACGAAGCCATCACAAACGATGAGAGGGGAAAACAACGTAAACTTGCGTCACTGCGAAGCTTATACAAGTATTTCTTTAACCTCGAACTTATTGAAAAGAATCCTGCGGCTCTGGTATCCATGCCTAAACTGCACAAAAAAGAGATAATAAGACTCGATCCGGATGAAGTTGCACTGCTGTTGGATCACGTTGAAAACGGAGACCAAATGAGTAAACAGCAGTCGAGATTCCATGATAAGACAAAAGTCAGGGATCTTGCACTCATTACTCTTCTGCTTGGAACGGGAATACGTGTGTCCGAGTGTGTGGGGCTCGATATAAAGGATGTGGACTTTAAGAACAATGGGATCCTTGTTCGAAGAAAAGGCGGATACGAAGCGGTTGTATACTTCGGTGACGAGGTTGAGAAAGCTCTTCGGGCTTATCTTGAAGAACGTCATGCCATAATTCCCGAAAGCGGTCATGAAGATGCTCTGTTCCTGTCATTGCAGAATAAGCGGCTATCCGTACGGGCAGTGGAAAAACTTGTAAAAAAGTACGCATCAGCGGTTACTTCGTTAAAAAAGATCACGCCTCATAAGCTTAGAAGTACCTACGGCACCAGCCTTTATCGTGAAACCGGGGATATCTACCTGGTAGCAGATGTTCTGGGCCATTCAGATGTCAATACAACAAAGAAACACTATGCCGCGCTTGAAGAAGACAGAAGACGTATGGCCGCTTCAGTCGTTAAACTTCGCGAAGACGGCGATCAATAACCGCTTGCCATCTCAAAGTACGGAACTACAATATAATTACCGGGAACAAGCTTCTCTCCTCTTGATATATGATTTATGGTCCTGATCTCATCTGCCATTTTACCTACAGACGAATACATCACGCTGTAGTTGTCTTCTGCGATCGATTCAACCGTATCCCCGCAATACACCATAACACTCTTATACTGCTTGGCAAAACCAACCGATGTATCGGTATTTGTATTGGCAAATGCCTTAACTGAGAAAAATGAAATAAAAGCCATTGTAATAAGTACTCCTATGATAAGCGATCTTTTCTGACGTCTGACCTGTCTGGCCCTGGCAGCTCTTCTGTATCTCTGCTCTTCCATCTTGATCATCAGATCGTATTCCCGATTTGTGTAATAAGAAGATTTCATAAATGCCTCCTCATCTGTTTCGAACATTTGTCGCAAACATTTGTTCTTATGTTCGTATTATATCGAACACATTTTCGAATGTCAATACACTTTTTGAATTTTTTCGAACATATTTTTCGAAAATATGTTTGCATTTGTCGAACATGTATGTTATTATCATCTCAACAGGAGATCTTGTACGGTATCATAATATTACAGATACTGTACGATAAAATTGCCAGCATGATATGACTTTACGGGAGGTTTCTATGGCTAACGGTAATATTTCTGTCAAACAGCAGGAAATACTTGAGTACCTTAAGGAAGTGATACTTAAGAAAGGTTATCCGCCTTCGGTAAGGGAAATATGCACCGCTGTAGGTTTGAGTTCAACATCAAGTGTTTTCAATCATTTGGAGAAGCTTGAGAAGAACGGATATATCAGAAGAGATCCGGCAAAGCCCAGATGTATTGAGATCGTTGATGATAATTTCCAGCTTACGAGACGTGAAATGGCACAGATACCCGTTGTAGGTACCGTCGCTGCCGGACAGCCCATACTTGCCCAGCAGAATATAACAGACTACTTTCCTATTCCTGTTGAATATGCTCCCAATGCTGAAAGCTTTATCCTGACCGTTAAAGGCGAGAGCATGATCAATGCCGGCATTATGAGCGGTGACCAGATATTTGTTGAAAAATGCAATACAGCCAGAAACGGTGATATCGTAGTTGCACTCATAGATGATTCGGCAACCGTTAAGACATATTACAAAGAGAACGGGCATTACCGTCTTCAGCCCGAGAACGATACGATGGAACCTATAATCGTAGATCATGTTGACATTCTCGGAAGGGTGTACGGAGTTTTCCGTTTCTTTAATTAGTTAATACAGAGCGTCCTTACTCTCCCCTCATACAGTTGTATCAGACGCAAAGGAGTCCGCAAGCATCACCTGCGGACTTCCTTTATTCTATAACCTTTCCGTCACGATACAGTCTTTCAAGATCGTAGAAATTCCTGCTCTCGCTGTCAAACATATGGAATATTACGTCTTCGTATCCGATGAGTATCCAGTTTGCGTTATCATATCCTTCGATACAGTAATGATCATATCCCGCTTGGGAAAGCTTTTCATCAGCTTCATCGCTCATAGCCTGGATCTGCTTTTTGTTGTTTCCCGTTGAGATCACAAGAGCATCTGCTATAACGCTTATCTCGGAAATATCTATCACCTTGATATCTTCCGCTTTTTTATCCGACAGCGCTTTTACGCCTGTTTCGATTATTCTTTTAGCATCATCCGATAATGCCATATATCATTCTCCTTATGCTGCTTAAGTCTTATCAGTCAAATCCCTGTAATATTCGTATGTATCAACCGTTATCCCGTCAATCTCTTTGGAAGCGCGTTTCAGATATTCAATGGAATTTTGGGCCGCCAGCTCTACCGCTTCATCTATATCGGTAAAAGCCGTTTTTCTTATACTTTCGATCCCGGGTATATTCTGTCTGTTCGGTTCAATATAATCCGCGATAAATATGATCTTTTCAAGAAGAGTCATCCCCGGCTTTCCCGTCGTATGCCAGAATATTGCCGATAATATCTCTTCATCGTCTATGCCGTATTTTTCTTTTGCTATCACTCTTCCGGCTTTTGAATGAAGAAGTTCGGGATTGTCCCGCTCTATCGGTGATATCGGGATATCGTTTCTGACAACGGTCTCGACCAGCTGCTCTTCACTCAAACCTTTGGCGCAGTCATGAAGCAGTCCGGCAAGCGCCGCTTTTCTTATGTCATAATCGTATCTCATGGCCAGACATGCAGCGGTATCGCTTACTCCTATTGAATGAAGATACCGTTTTTTTCCTATGTCATCCTTGAGAATATGACGACATCTGTCATATTGTTCATCAATTACGATCGTACCCATATAATCCGTTATCCTTTATATATCCGATAACCTTTTCATCAAGCAGATTACCGCAATCCTCACCGTTTTTTAAACATTGCCTTATAAATGATGAAGAAATATCGACCTTCGCGACATCCATAAGGATAATATCGGCTTTATATATCTCTCTCAGATCTTCGGCCTTTTCGATCAATTCTTTGTCGGTATGGTCATCTCTTTTAGCACATACGACCGTGCACTTTGAAAAGATGCTGCCGGGCTCCTTCCACTTGTCCATAAACAGGAGTGTATCGGCACCTACAATATAATAAAATCTGGTGTCGGGATTCTCTTTGGATAAAATATCGAGCGTTATGTATGTATAGGAATCCCCTTCCCTGTCTGTCTCAACACTCGACAGCTCAAACTTATCATATCTTTCAATCGCAAGTTCCGTCATCCTTTTGCGATGCTTCTTTCCGGCAACGGATGCGGGGTCTTTTAAATACGAACAACCTGATGGGATAAATATTACTTTATCAAGGCCGCAAAAACGCATGGCATTTTCAGCCAGCATTATATGTCCCTTATGTATCGGATTGAAAGTTCCTCCGAGTATACCGGTCTTTTTAGGATAACTGCCGTTATTCATATTCATTCAACCGGAAGTTTGATCTTTCTGTCTTCCTTTTTCTGGTTTTGCCTGAAGAGCACGATCTTCTTGCCTATAACATGTACTACCTGTGATCTTGTCCTCTCTGCCAGTACCTGTGCTATGACTTTCGGATCATCCGCGCAGTTTTTCAGAACACTTATCTTTATAAGTTCTCTTGCCGTCAATGCTTCAGAGACGGCTTCACAGATTTCGGGCGTTATACTGCTCTTGCCGATCTGGAATATCGGCTCATATGTACTTGAAATACTCTTAAGGTATGCACGCTGCTTACTTGTCATAAACTACTCCATATATTCAAATTCCCAGCCGTAAAGCTTGACAGTATCGCCTTCACTGAGGCCAAGAGCTTTAAGTTCATCGATAATACCGTTGTCTTCCATAAATTTTTGGAAGAACGTGAATCCTTTTTCCGAATCCAGGTTTGTATAACCGAGCATCTTCTCTATCTTGGGCCCTTCGACCACATACTTGCCTTCTTTTTCATCATAATAAGATTCGTATGAATTGTTAAGGTCTTCCCTTGTAGGCGTATATTCGCTTTTAAATACAAGCGTTTGCTCCTTTATCCCTTCAAGCATGGCGCGAACTTCATCTATAAGCTCCGAAACTCCCGCCCTTGTTGCTGCCGAGATCGGTATGACTTTCACCCCCCGTGGCTCAAATTCGTCACGAAGCCTTTGCACGGGATCATCATCCAAAACGATCGAATCCGTCTTGTTGGCCGCGATTATCTGGGGCCTCTTTGCAAGTTCGGGATCGTATGCCTCAAGCTCTTTGTTGATGGCATATACATCCTCTACAGGATCCCTTCCTTCGCATCCGGATGCATCCACCACATGAACGAGCATCCTCGTACGTTCGATATGACGGAGAAAATCATGTCCCAGGCCTACACCTTCCGCCGCACCTTCTATAAGACCGGGAATATCAGCCATGACAAAACCCTTGCCACCGTCAAGATCCACAACGCCCAGATGCGGGCTTATCGTCGTAAAATGATAATTAGCGATCTCAGGTCTAGCGTTTGATACAACAGACAGAAGCGTAGATTTTCCGACATTCGGATAACCTATAAGGCCCACATCGGCTATGACCTTAAGTTCAAGGTCTACGTTTAGCTCCATCGCCGGCTGGCCGGGCTGTGCGTATTTAGGAGCCTGCATGCGCGGAGTTGCGTAGTGCTGGTTACCGTTTCCTCCAAGGCCTCCTTTGAGAAGCACGACTCTTCTGTTTTCGCCGGACATATCGACTATGACCTTGCCGGTCTCCGATTCCTTGAAGATCGTTCCTGCGGGTACTTTTAGTACAATGTCATCACCGCTCTTGCCTTTGCAGTTGCGCTTTCCGCCGTTCTCGCCGTCTTTTGCGCAGTATTTACGGACATGACGATAATTGGTCAGCATATTCATTCCGTCATCAACTTCCACGATGACGTCGCCGCCCTTACCGCCGTCGCCGCCGTCAGGTCCCCCGTTCGCAACATACTTCTCGCGTCTGAAGGAAACATGACCGTCGCCGCCTTTTCCGCTTCTGATATAGATCTTTGCCCTGTCAGCAAACATAAATAAAAATCCTCAAAGATTACATAAAAGGTCTTAAGGCTCAGCCCTGAGTCCCTGATCTTACTGTTCTACAGGATAAACGGAAGCCTGCTTCCTGTCCCTGCCTTTTCTTTCGAAACGAAGAACACCGTCAACAGTTGCAAACAATGTATCGTCTCCGCCGCGTCCAACATTCACACCGGGGTGAATCTTTGTTCCGCGCTGTCTGTAAAGAATATTACCGGCCTTTACAAACTGTCCGTCAGCTCTCTTTGCGCCAAGTCTTTTGGATTCCGAGTCTCTGCCGTTCTTGGTGGAACCCATTCCCTTTTTATGAGCAAATAACTGAAGGTTTAACTTAATCATGGTCTACCTCCTTTATCTCTATCTTAAGATAATTCTCATATTCTTCTTCAACGGACCGAAGTCCTATCAGCAGTGAATCCATCAGGAGCATCGCATCCCTTGTCGGTGCATCTTCAAACTCCCACGACAGAAAACCGTCATTCTCGTCGACTCTTATCTTTGAATCGGTAAGTGTCATTATCGAGTTTGCGGTATTGATCGTAAGTATCGATATTGCCGAACATACAATGTCTTTGCCCTTTCTCATGAACCCGGCATGACCCTTGCATGTGAACGATACATATCCCTTCGAATCCTTAACTACCGTTGCAGTAACCAAATTACCACCTGCATATCATCAATTAAGCATTAATCTTGTCTATCTTAACCTGAGTGTATGCTTGTCTGTGACCGTTCTTCTTGTGGTAACCGCTCTTTCTCTTATAACGGTAAACGATAACTTTCTTGCCTCTGCCGTTCTCGATAACTGTACCCGAAACGGAAGCAGACTTAACATCATCGCCTACTAAGAGCTTGTCACCGCCAATTGCAAGAACTTCATCAAACTTAACAGTATCTCCGGCTTCAACACCGAGCTTTTCTACCTTAATGGTATCGCCTTCGGAAACCTTATACTGCTTACCGCCTGTTGCAATAATAGCGTACATGCTGCACCTCCTATATTACTTACTCGC
>JAEEGL011529279.1_pt1 | contig 19043 bp, 10 predicted proteins | sample 9134231 | NCBI WGS metagenome assembly JAEEGL01 (sample SAMN16246548, study PRJNA631951) | gut metagenome | biome: gut microbiome; feature: rumen; material: fiber-attached | host: Bos | place: Iran: Karaj | collected 2018-10 | reverse complement strand
TCCGCCGTTGAAGAACTGTGCGGCAACCTCATTGCAGGGGAAGTCGTCGACAGAGCGCAGGCTGACCCAGATAAGGTTCTCTTTCTCGGTATCCTCACGCAGGGAGATGCTCAACTTCAGACCCTTAATCTGCTGTGGGATATTGACCAGTCCCTCGGCGTCGCCCTTGATGAAATGGAAACGTTTCAGGTCAGCACGACTCAACGTGAAGTAGGCTGCATGGCGTGGTGCGTCATACACCATCTTCTCGTAGAGCACATAACCCATCAGTCGGATGCGGTCTTCGGAATAGTTATGATAGACGTTACGATAGATCTTATCCTTATTGATGTGCTTCGTGAGCAACTGTCCAATGATAAAGAAGATATCGGGATCATTGCTGTTAAAGGTGAAGCCGCCAGTATCTGTCATCATGCCGCAATAGACGGGAACAGCAAAATGTTTGGTGGCTTCGGGGAAGAGTCCTAACTGCCAAGCCAGACGGAACACCAGTTCGCAGGTTGAAGAGGCCTGTGGAACAGAGATGGTGAGTGTTGTCTCGATATCAGGATCCAAGTGATGGTCAATAAGTACTTTGGCCGCTTTGGTGGAAGTCAGAGCTTCGCATACCTCACCCGTACGGCTAAGCGAATTGAAATCCAAGCAGAAAATGAGGTCGGCATGCTGGATTGTCCAGTCACAGCCCTCTTTATGCTTGTCGTAACGAATCATTTTCTCTGAGTTGGGTAACCACTGCAGGAAGTCGGGATACTGATCCGGAATAATCATCTGGGCTTCTTTTCCCAGCATACGTAAGCATTCCGTCCATCCCAACACAGAACCGATGGCATCGCCGTCGGGACTGCGGTGGCATATACAGATGATAGTGTCAGCATGAGAAACAAGCGTGCGGAGTTGCTCGCACGCTTGTTCTGTTATAATGTTTTCGAGCATTTAAAACAGTTTGTTGGGGTAAACTCCCTCGTCAACCAACTTCTGAATACGGGTAACGGTAGCATCGCGGTCGGCAGCATAAGTCACGCCAAACCATACACTGGTGGTATCGAGCACCTCGCAAGTGGCAGTACCATCGTTGATGAGCTTATTGACCATCAGGGGGATAAAGAACTCGGCTTTCAGATTCTCCATATTCTTTGGATCGCTGAGGAACTCCTTGAAATATGCCTCAGAGTACTCGAAGTAGTCGGGAGTGAAGCCCCACATGTTCATTGATACAGGCACATTCTCGCCCAGAGCCTCCCATTTGCCGTCCTCGTTCTTGAAGCGGATAGGCTGATCTGCCTCTCCTGCCTTTGAACCATCTTCTGCACAACGTACAATCTCAGTACGCTCAACGACATCAGTCAGATGACGCTTGTCGTTGTAAGCACATACGCCACGAGCCACAGTGCCATTCTCGGACAGGGTGTTGCTTACGCGGAAGCCCACCATGGCGTATTGGTTCTTAGTGCCCTCAGGCAGGTTGCTCAAGTACTTACCAATCTGCATGAAAGCGTCGCGACCGTAGAAGTCGTCACAGTTGATGACGCAGAAAGGTTCCTTGATAACGTCCTTACCCATCAGCACGGCATGGTTAGTTCCCCAAGGTTTTACACGTCCTTCGGGTGCTTTGAAGCCCTCGGGCAGAGCATCGAGTGCCTGGAAACAGAGCTCGCAGGGTACGTGACCTTCATATTTTGCTAGAATCTGTGTGCGGAACTGCTCCTCAAAATCTTTGCGGATAACCCACACAATCTTGCCGAATCCAGCCTGGATGGCATCGTATATACTATAGTCCATAATGGTCTCGCCATTGGGGCCCAGACCGTCGAGCTGCTTCAGGCCGCCATAACGGCTTCCCATGCCTGCTGCTAAAAGAAATAGGGTTGGTTTCATTTTATTTTGTTTTGTTGTTTTTTATTTTTGTGGCAAAGATACTACTTTTAATCGAGAATTGAGAATCGGAAATTGAGAATTTGTTCTCGCTCTACCTTTTTTAACAATAAACGGTGCTATTTTTTTCTCTCTTCACGCTACTCTTTTTATTTTTAGAATGGATATCCGATGGCGAAATGAAGGGCATGCATGTCCTTGAAACGAGGGATGTTGAAATAGCCGGATTTACCGGTATCGTAGGGCAGATGGAGTCCGAAGCCCCAATCCACACGGATGACAAGAAAGTCCATGTCATAACGCAGTCCAAGGCCTGTACCTGTGGCCAGATGATTGAGGAGGTTGCTGGGCTTGAACTTCATATCCGACACGTCATGGTTCCATTTATCTACGAAATCACGATCGTCAGCGTCCAGATCACCATAATTCAACGTATAGTCGCTATTACTCCAAATATTACCTGCATCCACGAAGATGGCACCATAGAGATTACCCGCCAATTGGCGACGGTATTCTATGTTCATCACCAGTTTTGAGTCACCATTCTGCAATAGGTAGGATATCTGCTTGTTGCCTACGCCGCCCATTGACGGATAGGCTCCAGGACCGATACTTCTCACGGTAAAGGCACGGATACTGTTAGCACCGCCTACGTAGAAACGCTCACTGAAAGGTGCTTCTGTAGAGTTTCCGTAACACCACATCCAACCTGCGTTGATATGTCCTACAATCTGCGACTTCGAGTTGATGGGCCATGTCTTGGTCAGGTCGGTTTCTATCTTCACGTACTGGGAGTAGGGGTTCTTGAAGAGTGTCTTTTCCTTTTGGTTCCAGTCGTTACCTTGTATCAGCACGTCGTAGAGTGCCGTCACGTTGCCCGACTCCTCTATCGTGGTCTCCCAGCGTACGGGCGAGTGGTGTTTCTTGGCTGAGCCCTGGTAGGTGAAGGTATAGCGCATCTTGGGTATGAAGTAATCGTCCATCGCGGTCATCAGATAGGGATTCTGTTCCAATAGTTCATTGAACTGTGCCGTACGGGTGTTGATATACTGATATTTCAGGGTGATAGGCGAGAACTCGTGACGTGAGCTTTCGCGTGGTTGCCAGCGATAGGTCCACTCGCCACTCACGATGTGCATTTTGTAGTAGCCGGGACGCCTGATGATGTCTGTGGATATCTTAGCGATGGTCCATGGGGTGGCATAGAACTGGCGTGGACGTTTGATGCGTCCGTTTTTGTCGCGTTTCACTCGTACTTCCTTATCGCGTTGAGGACTGTCGCTGATGAAGGGGAGTAGGATACGTGGAAATTCCAAGGAGGCATCGGCACCATATTGATAGGTGCTCATGTTTGATTCCTGAGAACTGGTCTGCCATTCGTATGAGCCATGCAGATTGACGTCGAGTTTCTCACCTCCACGGAAGGCATTTCGTCGTGTAAAACCGAGTTTCAACTCTGGTCCCATACGACCGATGGTACGGTTGATGAAGTTGGTCTCCAGATAGACGTCCCATGGTTTGTCGAATGTGCAGTTGAGCGTCAGATCAAGTGTGTCGCGATCGCGTGGTGTGAATTGCAGGTCAACCGATGAGAAAACACCGGTACCATTGATTTTCTGTATAGACTCAGAATAGTCGGCGTAACTGAATAGTCGACGCGGACGAAGTTTTAGGTCGCGTAGGATGACTCGCGGACTGATTGGTGCATGCTTCTTGCCTGTACCATAGAATATTTTCAGGAAACGTCGTCCGATGCTATCAGTCATCTGCTGACGTGAACTTTCTCGCAGTTGCATCCTGATATTCCCGACATACCAGGGATGTAGTGCTTGCTCGGGTAGGGAATCGGCTAGTTGCAGACGGAGTTTCGCCCTGTTGCGTACATCAAATGTATCTGCCAGATAACTGGCGTAGCTCGATTGATAGTAATAATAGCCGTTATTACGGAATAGCTGACTGAGACGTGTGCGCTCGGCATCCAGCGTAGCTACATTGAATGGATCACCCTCTTTTGCCTGCACCTCATTCAGCGTTGAGTCTATCAGCGCCTGCATTTGTGGTGGGAAGTTCACATAGCTCAAGGTGTCGATCGTAAACAGCGTGTCGAGCGTCACCGTATAGCCAATCTTCATCTTCTTCGGGTTGCGCTGCAGTTTTTCTTCATAACTCACCTTTCCGTGCATGTATCCGTTTTTACGGAGAACTGACTGGGCCACAGAGGCTCGAAGGGCTGGGTTTACCTGACTCATCAGTACAGGGGCCTTGCCAAATGACTTGTTGAGCCATTTTTTGAACTTACCGCTGGAGCCGTAGGCATAGTTCCATATCCATAAACCATAGGGGAAAGGTGTGCGATAGTAGCTGCTGCCGAAGAGAGCACCATTGGGCGCTGTGGCCAGTGCAGCCTCCACCTCTTCCTGTGTAGCGATGAAGTTCTTGTCGTTGACATAGTCCTTATATTCAATCTTTGTCAGACCGGTAAACAGTTGGTCACCATCGGGCACATGCTTCGTTGTGGAGCAAGCCGACAGGCATACCATGCCAATCAGTAGGATGAGGAGTTTAGCGTATCGTGTCATTTCTTAATCGTGATGATGAACGTGGAACGGGTGTCGTTATTGGGGTGGGCTTGATAAGCTCGCTCAGTTTCTGTAGCTTCTTCTTCCAGATATAACCACCACCATATTTACTTGTATAGCCTTCCAGCCAGTCGTATGAGTTCTGGTCGTAGAATAGTTTGACGTATTGGTTGGATGTAGGACTGAGGCGGTACTCCATCGTGACATTATCGAAGAACGACTGGTTTTGTCCGTTCTGCTGGGTGGCATCGTTGCCAGACGATACCTTACCGCCTATTTGCACCTTTAGACGGTTGTTCCAGAAACGTTTGGCGAACTTAAACGAATAGTCGGTATGGGTCTTTCCTGTTGCATCGGTACTATTGTTCAGTCCTACACTTAAATCAATACTCTTCAAGGCATTCCCCGTGATGTTATTGATTTCGCTCTCAAGGAAAGAACTGAGAGCCGAGTTCATTGAGAAACCACTGGTGTTGCCATCAGCCAAATACATGCCTGTTGTCAGCATGGTGACAGCCAGTTTACTGCGCTGCTCGGTCGACATCGCACTCAGTTCGCTATTGATACTATAATCTTCGGGAGCCTCAATGATAAACTCCAGTCCCATCTTGTTGAGTGTGCCTGTGATAGCCACACCACAGTTGAAGGCTACGCTACGTGTCTGTTCTCCCTCTTGTCCCACGCTGGCATTGGTATGTTCCGTTGCTGTGATGTTCAGGGTAGGATCCATGGCATCTCCCTTGAATTCTACATAACTGCCGTCCTGAATGGTAAATGTCTTCAGGGGAATTACGGGCAATGAGTATTTCATTTGTCCGCTTGTCATTGTGTAGCGTCCAGTGAGTCGTAGTTCGTCTGTATTATAGGCCATGCGTAGTTCTCCACCGCCAAAGAGGTCCACATAGTTGCTCAGGTCGGCATTCAGGCCGCATTTTACGTGTGTGCCTGGGTCAATATTGATACTCAGGTCCATATCCAATCCACCAGGTGTGGGACGACGGACAATGGTCTGCGTGGTATCGTTGAAATCGGTAAACTTCACCAGTTCGTCCAGTTGGTTATCGGTAGATAGTGGTGAGTCTAATAACAGATATGTCAGATCTGTTGTTCCCAGTACATCCAGTCGTCCACGCATTCTCAGACGGTCCACGGGTCCGCTCATGCTGGCGTAGAAGTTTACGAAGCCCTTACCATAGGCTATCGATTTCGCTGTCTGTTGTGAGTTAATCAACTGGTAATTGGTGGCGCGCATACGCAGATCCATCGTCATGTTGTCCAAATCGTGGAAGTCGATGTTACCCATGATGTTCAGTGGGTTGTCGTTATAGGCATACATGGTGAAGTTCTCAAGTAGTAACTTCGACTGTTGTATGCGTACGGGGTCGTTGTCGAAACGCAGACGGATACCATAGGGTTGACTAATGAGGAAGGCTTGGTCTACGTAGATTTCACCATTGACATTAGGCTGACCGAGAGATCCTTCTACATTCATCTCACCCTCGGCAAATCCTTCGAAACCAATGAGCTGATCGGGAATGAAACCATTGAGCAGGTTGAGTGGCGCACGCATCAGGGTCAGTGTGCCGTCAATGTGTTCGTCGCCACCGGTCACCTTTTTGTTCTTGTAGTTGCCACTGAACGTAGCAACCTCGCGTCCATTCTGTGCCAACATTCCTTCAACGGCATGAGTCTCATCCTCACGTTGCATATAAACAAATTCCGTACTGAGGTTACCCATATTGCAACCCTCGTAGCTCATGTTTCTTACCTGCATGTCGCTAGCCACGGAAATCTGTTTCTTCTCATCCATCATCAGGTGATAGTCACCGTCAAGTAGTCCCGTGATATGCGGCATGTAGGGGATGGCTGCTGTTAGTTTGTCTAAGTCGAAACGGTTCAAACTGATGGTGAGGTCTTGTAGCAGGGTAGAGTCTTGGTCTTCCGAATAGACTCTCACACCCGTGCCATCGTCGGCCAACAGGCTTACCTTGGCCTGCAATCGGAGATTGTCCTGAAGGAATAAGAAGTTGTCGTCGTTGAGCGTGAACACCCGATAGCCGATGGTAGGCTGACTGGGCAATAGGTGGAAACGCAGTCCGTTATGCTCCATCTCTACCTTCGAGCCTAGACGGAGGGCCAACTTGTTCTTGTCGTCATAGAAGCGTACGCCCAGACTGGCACCATGCTCCTGTAGCAGTCCGTCGATGGTGGCGGTGAAGACAAACTGCGGATTCCTTCTGTTATTGGCTATGCGACTTTGGAAGGTCAGACCGTGGTTGGGCTTGTCTTTCAGTGTCACGTAGATTGTGTCTATGCGTGTAGAGTCTGCATTCAGACTGAATAGGTGTGCTTCACCGTTGACACCCGTTATGGGTGATGTGCTTATGTCAATCAGCAGTTCCTTGAAATCAGTATTGGCCACCGATTTCAGAAAGTCCGACATGGGGTTGTTGCGTCCGCTGGTCATGTATAGACGTGCCGTGGGTAACATCTCCTTTAGCCTTGGCTGGTCTATGATACGACGGTCGAATTGTGATACGGCACTGTCGGCCAATGCTGATAGCTGGTTTAATAGGGGCTGATAACCGCCGCTGGCGTCCAGTTTTACGATGAGTGAACCACTCTGTGCCCGCAGATAGGTGGTGTCGGCTGTGAGGTTCATAAGGATACCTACTTTCTCAGGTCGGTAGCTCCTCATAGAGTCTCGCAAGTAGATATGATCAATCAGACCGCTCAGTCGGTGACTGTCATTCAGGTTACTGTTTACCTCGAAATCGCCTGCCAGTCCGATGGTCAGCGGGTCTGGGGTGATGCCTAGAGCATAAAGGTCTATATGGCTCATCTGGGTGGATAGTGTCGAGAGAATCCTGTTGGACTTACCTTCCTTGCTTATGCTGATGTCCATATTGAGTGTTCCGTCAACCAGGGCGTTACAGGTCATCAGGTCTAACATGGCGTGGCCGTTTTTCAGATGGGCTTGCAACTTGATATCATCCATGTTGTGCTTGTCGTAGCCAAGATGCGCTATATTCACGTCGGCATTAAGCCACGTGCTGGGCTTCAGGAAATCTGTTCCTTTGCCCTCTATGGAGACTTGGGAGTTGATACTTGAGAACTGCAGGTTGGGTAGGAAGTGGCTCAGATCAATACCGTTTATGTTGGCTTGTGCGTCATATTTCATGATGTTGGCATCGAAATAAGCATTCAGTTTTGCTGTGCCTTTCCCCTCGAATGCCATCATACTGGTAGTATAACGGGCCCCGTCCACATTAACGTTACCATCTACGGTCAGTCCATACGGAATCCTGACATCCGATGCTGGTACACCGAAACTGGCAAGCAGTGGCTGTAGGTTGTAACTTTTGGCATACATGTCCACATCAGCCTTCAGATGGTCTGTATCCATCATGTTGTCAATAGTACCTCGCGCATTAGCTTCTAACAGAGTAGGCCAGAGTAAATGTTGTATGTCGAGTACTAAGTGTTGCAGGTTACCCTTTACGTCTCCTTTCACTTGCAGGGGCCATTCGGGTAACTTATTAATCATTGGATCCTGATAGAACCATGCGATGTCCTGTTTGCCCATTTGAGCATCCATTGTGACATCCATCTTTCCTGGATTAATCGAGTCGGCCACGTTGAAATCCATATCAGCCCGTGCATAGATGTTAGTGAAGGGTGTCTGCAAGGTGAGCCCGGGCAGACGGATGCTCTTATCATCCAGCTCCACAGCACCTTTCAGTTCCGTGACAGTCAGTCCACACACATCCTTCATCGCAGCGTGGCGTACGTTCATCTTCGTTATTGGACTGGCATAGAGCAGCGAGTCGATATTCCAGTTGATACCGCTCATGTTGATATGGAAATAATCCAGCATTCCAGGTTCTATGCGGGGCTCGTAAGGCATATCGAATACGAAGGAACCGTTTTGCCAAGCGAACTTTTCTACCCCATAGCGCTCCTCGGCCAAGTTGATACGACTACCCTCGGCCTCCATCTTCTCGGCTCCTACAGCAATCAGCATGGAGTCGCCGGGCATGTGGATTGAGAATTGAGATTTGAGAATTGAGATTTTGTTGATATCAATAAGCCAGGGTAGGGGACCCGATTCTGTGGTATCAACGGCGGCGGTATCGCTGAGCAATACGGTGATATCTGCATCCGAGAGGAGTGCATCGCCCAGTTTGCCGTGACTATCTGCTAACTGTATCTTACTGGGACTCAGCGTAAAAATCCCTAATCCGCCTTTTATCTGAACGTCAGATATCAGGTTGAGCGTGTTGATGCGAGAATCCTGTAGCTCCAACTTGTCCACTTCTATGTTTCCTGCTAATAATGGCATAAATCCCACACCTACTACGGCTCTGTGTATATCGGCTATGGTATCACCTTCCTGAGTCACCATCACTCCATCTACGCCTAAATCAAGTGGGAAACATAGGTCTACATGCTCTACGGTAATGTTATACCCTGTCTTCTCAGAAGCAATCATAGCCACTTCCTGTACCAGCCAGTTTTGTATGGGTGGCACATAGATAAGCAGCGGTAGGGTCAGAATGACTATCATCGCTACGATGACTGCAATGACTATATGCTTCAGTCGTTTCTTCATCTTGATTGTGAATTATGAATTATGATTTGAAGAAAGCGCTTTCCAAAGTGGATCGTTAGGAACAGGGATCTCGATGCAGATGGTCTCTTTACTTACGGGGTGAACAAACTCCACACGGTGACTCTGTAACGAGATGCTGCCGTCGGGGTTCGAACGCTTGGCTCCGTATTTCAGGTCGCCCTTGATAGGATGACCAATGGCTGCCAACTGGCAGCGTATCTGATGATGGCGACCAGTAAGGAGTTGTACCTCTACCAGCGTGTAGTTGTCGCCCTGAGCCAACACCCTGTACTTTAGGATAGCTTTCTTGGAGTTGGGCTTTTCTGTTTTGTAGGCATAGCTCTTGTTTTGATCCTCGTTGCGTATCAGCCAGTGTGTTACTGTTATAAATGAGGACTGAGGAGTGAGAATTGAGGAATGAGGAGTGAGAAATGAGAAGTGATCTTGCTCTTGGCATTCCTCCATTTCTTCATCTCTATTTCTCGTTTTTCTTTTCTCTTTTTTTCTCTCCACAATCGCCCAGTACGTCTTTCGTACTTGTTCCTTCTCGGCAAACATCTTATTAAGACGGGTGAGAGCCTTTGAAGTACGAGCAAAAATGACCAAACCGCTCACGGGACGGTCTAGTCTGTGTACCACCCCGAGGAACACGGCCCTGGGTTTCTGGTATTTTTCTTTGATGTAGTCTTTTACAATTTCTGAAAGGGGACGGTCGCCGGTTTTGTCACCCTGAACAATCTCTCCACTTTCCTTGTTGACTATAATAATATGGTTGTCCTCGTAGATTACTTGCATTCTTTTTGACTTTTCTTTGCCTGCAAAGGTACGAATAAGCGAGCAAACCGCAAAGGATTTGCCCGCTTTTCTTACTGTGGTATTTCTTATTTCTTGTTCTGTGGCTTACATGTTCATACCACCATCAACCTGGATTACCTGTCCGCTTACATAGCTTGACATGTCAGAAGCCAGGAACGTAGCGACGTTGGCGATATCCTCTACCTGACCACCACGGCGCAGGGGGATCTTGTTGCACCATTCCTTACGGATATCCTAAGGCAGGGCAGCGGTCATGGCTGTCTCAATGAAGCCAGGGGCGATAGAGTTGGCACGGATACCCTTGGGACCCATCTCCTGAGCGATACTCTTAGCCAAGGCAATCAGACCAGCCTTTGAAGCGGCATAGTTAGCCTGACCAGCGTTACCATGAACACCTACTACTGAGGCCATATTGATGATGCTACCACCACGCTGACGCATCATGACGGGTACACAAGCGTGGATGAAATTGAATGCTGATTTCAGGTTTACTGCAATCACGGCATCCCACTGCTGCTCGGTCATGCGAAGCATCAGTCCGTCCTTGGTGATACCAGCGTTGTTTACCAGAATATCAATTGAACCGAATTCTTCTTTTACGGCCTTGACAACCTCTTCGGTCTGAGCAAAGTCGGCAGCGTTTGATGCATAGCTCTTAGCTTTAACACCCAGAGCGGCAATCTCTTTCTCTGTCTCTTCGTTGACCTGCAGGTCGGTGAATGCGATGTTTGCGCCCTCAGCGGCGAACTTCAATGCGATAGCCTTTCCGATACCGCGTGCTGCACCAGTAATCAGCGCAGTCTTACCTTCTAATAATCCCATTTTCTTTTCTTTATAATACAATACTATATTTTATTCTTCTTTCCCAGAGCGCCATAGACAAATTTTGCTACTTGGGGTTTGGTGGCTTCTTCTGTCATACCACGGGCTATGCGACCGTAGATATATGGCACTTCCAGTCCTTTGATACAATAGTGAGTAATGTCAGCCACGAGTTCTACGTTGTCAATATCAAACTCTCCGCCTTGCTTGCCCTCGGCAAACACTTTACGGAATAGCTCTACCTCTGCATCGTCGAAATGACGGCGCACCTTCTCAACCATCCAAATGTTTCGGAAAAACTCTGCACGCAGGTTTCCATTGCGCACAACGGTCTCACGAATCATGCTCAGATGGGTGTAGATAAGTTCGATAACCTTCTCTTGTGGACTGATTTTACGGGCGGCTACCTCGTCAAGCTTGTCACTAAGACGCTCTAACTCCGTCTCAATAACGGCATAGTAGATGTCCTCTTTTGATTTGAAATAGGTGTAAAGCGTGCGACGCCCTTTTCCTGAGGCTTGCGCAATATCGTTCATCGTGGTATTCTCCAATCCGTTCTTGGCGAACAACTGGCGAGCCACGTCTACGAGAAGTTGTCTTGTTTTGGATATTGACATCGTTTGATATATAATTTAGCTTTTGCACACTATATAAACATGTGCAAAATTAGTGCTTTTGTTTTAAACAACCAAGTTTTTTAGCATAAATTATGGGGAAAAGAAAAAAAGATGCATGAAAATTTGCATATCTCGGGAAATAGTCGTACCTTTGCACCCGCAAAACAGGAAACGTCCTGTGTCTTGCATGGTTAATATCGCGGAGTGGAGCAGTTGGTAGCTCGCCAGGCTCATAACCTGGAGGTCGCATGTTCGAGTCTTGCCTCCGCAACTACAGAAGTCCGATTCTATCGGACTTTTTTCGTTTTCTACGGCAGACTCTTCACATGCTCTCGGTCGCAGTTCTTCGCAGAGCGAAGCGTCCCTTTGGGCCGAGCGCAAGTCTTGGCTAAATAACAAGGAAGCCCAACGGCATGTTGGGCTTCCTTGTGTTTATCTTCGACCTCCGCCGAATCCGCCGCGACCGAATCCGCCTCGGCCTCCTTCGAATCCTTCACCACGGTTACCGCGACCACCTTCGCCGCCTCCCCATCCGCTACTGCCACGACCTCCGAAGAAGTTCATGCGATAGCTCACGTGGAGAATGGCATATGAGGTAATGGCATTGACCTCTTGGTCGCGCCAGCCATTGGCATTGACGGTTCGGCTGAAGTTGGTCTGCTCATTCAGTATGTCGTACCATTGCAGCATCACGGTGAGTGCTTTGCCGCGCAGGAAACTGTAGCTCAATTGTGCGTTCCATATCAGCTCGTCTGTATTCAGCGTGGCATCGGCATAGCCGCGTTTACTGTAAACGTGGAAGTCGGTAGAGAGGACTGGCCATGATGAGACATTGGAAGACTGACGTCCATTCAACTGATTCAGGTCGATACGTGTGTTGCCACCGTAGGAGAAATTCCATGTGTCCAGATTACGTGATGCTTGCAGTCGGTTCTCTGTGCGGGCATACGTGGTCTGACCGTTGAGTGAGAAATTGAACCAACGGTTACGGTAACTCAGTGAGACGTCGGGCGACACGTTAATGCTATGTGTCACGTTCCGGTCAGGCGTTGCAGTGCGGTTTAAGTTGACATAGCCTACCTGATGACGGTAACTGCCACGGATGCTGCCGCTCACATCCCAGCGGTTCAGAGTGTCAAGTCCCATGTTAAAGGTTACACCGGCACTGGTGTTCCAGTTGCCGTCGAAGTTTTCGGGTTTGCTGATGCGCCTACCGGTATTCTCTTCGTAGGTCACGATATTGCCGATGGAATTGGTGGTGCGTTGGAATGAGCCATTACTGCTGAAACTCCAGTGGCGCTGGTTCTTTGGTACTTGGAAACCTAAACTGTCTTCCACGAGGGTGGGCTTGCGCTGTTTCTGGAAATTGAAACTGAGGTTGGTGGTGAACGAGGGCTTCAGTCCTGGATTACCCATGGTAACCGATAGGGGGTTGGTATCATCGTAGATATCAAGTAACTGGGTTATATTGGGCTGTTGAGTCTGTCCGCGGAACTGTACCTGCAGGTTGGTCTGCTGGTCAAAACGATAACGCAGGTTCAGAGTGGGGGAGAGGTTCACCACGGTACGCACGGTGTCAACGGGCTTTCCCAAATACTGTTGGATATAATGCGAGCGCTGAGGCTGGATATTAACACCCACGTTGAGGTTGTATTTCTCGCGGTTCAGTCGGATTTGTACGTCACCATTGTGACCATATTCTGTACGTTCGGAATAGCGACTTAGACTTGTTGATAGTCGATCCTCGTAATCCTCGGGCAGGAAACCGAAGTCACGGTAGTCCAGCAGGGCATTTTGAAACTCCTGTTCGGAGATACCCAGAAGATCGTAGGTGCTGGGGTCGTTTTTCTGATGACTATAGCTGAAATTGTAGTTCAGTTGCAGGAATACGCCTTCTTGTCCCACCATTCTTCTGCCGCGATTGCCGAAGGGGCCACGTCCGTTCTGTTGCTTAAGGCTATCTTCTGATGTTACCTTCTTCTTGAAAATATAAAGTGGTTCGGTATAGGTGGTGCCCAACGAGATGCTGAAGTTGTTATTGTCGGAAGTGGTGTATCGATTGGTCTGATAGGTAGAGTCGGTACCCAGACTGTTCTTTTGTAGCCATAGGTGAACGCCCGACAGGTTCGCATTGCGGTTGTCGCCGTCGCTGTAGCTGATATTGGTGCTGAAGGCAATGTTACGGCCCTTACTGTTTAGACGACGATAGAGTTGTAGCTGTGATCTCAGGTTTTTGTTTTTGCCATGGCTTAGTGACTTGTTCTGCCTGCTGTTCACCACGAGACTGTCTTCGTTCAGGTCCAACAGTCCCTCGGCACTCAGAGGGTCGGTCACATACTCAAAGGGGTTGGCATTAAATGAGGCTGAGTTGGAAACGTTTTGGTTGTCGTTACTGGAGAAACTGATGTCAGGACGGAACGAGAGGGTGGTCAGTGAGTCGATGCTCCACTGCAGGTTCATGTTACCAGTCCATGAGTTGTTTCGTGAATAACTTTGGCTGACGCTATTCGAGAAAGCGCCGCCACGCGTGTTGACGAAACTCTCAGAACCCGTGCGGTTCCAGTTGTTGGTGTTGCCGTGGTTCCAGGTCACTCGTCCGCTCATTTTCAATTGACTGCCGTTCTCTTTGCGCTGGTTCTCATAGCTGGCATCCAGGGCGGCTGTCTTCGTGTGGCGCTGGCCGTTGTTGTTGCCACGACCTCGTCCACCTCGTCCGGAGAAGTTACGGTCGTTCACATTGTTGGCATTACCCATAAAGGTATAGCGCATAGCACCAAAGGGCTTCATGGCTGTGAGTCGGACACCGTAGCGTTTGTCGGTACCATAGCCTAGATCGGGGTTAGCCTGGATTCCATTACGGGCGCTACGCTTGGTGGTAAACTCGAGCACAAAGTCGTCGTTGCCATCATCGACACCCGTCATACGACTCAGGTCGCTCTTCTCGTCGTAGGCTTTCACTTGGTCTATCACGTACGAGGGCAGATTCTTCATAACGGCATCATTATTACCGGTCATGAAGTCGCGTCCGTCGAGCTTGAACTTCTTTACTTCCTTGCCATTGACGCTGATTTTACCATCGTCGTCAATTTTTGCACCGGGCAGTACTTCTACCAAGGCCTCAATGACTGAACCCTCTGGTACTCTGAATGCATCGGCATTATAGACCACGGTGTCGTCTTTAATCACCATCTTTGGAATATTGGCTGTTACTACGGCCTCATTGATGAGGACGCTGTTGGGCTCCATTGCGATATTGCCTATTGAGAGGGCTTGTGTACGCGACTTGGTCAGACTTTTCTTCTGTTCCTTATAACCGAGAAACGAAATTTTTAGCATGTAGGAGCCAGCGCTGACATTTGTAAAAGAAAAAGCACCACGCTCATTGGAGAGGGTTCCTCCAACGAAGGTGGTGTCTTTTTTATTTCCGATACGGTAGAGTTGAAGGGTGGCCTTGGCAAGGGCCTCCTTGGTCTCTTTGTCAATAACGCGTCCAGATACATTATCCGCTTGAGCGTTGGCATGGTGCACACTCAGGCAGAAAAGTGGGAGTAGGGCAAGAAATCGTAGGTTCATCTGTTTAGTTGTTGGGTTTACGTTCTAATAGACGTTTACCAGCCTCCATGGTTTAATTGCCGTTTGATTTCTTTTGCCCATATTTCGTAGCCGGCCTCCGTGATATGTAGTCCGTCGTAGCTCAACTCGTCTCTCAACATGTTGCTATTGGGATAGGTCATCTGGTGAAAGAGGTCTACAAAAGTGATGCCGTTTGATTCGCAATAGGCACGGATATACATATTCGTCAGGGGAATGTCGTTGGTGCGATTGGCCAGTGTGCGCCAGCGGCCTGACTTCTCATTGATGGGTAGCAGACTCTCTACATAGAGTTTCGTCGTGGGTGCTTGCTGTCGGATGGCCTCAATAAGTCCGATGACCTGTTGGGCTACATCGATGCAGGGGGCATCGTTTACCATATTGTTTATGCCCGCCATGAGGAAAATGGCTTTGGGATGATGAGTGGTAATCTGACAAAGACGTTCGGTCATGCCGATGGTGTTGTCGCCAATGATACCACGATTCACGACGTTGCTGATACCCAAACGTTCGCTCCAATCCTTGCCGTTCTCCGTCAGACTGTTGCCGAGCATCACAATACTGTTTTCGTTAATGCCGCCCTCGCGCTCAAACTGTGCCACACGCTTGTTGTAGTGGGCGGTAGAGCGATAGCTGACGTGCTGTGCCTGAGCTGTTTCGGTTAGCATACAAAGGCATAGGACAGTAAAGAATATGATGTTTCTCCTAATCATGCGACAAAGATAAGCAGAAAAATGCAAAGTCGAAAGTTTTTTTACTGATAATTCGCAAAAAAAATCCAACGGCATGACCTCAATCACTGCTGTTGGATTCTTTTTTTCTTTTTGTGTTTTTTCTAAGTAACATTAGTAATGATTACTTCATACGTCTCAGTACTTTTTTGTAGTAACTGTCGGTAGCGCGTAGACTGTAATTTGGTCCACCGTTCCATAAACGAATAGCTTTCTCAATGTCGTTAGATGGATTGTACTTTGACTGAATCAGAAGGAACATCTCCTTTGACTTGGCTACATCAAATCTGTCTGTTAAGGTGTAGCTCTTTTTGCTTCCGCGAGCTTTCAGAATGTAATTACATTCACGTACGGCAACAGGGGTGATTTGTAAGACGCCCACTGACTTCCCGCCCACGGCATTGGGATTTCCTTCGCTCTCAACCAGAATGATGGCCTCTATCACGGATGACCAATCAAACGGCCCTGAGTTCATCGCTTTGTTTTTTGCCCCAGCGCCGAGGGGCAGCAAAGTGAGAATCGATAAGCTCAGGCATAGTAGCTTCGTTATTCTCTTCATGGTTAGTGTGTGTTTGGAGGGCGTTATTTAGACCCTCGGTGAAACATTTCGTCCTTGTCTCATCACGAGATATCTATGGGGACGTTTACCATTTCTTCTGTTTGCAAATATAGAAAATAAATTGTAAAGACCGTACTGATGAAGTTTGTTTTTATGTTTATTTAAGTTAAATTTCCGATTTTCGTCAAATAGTTACCGCATTTCGTCAATGGAATCTTGATTTCTTTAATCAATGTCCACTACCGTGATACCTGCACCGCCAAATTGTACATGCTCGTCGCGGAAATGGCTGACATTAGGAATGGTGTTTAGATACTGGCGAATCAACTGGCGTAAGACGCCTGTTCCAGTACCATGAAGAATGCGTACGCGCGACATACCTATTAATATGGCATCATCAATGAAATGCATCACTGCATCTATAGCCTCGTCGCCACGCATACCGCGTACATCGATATCCTGATGGAAGTTCTGCTTGCGGTCTTCCATTGTGGCACGTGTCATCTTTGAGGTCTGGATAGCCAGATGGGCATATTTCTGAGCGGCATTTGTCATTTCGTCATTTCCATTTCTCATTCCTCCTTTCTCACTTCTCATTTGAGCACGCTCTACCTGTTCTACCTTCATCTTTGTTCTCACGTCGCCAAAGATGACGGTAACCTGTTTGCCTTGGATGTTTTCCACAGTCCCAATGGTATTGAGTCCTTTGATGCGTACTGTGTCGCCCTTTTGAAGGGGGCGGTTGATATCGTTTTTGTTATCGCGCTCTGCACCGAAGGTCTGCTGGCGCTTGTCACTTTCTTCTTTCTTTTGGGCTTTCTCGGCTTTTCGCTGGGCCTTACGGGCTTTGCGCTCTTCCATCTGGCGCAGTTTCTTTGCAAAGTCCTCCTCACTCATCAAACCACGGGTGTCATCGTTCTGTACTTGCTGACGGAACTCCTGTAGCTCTTCACGAATCTCGCGGGTGCGCTCTTTCTCGGCTTGTGCCTCCTTGATCTCACGGATAGCATTCTCTATCTTGCGATTAGCCTCAGCCAACAGTTCCTCAGCTTGCTGTTGGGCGCGCTTCAAAATCTGCTTACGTTCACGCTCAATCTCTTCGAGGTTGGTCTCGTAACGCTGGATATGGCCTTCAAGGTTCTTCTCGTGTTGGTGGATGGTCTGGCGTTTTCCTTCCCAATAACGCTTGTCGCGTACGATGTCTTGCAGGTATTTGTCGCTCTGTATATAGTCCTGACCTACGATGTCGGAAGCGTCTCTGATTACTTCCTCTGGCAGACCGGTCTTGCGGGCTATCTCAATCGCAAACGAGGATCCTGGCTGACCGATACTGAGTTGGAACAGGGCCTGCATCTGATGGCGGTCATAGAGCATTGCTCCATTGACAACACCTTCATGGTCGTCGGCGAAATGTTTCAGATTCTGGTAATGGGTGGTAATCACGCCGAAAGTTTTTTTCTGCCAGAACTGCTTCAAAACGGCCTCGGCAATGGCGCCGCCAATCATGGGTTCTGTGCCACCACCAAATTCATCTATTAATAATAAGGTATGGGCGTCGCAGTTTTTGATCATCTGTTTCATGTTCATCAGATGACTGGAGTAGGTGGACAAATCGTCCTCGATACTCTGTTCGTCACCAATGTCAATCATGATATTCTGGAAAATACCGCAGGTAGAACGGTCTCCAATGGGAATGGGGAGTCCGCATTGCAGCATGTATTGCAGCAAACCTACAGTCTTCAGACAGACCGATTTACCACCAGCGTTAGGACCGGAGATGATAAGCAGACGCTTATTTTGTTCAAGGAGTATCTCTAACGGTACTACTTTCTTCCCTTGTTTCTCCAATGACAGTTGCAGAAGAGGGTGAATAGCATGTATCCAGTCTATATGGGGCTTGTTCTCTACCTTAGGCTCATAGGCTTTCGTCAGTTCAGCAAAGGCCGTCTTTGCTTGAATCAGGTCTATGATAGCCAGGAAACGGTAGGAATCAAGAATCTCCTTGACGTGGGGACGTACCTCGTCGGTGAAGACGGTGAGGATACGGATTACCTCGCGGCGCTCCTCGGCTTCGAGTTCGCGTACGCGGTTATTGGCTTCCACCACTTCTGCTGGTTCTATAAAGACGGTTTTTCCTGTAGCACTTTCATCGTGTACAATACCATTGATCTTTCGTTTAAGTCCTGGCGCCACAGGAATCATCAGTCGACCATCGCGCATGGTGGGGGCTGCGTCTTTGTCCACGAGTCCGTCGCGTTGGGCTGCATGCAGTATGGTATAGAGGGTGCGAGAGATGCTGCCCTCTGTTTTTTGTAGTTCGTGACGTATGCTGGCCAGCGTCATTGAGGCACCGTCCTTGATTTTACCATATTTGTCTAAGATGGAGTCTATGCGACGAATCATGGCTGGGAAAGTCATGATGTCGGTTGTCAGTCGTTGTAGGGCGGGGTAGGTGTAGGTCACCTTCTCTTCGTTTTCCGATGCGTTACCTTTATTCAGATAGATAACAATATTGCTGATAGTCTCCAACGAGCGACGCAGGTCGAAAACTTCGTTCTCCTCCAGATGTGTACCAGCCAGACGGATGCGTGCTATAGACTCACGCATGTCGAAGAAGTACTGCATGGGGAAATCGTCTGTCGTCTCCTTTAGACGACGGAACTCATTAGCTTGCTGCAACCACTCGTTTATTTCGTCGGCATTAGAAGAAAATGCCAACTCGTCCACCATATTGCGACCCAACGAACTCTGACACCGTTCCTTCAATAGTGTACGGATATCGTCGAATCCTATCTTATTTTCAAAGTTATTAGGGTAAATCATGCTGCAAAATTAATCATTTTA
>JAEEGL010810849.1_pt1 | contig 19044 bp, 17 predicted proteins | sample 9134231 | NCBI WGS metagenome assembly JAEEGL01 (sample SAMN16246548, study PRJNA631951) | gut metagenome | biome: gut microbiome; feature: rumen; material: fiber-attached | host: Bos | place: Iran: Karaj | collected 2018-10 | reverse complement strand
TTTTAATAAAATGTTAAAAGATAATAAATAATCGTAAGATTAAGATATTACGATAAATAAACAGGAGTAAAAACCTGTTTTTCTTATGATATACTATATGAAGAAGAAAAAGTAGATATAATCTTAAAATACGTGAGAGAATTAATAAAATAGTATGATATAATTAATTAGGTAAAAAGGAAGTGATCCTTATGAATGAAAATAAAACCAATATCAACTGGTACCCAGGGCACATGGCTAAAACTAAAAGGGAACTTAAAGAAAAAATTGATTTAATTGACATTATATATGAAGTAATTGATGCTAGGATGCCTATAAGTTCTTTACTTTTAGATGTAGATGATATTATTAAGAATAAACCGAGAATAATAATAGTTTCTAAATACGATTTATGCGATTCAAAAGAAACTGATAAATTACTTTCTAAATATAATGATTGTTCCATTGTAAAAATGGATATTATTAATGGATCAATGAACGATTTGATTAATGAAACTAAAAAAATAGTAAATACTATAAATGAAAAAAGAAAAGAAAAAAATCTAATGCCTAGGAAAGGAAGAGTTGCAGTTATTGGGTCTCCTAATGTAGGTAAAAGTACTTTAATAAATAGACTTGCTGGAAGAAAGGTCAATTTAACTGGTGATACTCCTGGTGTTACTAAAAATCTTAGTTGGACAAGAATAGCAAATGATATAGAATTACTTGATTCACCTGGTATACTATGGCCAAAACTTGAGGATGAAAATACTGCTTATACTTTAGCTGCTTTTTCATCGATTAAGGATACTATAGTCGATAAGTATGATTTAACTAATTTCATAATTAATAAGATGAATACTTTATATCCTAATAATTTGAAAGAAAGATATAGTTTAGGAGATATAGACATGGATACAATATATGATGATATAGCCCTAAAAAGAGGATATTTATCTAAAGGAAAAGTAATTAATTATGATCAAGTATGTGATGCAATTATAAACGATCTTAGAAATGGTAAATTAGGAAATGTAACATTTGATAGATAGATTATTAATAATCTATCTATTTTTTTATTTACTTATAATTTTGTGTTCAAAATTAAAAAAGTTTGATATACTATTTTTAGAATAGAGGAGAAGTGTTATGAAAAAGAATAATTTTAGGGTTGAAATAACAGAAGGCGATGATATTCTTGATGCTTTATCGATGAGAATAAATCAAAGCCTAAGAACTGAAAAAGCAATTGATGATAAAAAGAATAATGTATACTTTTGGCTTTTTAAATTTCTAATATTAGTATGTTATTTAGTGCTTGTTAGTATAGGATTTTATATAGCTAAAGAAGTAGGTGTATATCTAATATATCTATTTGCTGTATCACTTAGAAGTATATTATCATTTGTATATAGATTTGGCTTAACTTTTATACAGTTTATATTTGTTACATATGTTTTACTAAAGAATTTGAAAATATTTACTAAGAGCAATTATTATAAGAGATTATATGCTAAAGATAGGTATATGTTAAAGAAAAAGAGAAGTTTCTTTGGTACGATTGAAAAAGTACTTAAAGCATTAGGAATTGCATATCTCGTAGTTATAGGTATTATATCAGTAATCTTAGTAAGTATAGGTGTTATTCTTGTAGTTATGATGTTTAATAATATGTTTATGCTAAGTTTATTTGCTGTTATTTTAATACTTTTACTATTATGCCTATTCATATTCGAAGAAATGAGAGCAAAATTCTTTGGACTTAAGTCATGGGTTAAGAAAGAACATTTATATGTTGGTTTATTAGCACTTATTTTTGCAGTAGTATGTTTCGGTTATGAAACAAATAGTTACAAATTAAATCCAAGACTTCCTAGCAATATGGAGACAGTATCTCAAAGTTTCAATTTAACTCTATCTAATATTGATTCAGTAAATATTTCTTCTAATGCTAAGTTTAACAATATTGAATTAAAAATAGATAATTCTTTAGATGGTGTAGTTAGATTTGAAACAGAATCATATGAGACAGCATATGTTAGTTATGTTAATCACTTTAATAGTGATACTAGAAATATGGATATTAAATTTGATGGAGAAACAAACTTTAAATTAAAAAATATTAAAGATGTATTTAAATTAGGTGAAGAAACAATTAAGAATAAAACTATGTATAATTACAATATGTTTAAATATCCTAAAGTAACAGTTTATGTAAGTATGAGTGATTATAACAAAGTTAATGTAAAAAAAGTTATTGATTCATTGACATATTAATTGGTTGTGGGGTTATGGAAGAATTAGATAATAGAAAATATGAAAAAGAATTAAATAATAGTGATGTGAGCGTCATTGCTGGAATCGATGAGGTTGGTAGAGGGCCACTTGTTGGTCCAGTAGTTGCTGCCTGTGTTGTTTTACCTAAAGATTATTTTTTAGAAGGACTAACAGATTCAAAGAAACTATCAAAAAAGAAAAGAGAACTGTTCTTTGATGTTATCAGTAAAGATGCCTTATCTATCGGTATAGGAATAGTAAGTGCTCAGGTTATAGATGAGATAAATATTTATGAAGCAACTAAAATTGCTATGAAAGAAGCTTTCGAAAAAGCAAATAAGAATATAAAAATTGAACATGTTCTTATAGACGCTATGAAATTGGATTTAGGTGTCCCATCTACTTCGATTATTAAAGGTGATTTAAAAAGCATAACTATATCTGCTGCAAGTGTAATAGCAAAGGTTACAAGAGATAGAATGTTGGAAGACCTAGATAAAATATATCCAGAATATGGCTTTAAAGATAATGCTGGTTATGGTACCAAGAAACATATTGAAGCAGTAGAAAAATATGGAATTATAGATGAACATCGTAAGACATTTAAACCAATTTGTTATCATATAAATCATATTTATGAAAAAATTAAAGAAGAGTAACATCTTCTTTTTTTGTGTTATTATATTAGTAAAGGAGGAATAATAAAAATGGTTGCTAATGTACTTGTTGAATTATCTAATAGAAATATTGATAAAGAGTTTACTTATAATATTCCTTCTAATTTAAAAGATAAAATAAAAATAGGGATTAGGGTAAAGGTACCATTTAATAATTCATATTTAGAAGGTTTTGTTCTTAATATAAATGATGATTATGATTCATCTATTGAACTTAAAGATATTATAGATGTGGTAGATACAGATGTAATACTTAACGATGAATTATTAAAACTAGGGATTTTTTTGAAAGAAAAAACACTTTCTACGTTGATTAGTTGCTATCAAGCAATGTTACCTAAAGCCTTAAAAGCTCGTAATAAAACTAATATTGGAATAAAAACAGAAACATATATTTTGATGAATGAATCTACCAATTTAGATGGTCATAAATTAACTGAACAGCAAATAAAAATATTAGATGAAATAAAGAATGGAAATAATAAAAAAACAGAACTATTAAAAATTAATAGCAGTTTAAAGACACTTTTAAAAAATAATATAGTAAAAGAAATATCCATAGAAAAATATAGGACTATTAAAAGAGATCGTGGAATATATAATAATTTCAAATTAAATGAAGAACAAGAAAATGCAGTTAATAATACTGAAAATACTGAAAAAATAGTATCACTATTATATGGCGTTACCGGTAGTGGTAAAACGGAAGTATATATGGAGCTTATAAAGGATTGCTTAGCAAAAGGTAGACAAGCTATTGTACTTGTTCCTGAAATATCACTAACTCCACAGATGATAGATAGATTTCTATCTAAATTCGATAATAAAATTGCAATACTTCATTCTAGATTATCCGATGGTGAGAAATACGATGAATATAGAAGAATAGCAAGAGGTGAAGTGGATATCGTAATAGGAGCTAGAAGCGCAGTATTTGCTCCTCTTTCCAATATAGGAATAATAATTATCGATGAGGAACACACATCGACCTATAAACAGGAAAATAATCCTAAATATAATACGATAGATGTTGCTGTAGAAAGAGCAAATTATCATAGAGCAAAAATAGTTCTTGGTAGCGCAACACCATCTCTTGATTCATATGCTAGATGTATTGCTGGTAAATATAATTTAGTAGAATTAAAGAATAGAGCTAACAAGAAACCACTTCCTAATGTTGATGTGGTCGATATGAATCTAGAAAAAAATAAACTATCCCATTTTTCTAAGAAGTTATTAGATGAAATAAATACTACTTTGGATAATGATGAACAAGTAATCTTATTTTTAAATAGAAGGGGTTATTCTTCATTCATAACATGCTCAAACTGTGGATTTGTTAGCAAGTGCCCAAATTGTGATATTACTCTTACATATCATAAAACAAGTGATATGAATAGATGCCATTATTGTGGTTATGCTGAAAAAAGGTTATATGTGTGTCCTAAATGCCATGAAAATTCAATCAAGAATTTAGGATATGGTACCGAGAAAATTGAAGAAGAATTAAATAGTATTTTTAAAGATAAAGCAAGAATAGTGAGGATGGATTTAGATACAACAAGTACCAAAGGATCACATGAAAGAATAATTAATGATTTTAGAAATAAAAAGTATAATATTCTTTTAGGAACTCAAATGATAGTGAAGGGCTTAGATTTTAAAGATGTAACTTTAGTAGGTGTTATTAATGCCGATACTTCCTTGATGATTCCTAATTTTAGGAGCAGTGAATACACATTTGATTTACTTTCTCAAGTTGCAGGGAGATCGGGAAGAAGTGAAAAAAGTGGTAAAGTAATAATTCAAACTTTTAACAAAGATCATTATTCGATTAAGTATGCTAAGAATCATGATTATTTATCTTTCTTTAAAGAGGAAATGAGTATAAGAAAAAAATTACTATATCCACCTTATACATATTTAATATCCATAAAAGTGATAAGTAACGATTATGAAATTGCTAAAACAGAAAGTGAGAAATTAAAAATCAGATTGGAAGATAATATCAAATCAACAGTATTAGGTCCTTCGATAGGTTCTTCATTTAGAATAAAGAATACATATAGATTTGGAATTCTTATTAAATATAAAAAAGATGATACTATTATTCCATATTTAATTAAATGTTTAGATTTTTATAAAAATAATTCTAAAGTAAGAATAGATATAGATTTCAATCCAATTAATATTTAAGTAAAGGAGTCAATATGAAAGAAAGAATAGAAGAAATAATTAATAAAACTAAAGCAAAAAAAATAAATAGCAAATTATTATATGATGGTGGTTTTATAAAATTATATGAAGAAGAGTATTTATTACCTGATAATAGAAAAATAAAAAAAGAAAGGGTAGTAAAAAGTAATGGCTTAGATGCTGTAGTTATTGTTACAAGAACAGTTGATGATAAATTTTTGATGGTATTCCAAAATAGAGTAGATGAAGTAGTTAGTTGTGAGTTTCCTAGTGGCTATATCGAAAAGGATGAGAAAATCGAGAAAGCAGCACTTAGAGAATTAGCTGAAGAAACCGGTTTTGTATCTGATGATGTAAGAATAGTTGATAGTTTTATTTCTAGTATTGGAACAGAAAATTCAACTATTCATATAGTATATGTTAATAATGCTAAGAAAGAAAAAAATCAGGAATTAGATAGTGACGAATATATAAATTATGAACTATTTACATTTGATGAACTAACATATTTATTTGATAATCACATTATTAAAAGTGGAGGTAATAGATTAGCATATTACCATCTAAAAGAATTGTTAAATAAGTAAATATATACTTATAATAATTGACATAAAATAAGAATTTATGATAGTTTTTATAAGAGAGGATATTATAGATGGTTAAAAAGGTTATAGTTGTTTTTGTAATTCTTTTAGTTATACTTTTGATATCTTTGATAATTATAGGATTTAAAAAGGAATCTAGTGAAATGAAAGAAAATGAAATAATATTTGAAAAAATAACCAAAGAAAAATATAATCATGGCCCTTTAATTAAGATAATGTTTACCGATGAAGTCCCAGAGATAGGAAATACAAATACTATTTCACTTGAAAATAATGATGATAAATATTTATTGATTACAAGAAATAGTCCTGGTTTCGGTGAAGAAATAGTGTGCAATGAATACGATGTTTCAAAAGAGGATTTTTATGATATAGAAAACTATATTAAGAGTAATAATATACCATCTTATAATAAACTACCTGAAAGCGAGGAACATGTATTAGATGGCCCTTCTAGATTTATAAATATAGCAATAGATGATTCTAATATAGGAAAATCTAATCATGAAATATATTCTATAAGTTATGAGTTAGACATTCCTCGTGAAGGATATGATATATTGAATGGATTAATCAATAAATTAAAATTGTTGATAAAGAAAAATAATAAAATTAATGAATACATTGAAAGGGATGAATAGGAGGTAATAATATATGAAAAAGATAAGTTTAAAATTATTGATTCTTGTTATGATTCTGTCTTTTGTACCAGTATATGCTGCAGCATCAAACAATAAAGATTTGAAAGAGTTAACGGTTGAAAATCATGAGATCTATTTTTATAAGGATAGAACCAATTATAAAGTACTATTGGATGATGATGAAAATAGCCTAAATATTACGGCTGTACCGGATGATAGTAAAGCAAAAGTTGAAGTAACTGGTGCAGATGATTTAAAAGAAAATGATTATACAGTTACAATAAAAGTAACAGCAGAAAATGGTAATACAAAAACATATACAATAAAATCAGATTTTAAAGAAAAAATCGAAGAAGAAAAAAATGAAGGCTTTTTATATATGCTAGGGACTAAACTTGATGAACTAAATTTAAAAGTCGAATATTTTATTATTTTGATAGGTGCTATTTTTGGAATTATAATCATTAATAAAACAATCAGTTTTATAAGAGGTAAAAAGATAGATAAAACTATGGATAAGTTTTAGCATAAGTGCGTAAAACTTGATTTTTTAGCTATTTTGTGTTATAATTATAGCACTATTGGGGGGGATTAAAATGGATGAAAGAGGAATATACCATTTAATATTGGAAAATATTAAAGAGGGTGGAAGAGAATATTTGGATTTTACTGGAAGACGCCGTTTTTTACCTATTGAGTATACTACTCGCTATAGTGTACCTTTATCAGAAATAGACGAATTTACAACGCAATATCAAAATGAACAAAGCATGAGAAAATCTTTGGATCATTCTGACATTGATCCATTATATAAAGCTTATATTACTTATAATTATTGTGGTGAAAAGAAGTTATCATGCCTATATAACGATTCTATGTTACAACATATAGCTTCTAAAACTATAGGTGTTAAAAGAGGATGTATCAATATGGCTGATACAGATACTAAAATAGTTCTATTTAATATCTATAAAGAAATATCTGATAGAAAGAGTAAACTTACAGAAGAAATACTAGGCAAAACTAAAAATAGTTATTCTATTAATGTTCATAATAAAGAATTAATTGCTGATATACATGTTAATCAACCACATACTGAACGTATGCTTTCTTATCAATTTACACAATTTGTAAAAGCTTTTACTTCTTATAAAGAGTTTAGAGCATTATATATTAACTATAAAGAGTATAAGAAAAAATATGATAAAGAAGATATCAATGTTTATGAGACTGAAAAAAGTAATGTAAAATGCTTATCTAAAAAGAGAAAGAATGCTCCTGTTCCAGGACAAATCTCTATGTTTGAGATATTAAAGAATAATTAATAAACTTGAAAATTATAATTTAAATGTGTTATATTTTTAATAGAAAAGAATAAAAATGAGTTAGCAATAACTTGTTTTTTATGTGTTAGAAGGATGTGTCAAAATGACTAAGAACGATTATAATGAGAAATCCATAAAAATATTAGAAGGTCTTGAAGCCGTAAGAAAACGTCCTGGTATGTATATAGGTTCTACTGATCGTAAAGGTCTTCATCATCTTGTATGGGAAATTGTAGACAATGCAGTTGATGAAGCTATCAATGGTTATGGAGATTATATTAGGATTGTAATGCATACTGATGGATCTGTCAGCGTAGAAGACCATGGCCGTGGTGTTCCTGTTGGAATGCATGAATCGGGTCGTTCAACTCCGGAAGTTATTTATACTGTTTTACATGCTGGGGGAAAATTCGAAGAAGGTGGATATAAAGTATCAGGTGGTCTACATGGTGTAGGTGCATCTGTTGTAAATGCACTTTCTAAATGGATGGAAGTCAATATAAAGAAAGATAAGAAAGAGTACTCCATTAGATTTGAAAATGGTGGAACGGTAGCAAGTCCATTAAAGGAGATTGGAACAACCAATAGAACAGGAACTACAGTTAGATTTTTACCTGATAATCAAATTTTTGGAGCTGCAACATTTTCATTTACTACTATCTGTGAGAGAATGCAGGAAAGTGCTTTCTTATTAAAAGGAATAACTATTGAAGTAGTGGATGAAAGTTCAGGAAGATCAAATAAATATCATTATGATAGAGGAATAGAGGAATTTGTTGATTATTTGAATGATGATAAACAAGTTCTTCATAATGTAATTGCTTTCTCTGGAACTAAAGATAAAATCGAAGTCGATATTGCCATGCAATATACCGATACCTATAATGAAAATATTATTTCATTTGTTAATAATGTTAAAACTCCAGATGGTGGATCACATGAAGTTGGATTCAAAACTGCTCTAACAAGGGTTTTTAATAATTATGCTATGAATAATAATTATATTAAGGGTAAAGATAAATCCCTTGAAGGATCAGATGTTAGAGAAGGATTAACAGCAATAATCTCTTTAAAAATTCCTGAAGCATTACTTCAATTTGAAGGACAAACTAAAGGAAAACTTGGTACTCCACAAGCAAGAACAGTAGTTGAGAGTATCGTCGGTGAAAACTTAACGTATTATTTGGAAGAAAATAAGAAAGTTGCAACCGATATTTTGGATAAATCAATCAAGAGTAAAGCTGCAAGAGAAGCAGCAAGGAAAGCAAGAGATGAAGCTAGAAAAGGAAAGGTCAATAGTAAAAAAGAAAGAGCATTATCTGGAAAATTGACCCCAGCTCAAACAAAAAATAAAAATAAAAATGAGTTGTTCCTAGTTGAGGGTGATTCAGCAGGTGGTAGTGCTAAACAGGGAAGAGATAGAAAATTCCAAGCAATACTTCCTTTACGTGGTAAAGTTATCAATACCGAAAGAGCTAGCTTAGACGATATTTTTAAGAATGAAGAAATAAATACGATGATTTATACAATTGGTGCAGGATACGGTCCAAACTTTGAAATAGAAGACTGTGAATATGATAAGGTAATCATAATGAGCGATGCTGATGAAGATGGTGGTCATATTCAGTGTTTACTTTTGACATTCTTTTATAGATATATGAAACCGCTTATCGAGGCAGGTAAATTATATATTGCATTGCCACCACTATTTAAAATCCAAAGTGGTAAGACTATAGAGTATGCTTACAATATCGAAGAAATGAAAGAACTAACTAAAGGTAAGAAATGTGAAGTTCAAAGATATAAAGGTCTTGGTGAGATGAATGCTGATCAACTTGCTGATACGACAATGAATCCGGATACAAGAAAACTTATAAGAGTTAAGATAGATGATGCTGCACTAGCTGATAAACGCGTATCCGTACTTATGGGTGATAATGTTGAGCCAAGAAAAGAATGGATAGAGGAGAATGTTGAATTCTCTTTAGAAGATGAATATAGAATTGATTAATTAAATCAAGAGAGGTGAATTAATTTGGAAAAAATAGATGAAACCAAAGAAGCATTAGATAGAATATACGAGTATTCTCTTGAAGAAATTATGGGACTTAGATTTGGTAGTTATTCCAAATATATCATTCAAGATCGAGCTATTCCTGATGTTAGGGACGGATTAAAACCAGTTCAAAGAAGAATAATTTATTCGATGTATAAGGAACATAATACTTATGATAAGGCTTATAGAAAAAGTGCTAAAACCGTTGGAGATGTTATAGGTAATTACCATCCACATGGTGATACATCAATCTATGATGCAATGGTACGTATGTCCCAAGATTGGAAATTAAGACAACCATATATCGATATGCATGGTAACAATGGTTCAATCGATGGCGACTCTCCAGCTGCATATCGTTATACTGAAGCAAGATTATCCAAGATAAGCAATGAATTAATTGGAGATATAGATAAAAATACGGTAGAGTTTGCACCTAACTTTGATGATACAGTTATGGAGCCAACAGTGCTACCTGCTAGATATCCAAACCTATTGGTAAATGGATCAAATGGTATATCAAGTGGATATGCTACCAATATTCCTCCACATAATTTAGGAGAAGTAATTGAAGCTACTATAAAGCGTATCGATTCTCCAAATTGTACTTTGGATACATTGATTAGCATTGTTAAAGGGCCAGACTTCCCAACTGGTGGAATAGTCGAGGGCATGGATGGAATTATTAAAGCCTATGAAACAGGTAAAGGGCGAATAATAATCAAGGCTAAAACTAGATTCGAAGAATCCAAAGGTAAATTATCGCTTATAGTCGATGAAATCCCTTACGAAGTTAATAAAGCTTTATTAGTTAGAAAAATAGATGAAATAAGATTAGATAAAAAAATAGATGGTATAGTTGAGGTTAGAGATGAATCAGATCGTGAAGGACTTAGAATAGCAATTGATTTAAAAAAAGATTCCAATAGAGATATGATTCTTAATTACCTGCTAAAGAATACTGAACTTCAAATATCATATAATTTTAATGTCGTTGCTATAGTAAATAGAGCCCCTAAATTACTTGGCTTAAGAGAAATATTAGATGCATATATATATCATCAAAGAGAAGTTATATTAAGAAGAACAAGATTCGACTTGGAACACGCTAAAGCAAGACTTCATATAGTCGAAGGTTTAATTAGATGTTTATCAATATTAGATGAAGTTATTAGAGTAATTAGAAACAGTAAGAATAGAAGTGATTCTAAAGAGAATTTGATGAAGGAATTTGGCTTTACAGATCCTCAAGCTGAAGCTATTATTACATTACAACTATATAAATTATCTAATACAGATGTTACATTACTCGAAGAAGAAATGGCAAAACTAAGAGAATTAGTAATTAATCTTCAGAAAATATTAGATGATGAAAATGAATTAAAAAGAGTAATGAAAGATGACTTAAGAGCAATTAAGAAAGAATATGCTCTTCCTAGAAAAACAGAAATAAAAGAAGAAATTACTGAAATAAAGATTGATTCTAAGGATATGATTGCTAAAGAAGACGTAATTGTTTTAGTAACTAAAGATGGTTATGTTAAGAGAAGTAGCAAGAGAAGCTATGATTCTTCACCTGATGAAATCATAGTTAAAGAAGGGGACTATCCTATTGGTATCTTTGAATTGGATACTCTTAATCATGTATTAATGTTTACGAGTCTAGGTAATTACTTATGTATACCTGTATATATGCTTCCTTCACTTGCTTGGAAAGAACTTGGTAAACATGTAAGCAATATTATAAAACTTGAAGAGAATGAAGAAATAATCGATGCTATTCCAGTTCTTGATTTTGATTCAAAATCATACATCATATCAGCTACAAAGAATGGATTGATCAAGAAGACAATTCTTAAAGAATTTGAAGCATCTAGGACAAATAAACCAATTTGTTGTATGAAATTAAAGGAAAATGATCAAGTCGTTAGATCATTCGTTATGACTGGAAATAACATTTTCGTTGCAACTAAAAAAGGATATGGTTTATGGTTTGATGTAAATGAAATACCTACTGTTGGCCTTAAAGCAAGTGGTGTTAAATCAATTAATCTTAAAGATGATATAGTTGTTTCTGTCGATAATTTTGATGATACTTGCGAATATGTTTCAATTATTACCGAAAAAGGAACTGCTAAAAGAGTAAAACTATCGGAGTTTGATAAATCTTCTAGAGCAAAACGAGGACTTATGATTTTAAGAGAAGTAAAATCTAATCCTTATAATGTTCTTAAAGCATTTGCAGTTAATACAAAACATGTAATCGGATTAAAAGGAAGTTCTATTAATTATTATAAACTTACCGATTTGCCTATAGCTGATAGATATTCAACAGGTAGTCAAATTACAAAAGAAAAAATATATGATGCATTTATCAATATCGAACCACAAAACAAAAAGGAATTAGTTGATGGTATTGTTATCGATGGTTTTACTGAAGAAGTTATGAAAGAAGTAGAAACTGTTGAAATGCCTAAAGAGCAAATTACTAGAGAGAAAACTAAAGAAGAGATTAATCTAAGAGAGATAGATGATAAATTATTGACTATTGAAGATTTCTTAAATTCAGATTAGTTATATAAAAACCATAATAATAAATATTATGGTTTTTTCATAATATTTGTAGTTATATAAAAAAATGGTATAATATTTTTAAGTGGAGGATTTATGGAAGAAGTACAAAAGTTTTTAAAAGAGTGTGGAGTATATTATTTAGCAACTATAGATGGTGATGTTCCAAGAGTTAGACCGTTTGGAACAGCAGAAATTTATGAAAATCATCTATATATTCAAACAGGAAAAAAGAAAGATGTCTTTAAGCAAATAGAAAAAAATAATAATGTAGAATTATGTGCATTTAAAGATGGTAAATGGATAAGAGTATCAGGTAAATTACTTGTTGATGATAGAATTGAAGCTAAAAAAGATATGTTAGATAAGAATCCTGATTTAAGAAGTATGTATGATGAGAATGATGAAAATACATCAGTTTTATATTTTGAAAATGGTATAGCTACAATATCATCATTTACGGATGAACCAAAGATAATTAAATTTTAAAATGTTCAAAAATATATAAGAGGTGCAGTATATGTCAAAGAAAAAAGATAACATCGAAAAAATTGAACCAGTTAATACTAGAATGTTAGGAGAAAAAGATTTAAAAATTCATAAGAGACAAGTACTCTCTAGAAAAATATTCCCCTTTATTTTCGTTATAGTATTAATAGCTTTAATAACTTCTCTTTATTTAAATATCCTTTTATATGTCAAATATAGAAATAAGGAAACAAAAACATGTGAAGTTTGTCCAGTATGTGAAAATAATAAAATCGAAAATAAAATAAATATTGAAGGTTATATATTTGATGTTAATAAAGATTGGGAAATAACTTTGGATGATAACAAGTTATCATTTATCAATAAGGATGCTACTATGTCTGTTAATATGTCTATAAATGAATACAGTTATGATAAATTTATGGAACAAGAAGTATTAAAAAAATATATAGAAGATATACAGATAAAAGAAAATTGCTTCATAAATATCAATTTAGAAAAGGATATTAATGGTATTAAGTACTATTATCTGGAAGGTACTAAAAATGGTTTTATATTTACTAATTATCTAATTGGTAAGGATGAGAAAACATTTAATTTAACAGCAAGTTTTGAAAACGAAAAAACATTTAATGATAATAAAGATAAAATTGTTAACTTTTTAGTCGGTGCTAATAAAGAATAATTGACTTTTTATAAGATACTTTAAGTATCTTTTTTTTAATTTTGATGATAAACTATTAATAGAATAGAGGGTGCATATATATGAAAGAAGAATTTAAAATATATAGATTAGACAATTTTGGAAGAGGAATTAGTTATTATAATGGTCGTATTATTTTTGTAGATGGTGCTATTGATAGTGAAAATGTAATTGCTAGTGTTAAAGAAGTAAAACAAAATATATATGAAGCTAATACAATCGAAATAGTTGATCCTAGTAATGATAGAGTTGATCCTAAATGTCCTTTTTATAAGGAATGTGGAGGATGTAATGTTATGCATATGTCTTATCAAAAACAGTTGGCATTTAAAGAAGATAAAGTAAGATATCTTTTAAAAAAATTTGCTGGAGTTGATCCTGTTAAAGTAAAACCTATCATACCAACTACTCAATTTAATTATAGAAATAAAGTTACTCTTAAAGTTAGAGAAAAGATAGGCTTTTATAAAAAGAAAACTTATGATTTAGTGGCTATCGATTCATGTGAAGTCGCTTATCCTAAAATTAATGAAATAATTGGTAAAATCGTTAATGTTGAGTTTGCTAATATTGATGAAATAGTTATCAAAGCTACAACATTAGATGAATCATTAATTGTATTAAAAGCGCTTGGAGAAGTAGATGAAGAATATTTAATTACTAAATTAGAACCATTAGTAGATAGTATTATTGTAGTTTATGATGGTATTCCTAAAGTATTAACGGGTAAAGGTTTTATCAAGGAGAAAATAGGTGATTACTATTTTAAAATATCATCCCTTTCTTTTTTCCAAGTTAATACGTTAGGCGCAGAACGTTTATATAATAAAGTTAAGGAGTATGGATCACTCCAAACAAATGAAAGAATATTAGACTTATATTGTGGAACGGGTACGATAGGGATTTATTTAAGTGATTCGTGCAAAGACGTTACTGGATTAGAAATAAATAATGAAGCCGTTAAAGATGCTCAAGATAATATTGAAATAAATAAAGTAATAAATGTTAAAGTTGAACAAAAAGATGTTAGTAAAGTATTAGATAAGTATGAAAACATTGAATTAGTTGTTATGGATCCTCCAAGAAGTGGTTTATCAAAAAAGGCAATGAAGAATATACTCGAAATAAATCCAAACCGTATTGTATATGTTTCATGTGATCCAGCAACTTTATCAAGAGATATTAATTTATTGAATGAAACATATGAGGTAAAAGAAATAACCCCAATCGATATGTTCCCAAATACATATCACGTTGAGTGTGTATGCTTACTAATGAAGAAATAGCCTTATTTTATAAAGGTTTCGACTATGCAAATGATTTTAAAAAATGTGCTAAATTTTTATAAAAAAGCACTTTTTTAAATGACTAAAAAAAATTTAGTTCATAGCTGATATGCTTTCAATATCAATATTAATATTGTTATACTAAAGTGAATATTAAATTTGTGTTATAATGTAATCATAGAATGGAGAAATAATATGGGAATATTAGGTAAGATAGCTCTTAAAGCAGCAGATAAAGTGTTAATGTATAAAACAGTTGATATAGTTCAAAATGAACATAATAAAGTATTTAAAAACGTTCCAGAAGGTAAAAAGATACTAGTATTAAATCATGATCCATATAAAATCAAGGAAAATATTAATGTATATGATGAAAAGGAAAATACTAAATACCTTGTAAAAGGTGAATATACGTCTATGAAAAGTCATCTACATATTTATGACACAAAAAAAAGAGAAATCGCTGAAGTTAAAGAAAAATTGATATCTTTTAGAAATCCATTGCATTTTGAATCTAGACCAAAAGATTTTGATTTTATAATAAATGGAATTACTACATTAAAATTTAAATCTATAACACATATAAAGGATAGTTTTGTATTGAGTAATGGCTGGAGAGTAGAAGGAAATGCTTCATGTACAAAATACATAATTTATGATAAAACTGGAAAAGAAATAGCAACTATCAAGCAAAAAATAATATCATTTGGTAATACATATAGACTTGAATTTGACAAAAGTGATAATGAACTATACTTGCTGATGATAGCACTTGCTGTAGATATGTATCATGCACCATCCAAAGCTCAAAAAATAAAAGACTCGATGTTGTTGGGTTAAAGCAAGTCGGTTTTGTGAATGGAAAAAGATCGACAGTTGATATGTTTCCTAATACATACCATTGCGAAAGTATCACGGTACTTGAAAGGAGATAGAGTATGAAAAATAATAAAGAATTAATGAGTAAGTATTATCAAGACGACGACTATATAAAAGTAATTAATAGTCTTAGTAATGAATTATTAGAAAAATATAATAATGGGGATTTAATAGATGTTAAAACATATCAAGAAAAATATGACTGGTTTCCATTGGAATGGGATAAAGAAAAACAAAAATATATCTTTAATAAAGAACAAGTAGAAAGATTTACCAAAATATATAATGAAGATATGATTCAAGATGATTATTATATTAAGTTCTTTATAGATTCACAAAATAATAATTTGAGAATTATATCAAAAGAACTAGATGATGAAATTGCAGTTTACATTCCTGAAATATGTGTACTTACTATAGAAAAGAAAAAACTAGATTATTTTAATAAAATAAGAAAAGATTTTTATTCAACTTTTCCTGTTGAAGAAGAATCATATTGGGAAGTAGGAGATTATAAAAACAATTAAATCGTGGGATTTTGACTATGCAAAAATCATACAGACAAGGTTGGTAGATTGTGTGCAATGACTATGCAAAGACCTACTAACATGTAAAAAATGACTACGCAAAAACCCACGGTCTAGTCATGTGGAATGTGTTTGCTTACTTATGAAGAAATAGCTTTATTTTATAAGGATTTCGACAATTCAAATTATTTAAAAAATGTGCTTATCTTTGATAAAAAAGTAAATTTTTTTATTATGTTTAAAACTAGGTAGTTTTTGTTTGATATGTTCCCATATACCACCTTGCCAAACCATTGATACTAGAAGAGTTCGTAAAATAATAATATCACAAACATAAGAATTAGAGAAAACATGATATACTATAAATAATAGGAGGTACGTTATGAAAATAAAAAATATTTGTAAGAAAATTTTTTATGTATTTCTGATAATTTTAGGAATCTTTCTTTTATTTTGGTTAATTATTTTTATTAATAATAAAATAAGAGTTAAAAGAGATAAGGCGTTTTTGAAAGAAGCTGGATATTACAATCTTGTATCTGCTGGAAATTACTCTGTAAATGTGCTTCCATATGGTAACGAAAATGGAAAGCATCGCATAATTGTAATGGCCGGCTATGGTATACCAGACAGTTGCATTACAATGCGTAGAATGACTAGCACGCTTGAAGTTGAAAATCAGGTAATCTTTATTGACCGTGCTGGTTATGGTATCAGTGAAGATACAAACCAAGATATGACAGTTGAAAACATTGTGGAAGCATACAGGACAGCCCTTAAAAATGCAGGAATAGAAGCACCTTATATTCTTATACCACATTCCATAGGAGGTTTGTATGCAACATATTGGGAAAGCAAATATCCAGGCGAAATTGAAGGAGTTGTCATAATCGATGGTACTGAGTTAGAAGCAATATCTCCTAACAAGCAGGAAAATGATATTCATGAAGTAACATTATTTTATGTGCTTGATAAAGCTGGCTTAGGAGGAACGGGCAATATACTACTTAAAAAATTTCTTCCACCAAAAAAATGGTTAAACAAAGAACAACAAAGAGCAGAATATGCAATGACTCTTATGACTTATGACTCTAAAGCATTGATTTCTGAGAGTAAATTAGAAAATAGAAATATTGATACAGCATGGAAATCAATTGTGACCAACAATATTCCAAAGATTTATATCTCCGCGGCTTATTTTACTGAAGAAGATATAGAAGCAGATGACATCTTAACAGAGGAAACAATTGAAATCCTAATGGCAGATCGTAGAAAACTAAAAAAGGCTCTTGATAAACAATATAAAAATGGTGAAATTAAGAAGAGCGAATATTACGAGCTACTCCCTGAATTACCGAATACTCAAGAAGAGAGTCGACAAATGGCTATGGAAGATATGCTGAAATTAGGTCAAGATTATAAACAAAGAATATTGCTTCCATATCTTAAAAAGCTTGGAAACTGTGAGCTATTTAATCTTCCGGGGGACCATTTGATCTATGAACAAAAACCTGTTGAATTAGCAAAAATAATAAAAGACTTTATTATTGAAATAGATAAATAGTCCACATATTTTGATATTTCGTTCTGAATAAGAGAATAAAAATTCTCTTTTTCTATGATATAATATAATAGATATTTGTAGTAAAATGACATGTCAAAAACCCACAGACAAGGTTGGCAGATTGTGTGTGTTGACTATGCAAAGACCCACGAACATGTAAAAAATGACCACGCAAAAACCCACGGTCTAGCCATGTGGAATGTGTATGCTTACTCATGAAGAAATAGCCTTATTTTATAAGGACTTCGATTATGCAAATGATTTAAAAAATGTGCTAAATTTTGATAAAATAGCACATTTTTTTATTATGTTTAAGAATAGGTAGTTCGTGTTTGATATGTTCCAACATACCACTATAGTTTACATTGTAAAGTGATAAAATCCTTTTTTTTAGGTTAAAATGATATAATGAAAATATAAGGAGGATATATGAAAAATAAAAATATAATAAAAACTATTGTTATAATCTTGGCAGTATTGGTTGTATTAGTATTTGGTTATAAATTATTTACTTTTTATAGGTATACCGTTGATAAACCAGATAATGTAGAAAATGTTGTAAAAGGTCTAAAAAATCAAAAGATATTAAAAATTAATAAACAAGAATTATCAGAAAATGAATATATTACAGTAAAAAATATCAAGATGAAAAATATATTAGATGATTATGAAGAAGTAGAAAATGTTTCTACTAAAACATCTTATAAGAAAGAATCCAATGGAAATAGCTATGTAATTAATTATCTAGGAGGATATTTAAATATTTCAATTATAGATGGATTAACAAATCACATCGATGAAGTATGGGGAAATACTAATTATGGCTTTTTAAAAGGTAATATTAAAGATATTGATATGAAAGATTTCCTAAAAAGAAATAATATTAATAATGATATAGATTTTTATAAATTTGTAGCAAATCATTATTATATTGAAAGTAATCTATTTACTGATACAAAAACTCTTAAAGAAAACTATGCATTTAATTTGTATACTTCATCTGTAGTACCAGAAATAGATGGATGGACTATTCTAGATGGAGATGTCAAAGGATATATTACTGAAAACAGTAATAAAGATGGTACAGCATATCAAATATGTATAATAGACAATGATAAGAGATATATAATTGTTACAGATGATCCAAGATTTAAAGATGAATCGTTTATGAGAGATGTTATAAGTACAATAGAAATTATAAAATAAATATAAAAATAATTAATACAATAGAAATCTTAGATTTATAAGATTTCTATTTTTTTATTAAAT
>JAEEGL017118059.1_pt1 | contig 19045 bp, 11 predicted proteins | sample 9134231 | NCBI WGS metagenome assembly JAEEGL01 (sample SAMN16246548, study PRJNA631951) | gut metagenome | biome: gut microbiome; feature: rumen; material: fiber-attached | host: Bos | place: Iran: Karaj | collected 2018-10 | reverse complement strand
CATGAAGAAAATATACACACTATTACTGGCCGCGCTTTGCGTTGTGGCCGTTGGCTGCAAGCAGCAGCAGAAACAGACCGACATGAAGTTCCGTCCGTTGGGCAACACTGGCCTGATGGTGAGCGAAATCAGCATCGGCTGCGGAGGCTTCGAGAAGCTCGACAGCGCGGCATCGCTGGAGCTGATGACTATGGCGCTCGACAGCGGCATGAACTATATCGACATCTACGATGCCAGTCCTGTGACGCGCTCAAACATCGGCTACGCATTGCAGGGCCGCCGTGACGAGATGATTATACAGGGCCACATCGGAACCATTTGGGCCAACGGGCAACATACCCGCACCCGCGACCTCGACTCCACCAAGGCAGGATTTGAAGACCTGCTTGCACGTTTGGGTACCGACCATATCGAGGTGGGTATGATCCATATCACCGACAGCCGAGAAGAATGGGAGGAGATTCAGAACTCGCCTTTCCTCGACTATGTGTTCCAACTGAAGAAAGAGGGTAAAATCAAGCATATAGGTCTCAGTAGCCACAACGCCGAAGTGGCTCTAATGGCAGCCAAGAGCGGCTGGGTGGAGGTCATTATGTTCAGCCTTAATCCAGCCTTCGACCGTCTACGCGGAGGCGCCATTCCTTGGGAGAAGGGTGCTATGGACAACCTGCAGGCCGGCATCGACCCTGTGCGTGTGGAGTTCTATGACTACTGCGCCACGCACAAAATCGGCGTGACTGTGATGAAGACCTTCGGCGGCGGTGGAAGGCTTCTCGACGAGAAAACCTCGCCCCTCGGCGTGGCCTACACTCCCGAGCAGTGCATCGCTTACTGTCTTGCCAAACCCTGTATTTCCACCTGCATCCTCGGCATCGACAACCTCGACGAGCTGAAAGCTGACCTTCACTGGATGCACGCTACCGACGAGGAAAAAGACTACACCACTGTCGGACAGCAAACAACTGCAGAAAAAGGTGGCGATTGCACCTACTGTAACCACTGCTCCCCCTGCACCCAGAGCATCCCCATCGCCAAGGTCAACGAATTACTTGATAAAGCAGAAACCGATGGTATGACATCGGAGCTGCAAGCCAAGTACGATGCCCTTCCGCATCATGCGGGTGAGTGCACCCACTGCGGCGCCTGTATGAGTCGTTGTCCCTTTGGCGTGGACATCCCCACCAAGATGGACAGAGCCAAAGAGGTGTTCGGGAAATGAGGGCTCTGGGTTGATCGTTCTTTTGAGACGTTACATATAAAAATGCCGATTCTATCATTATAAAAATCGACCATGCAGCATTTTTAAGCAAAGATGTAAAAAAAGATTTCACTTTTTAAACTATAAGAAAATGAAACGACTGCATTACGTTATACTTTCCATCCTTATTGGACTTGCGGGCACATCCATGCACTTTGCTCATCATGTTGAGGTATCGGACACGGTACGCGACTTTTTCTGCCATTTCTTCCCCATCGGCGAGACCTGTTGGGAGCATATGAAGATGATCTTTTTTCCGATGCTGCTCCTGGCTGTGATTATGTGCGTTAAACAGCGAAGCATCAAAGCCATTGGAGGAGCTGTGCTTTCTGCGACAATCACCATACCAATCGCTATTGGACTATACTTCCTGTGTCACATCATTGCGCCCGAAGTGGAGCTTATCGCCGATGTGATTGTCTATTGGGCGGAGATGTTCTTTGCCGTTTGGCTGGCGCTGAAGCTGGATAAGTGTGAATCAGTACAACGATTATGGCCACTTTGGCTAGCTGTGGTCGTGCTTTGGGTGGTGGCATTCTGGGTGCTAACCTGTCACCATCCCGATTGGGATGTGTTCCGTGTGCCCGAAGATTGGCAGGCCATCAATCCCGATGGTCACGGTCACACGCACCATAACTCTGATATTTAAAATTGAAATCCTGAAATAATAGGAAGATAGTATATTCCCCTATTTTTCATACTATCTCTACATCCACTGGGTGATTCCCATGACGTGAGACTTTGCTTTTTTATATCGAAATGTGAGTTATTTTACTTCAAATTTCTTCTTCAGCAGAGCTATAGCGTCGATGTTGCGCGGCACCTGTAGGTCGAGTATGCCGTCGTCGAGGGCAATCATGCGGCCTTTCTTTACGGCGCTGAGCATGTTGTAGGGAGCGGTCTGGCAGAAACGGGCGCTGTCCTCGCGGCGTATGAGTATATAGTCGGGATCGGCGTCCATCAGAGCCTCCACGCTAAATGTCCATCCCTCGCTGTCGGCGGCTATGTTGCGTCCACCGGCCATATTGATTATATCGTTTATAAAGGTGTTGCCCCCGGCAGTGAAGTTTCCGCCGCTTCCGAACCCAACTACATAGTAGCATGTAGGGCCGTTTCCCTCGACGTTTCCGTTGACGATATTCATGTTGTCTATTCGCTTGGCCAAGACTTCGAGCAGGCTGTCAGCAGCATCGTTTTTGCCAACAAGTGATCCGATTTTTTTGATGTTGGAATATAGCTCGGTGAAATCGGGCTTCTCAATGACGCAAACAAGCGGCACTCCCATCTTGGCGAACTGCTCGACGACTTTCTGTGGCACCATCGAGCCGCTTATTATCAAGTCGGGCTTGCACGACAGCACCTTCTCGATATTCAGGTTGCTTATGCCTCCAATGTTCTCTATTTTGGATGCTTCGGGTGGATAGAAGCAGAACTCGGTGCGCCCAACCAGCAGGTTCTCGGCCCCGAGAGCGAACATTATCTCGGTAACGGCGGGTGAGAGCGACACTACACGCTGGGGATTTTCCGGAACTACGACAACACTGCCGTAGTCGTCTGTGTATTTATATGTATTAGAGGCCTTTTTTGTTTGTGTGCCGCATCCATATATGATTACGGCGGAAAGGAGGAGGAAGGTGATTTTTTTTAGCATAGGTGAGAAAAGTATGTAAAGGTTAAAATAACTAGAATATCATGGGATTCTATAGCATTTAGACAATTAATTGCTTTTTAATAAAACTATACCCTTGTGGTTTTATTATACCTCAGAATGTTAAAAGCTCTTAATTTTAGTTAATTTTTAATAAGCTTGTGGATTTTCGGGTGTTAATAATATTATATAAATGTACATAATATTTTTTCGAGGCAGAATAGCCTCGATGTCAAATTTTCCTTAATTCAACTAACAACAAATTAATTATCAATGTCAACGATGAATGGATTAGCAAAATCGACATTGCAACATCGTCGGGACAGTGCAAGGAAATCGAAGTGCGCGGCAACAGCGTTTCCTTGTCGGGCTTCCCCGCTGGAGTCTATTACCTTCAAGTTATCACAAACAAAAAAAACTATCAACAAAAAACTATAAAAATATGAAAAGAAACACTGTTTAAATATAATTCTAAACGGTTATATACATTCAATTATTCAAGGTGTAATCATTATTGAAATGGATAGGGATTGCTTGTTAGAGCAATCCCTTTTCCATCTCACATGTCAGAAAAAAACGAAAAAAATAAAAAATAGATGTAGATGTTATGTGTAAATTATTAATAGATAATTTTGTATGTGTGTGTCACGGGTTGTATTTGTTATTCAAATAGGCGAAATTCCGCATCATTTAAACAATGATTAAATGTTAAAAAATCTTAAATTTAGTTAATTTTTGATATGCTTGTATATTTTCGGGTTCAAAACATGTTATATATAGATAAAACAAGAACAGTGAGCTGTTACAAGTAAAACAAAAAGCATGAAATATTAAAACAAAGAATGGTTAATTTTTTTAAAACTTTTTACCCTATAATTAAACACATTATTAGTTAACCACGATTTTTACAATAACCAAGAATAACTTATGAGACTATTAAACTATTAACACTTAAACTACTAAATCTTCAAACTCTTAGAAATTTTTGAACACCGACCGGCGAAAATATGAGCAGTTCAATGCTCTGCTTGACCGTCACAAGGCACAAATTGAAAATATGTGCATGAGGCGGGCAGGAGGAGAGTATCATCGCTGTGCCGAGTTGCGACAGGAATGTTATATTAGTATATGGAAACATCAAGACTCTTTGCGCCCCAATTCTACATCTGTTCAGGAAACCCTCTGGGTATACTGGCAGTGCCGCAGCGTGTTCTCGCGGTTACGTCTTCTGAAAAGCGCAAACCTGTGGCAACCTATAGACTCCAACATGGCCGACTCGGTGGCCGAACCGGAGGAGAACACTTTGCGTGAGTATTTGGAGTCGCTCGCCGTCATACTCAATCCTCACGAGTTTAAAGCGCTCCAAATGATGGCCGAAGGATACAACCCCGACGAGATGGCCAAAGCATTAAATATCAAACTGCATAGCGCGATACAACTTAGATACAGGATAATAACAAAATTGAGGCAGAAGTACGGTAAATTGAAAGGAGACTAGGGGCTTGGAGAAACTGAAAGACAAATCTGACAGACTTAAAAAAAACTATAAATACTACCAAAAAACTACAAACACTACTAAACACCACAAAACATGAAACTTTAAACACTTATAACTAAACAAAAAAAACTACAAACACTACCAAAAACGAAACGTTGAACATTACAAAATTGTAAAATAACTTTATTATGAAAGTAAACCAGGAACAGTTGCGGCAGTTGTCGCCAGAGGATTATGCCAACATCAGGGAGCTCCTTGCCGAGCATACTGTTGGTTTTGATAACCGTCTGGCCCGTTACCGCCGCAGGGTTAAAATACGTCGTTACACTGTTGCGACATGTATATTTATGGGGTGCTGCATATCCTATTCGTCGGCCGTTGCAGTACCGAAGTATAACTATATAATTTCTACAAGCCAGGCCGACAGTCAACATATCTGCGAGACAATCCACAACGCAATGTATAAGATATGATGAGGCGCAAAAACATAATTAAATTCTGGAGCATTTTCGCGGTCGTCCTGGTGCTGGCTCTGTTGGCCATAACAGTGGCGTACAAATGGCATAGCATCTTCCCCGATGGCCGCGTTAGTCAGTTGTATATCAAAGCTTCGAATGTCGAAGGTTTGAGCGCCTCGTTCGTGGAGGGCTATCGTGTCAACGACACTCTCTCGTTGGATGTGACTCTGCTTGAGACGCGCGACTCGGTGGCGTGGAAATGGGTGTGCGATGAGCTGAATATAATGACCCTGGACGATATTCCTCCTGAGTTACGGGCTAATTTTTTCAAACCTCAATCGTTCGAGTATTTCTATATGCCTCCAGATTCTACCTTGTTGGCCGCAAACTATAACGACCTGACCGATACCTCGTCCGAAATGTACAAGGATATCAAGGATGTATGCGTGTTCACTCGCTATGATATGACCGCATGTGTGTTCCATGTGTGCAACGACTCGCGACGCAAAGCGATTGTCAGCAAGAAAACCGACGAGATAACTTGGTGACAATTAAACAACTGAATCTCTAATTAAATTATTATAAACCAAATTAAATCAAAATCAAAATGAAAAAAAACCTCTTCTTCTTCGCACTCGTTGCAGTGCTGGCAACAATGGCGGTAAGCTGCCAGAAAGAAAACAATCTCGACCCTCAGTCCACTGTCGCTGAGATAGGCTCGGTGCGTACGGTTAATTATTCCATCGATGGAACAGTCGGCCAAGTGGTCCTGTATGGTGAAAACGAATGGAGTAATTTCCTCGACAAGATGATGACACTGAGCCTTCAGGGTCACAATGTCAACTTCAGTATTAATGAGTATTACACTAATATTGGAGCTAAAGAGACCGAGGTTAAAACCACTCCCAGCAGCACCGAAGCCAAAGATTGGTCTGACGAGAAAGCCAACCAGGGTTATCAAGTCAGCGTGTCGTACGATAACGGCAACGGCCAGTACACCTGCATAGCGCACAAGTAAATTGGCTAATGATTAAAAAAGTGATTAGTGATTGGTGAATGACACCCTCTGACTATTACGATCTAACGCTTATACTTCCTTAACTTCCTTAACTTCTTCTACTTAATACATTCACCAATCATTTAATCTCTTTTTTTATACCATAATCTACCAATAAACCATAACCAATAAACCATACAGCCATAACCAATTAACCATACAACCGTAACCAATTAACCATACAACCGTAACCAATTAACCATACAACCGTAACCAATTAACCATACAACCATAACCAATTAACCATACAACCATAACCAATTAACCATAATGCCGTTATAAGGTTAAAGACAATCTTAAACAGTAATGAAAATCATAAGGCTTTTCCCCATGCGATAGTTAATGCCGGTCGTATGGGGAAAGAAAAAGCAAAAAAGAGAGGGGCGCCACACAGCGTAGAATCAGAAATTACTAACCACAGTCGACGATTCTGCCTTGCGTTCCGCACCCCCGCCAACATAGAGTCGATACACTATGCTGTTCACGCAGTATAGGCTACGTATTTATCTGTTTAACGTCTCTCTTGCTTTTTTATTGCGCGGCATTAAAAAAATGGTGATAAAAGCCATTTTAAATCAATTAAAGAATTAACGTTAAACACTAAAATCATGAAACAGGTTTTAAAACTAATGGTTGCAGCCAGCCTTTTGATACCATGTGTAGCAGCGTCGGGACAGAATGGTGTGGGCGCCAAGTTTGAGTTTGCGGCTTCGGGTAAGACAGAGCTTGTTACACCGTCGATGTTGCGAACCACTAATTTCAACCCTTCGGTCTGTCTGGATGACAATCGCCTCACTTTTGTTCTCGACAGTCTCCGAACCGACGGCATAGCCACTATTGTGACCGTCTATGAGACCGACGCCGACGATGTCGTGGGTCTATGGCAAATAGGGTCGGGGAGCAACCGCACCCTCTGGCTAAACTCGCAAAGCGTAAGCTATGACGACTTTGCTATCAAATACCGCACATCTACCGAGAAGGGTGTGGTAATACATATTATGACTTATCAATATCCCGCCGCCGACAAGAACTATAACGGCAGCGACACGCTCACACTTGGATTGGAGGGCGACAACAAGGGTGTCAAGAATCTCTGTGAGTTACTTTATTTCCCTGGAATTATGCCTGGCGACGCACGGCGCAAAATTGAGACAGCGCTTGCCGTCCGTTATGGAGCCCTCCTACACGGCTCGTATGTCGACCCTCAGATGCGTACCTTATGGAACACCACCGACGCCGACAGCGCCTATAGCCATGGTGTCTGCGCCATAGGACGTGACGATTCCCACAAACTCTTGCAAACCAAGAGCGTCATACGGGGCGACATACTCACTCTCGAGTCATCAGCCTCACTCGCCGACCTCGACTATGTGTTTCTCGGTAGTGACAGTAACTCTCTCAGTCTGACGGGCGGGTTCATGGTCTTTGAAGACAATCTATACAACTCTTTCGCTCGCCGTTGGAAGATGCGTGCCCGTACTGGCTCCGAGCGTATTTCGGTCAATATCAGCGCCGACCTTGATTTGCCCGCCAGTGGAATCCGTCTTCTGGTGACAGGCGACGATGGCTCTGAATGGCTTGTTGCCTGCGACGACTTATCGCCTGTCTTCAAGAATGTAGAATTGCGCAGCGGCATCGACTATTATTTGACACTGCTTGTCGACAACGAAACTGCCACTTATGCTCAGAACGACCTTGTTTCGGACGCCGCTAACAACAACGGATCCGCCGCATTCGGCAACGGCTCTGTCCGTGTGTCGCCCAATCCCACTACCGGACTCTATACCGTGGGCGTGGAACAGTCTGACGAGGATATTGTCGACATCCGCATAATGGATGTCAACGGACGTATAGTGGAGCAGTTCTCCACTTCCGAGAAAGTGAGTCAGTATACCTACACAGGCTCGCTTCAGACCGAGGGCGTCTACTATGTCACCGTCACCTCAAACGGTCGTCAGAAGACTATAAAACTTATTGTTGTTAAGTGACGGATTTCAAGTAACTGTGTTGCGGATGGCTCGTCCGCAATTTTCAAAAAAAGTCAAGCAAATCTAGTAAAGTCTAGCATGTCTAGTCATTCTAGAAAACCTTCAAACTTTAATACAAAAAATATGAAAAGATTTATACGATATATATCAGCATCCCTTATGACGCTGCTTGCTCTGGAAGGCTGTACTCCGCATTCGCAGCATCGGGCAGATGTCTCCTCCGCGCGTCTGGTGGCGGCGGTGGAAAAAGTAGATATTCAAAAGGAGCCCATCGCTTCGCCGTTGGTACAGTCTCAACGTATGCAGGGTAGGGTGGTGGCCTCGGGTCATGTGGCCACCACATTGCCGACAGCCATAAGTTCCGACGGCGTAACACTACTTATCGACAGCGGTGCTGTGAACCGTGATGTCGATATCACTATTCTCGCCACCACCGAGGAGCATAGCGGTGCCATCCCCTCGCACATGGAAAACCTGACGACGGGAGGAACTGTGTACCGCATGTTACCCGACGGACAGAAGTTTGAGAAGGATATCACCATAGCTATGCAGTACGACAGTACGGCCATTCCTTATGGATACACTGCCGACGATATCTATACCTTTTTCTATAACGAGCAGACCGCCATGTGGCAAAAGGTGGAGCGCGATAGCGTCGACACCCGTAACCAGATAGTCTACTCGCGCACCAACCACTTCACAGACTATATCAACGGCGTGCTTAAAGCCCCTGAAAACAGCGATGTGATGGCCTATACACCTACATCCATCAAGGACCTCAAAGCCGCCGATCCGGTGGCGGACGTCACCACCATAGCGCCTCCTGAGGCAAACAGTAGAGGTACCGCCAATCTGACCTATCCAATTACCCTCCCTGCTGGCCGCCACGGTATGCAGCCCCGTCTTGCCGTTAGCTACAACAGCGATGGTGGCAGTGGCATTCTCGGTATCGGTTGGTCGATGCCAGTCAGCGAGATTAGTGTCGACACCCGTCGCGGTGTGCCGCTCTTTGACAACGCACTTGAGACCGAGACCTACGCTCTTGACGGAGAGGTACTCGTTACCTCTTTTACCGACGGCAATGGATTGCTGCACCTCAACAAGCCCACATACGCTTCGCCTTGGAAGAGTCGAGTTACAGGCGATCTCCAGTTCTATCCTCGTGTTGAGGGTTCGTTCCGCCGCATCGTACGTCATGGTACCAATCCCTCTAACTACTATTGGGTGGTTACCGACAAGAACGGCACAAAATACACCTACGGCCAGAGTGACAACGCGCGTCTGAAAGACAACAGCGGCCACATTGCAAGATGGTGCCTGCAGCGTGTTGAGGATACCTATGGCAACTGTGTGACCTATAACTACAGCATGCGAAACTACACAGTCCCCGGAAGTTCGAACATCGCCCGCCAGATTCTTTTGAACAACATTTATTATACAGGCAACCGCGTAACGAACGAATTGGGACGCTACCGTGTGAAACTTAACTATTCGCCCTCTGACAAGTACGATGCCCAAACCTCGGCTCGTTTCGGCTTCCTCGAGGCTGACGCTGCCCTGCTTGACCGCCTCGACGTATATTATGATAACGACGTTATCCGCCACTATGTGTTTGGCTACAAAGAGGGCGCCTATGGCAAAACCCTGCTTTGCAACATTGTTGATGTTGATCCCGAGACCAGAAACTCGGCCAATGTCGACTGCACTGGCGACACCAACAGAGGTCATGCTGATTATCGCCGCCCGCAACTTCAGTTTGACGGCGACTCGACCTACTTTGCGTGGCTCGACTCGATCCGCATGTCGCGCCTGAAAGAGGAACTCGATAAATACTTCTATCCTGACACCGACCGTTATGACGACTATCAACTCCTTGATTCCGATTACTATAGTGACTATCAGGTCTACGACCGTGTTGTCAATACTCCCATTTTCATCCGCGACGTCTACGACCGTTGCTCGGCGATGGATTCCACCTGCATGCACTATGCCTACAACGAACACAGATTTGAATACTCAGGCGTGCCACTGATGATGCTTTCGCCAACAGAATATATTGTAAACGCCAACGATAGCCGCGACAATCTTCAGGGTCCGCTCTTTCTGGCTTCTGGCAGTCCCGGACCTATCGAGGGTACGGGCTCCAAGTCGTGGAACGTTGGCGGTGCTATCGATGTGGGATTTGGTTTCAACACATTCCTGAAATCCATCACCGTGGGAGGCGGCTACTCCTATACCGACAACAAGACCGAGGGTCTTGTCAACCTTGTTGATCTCAACGGTGACGGTTTCTCCGACAAAATCTACAAGCGGGGTAGTCATGTATACTACCGTCTCCGCGACAACTACAATCCTAGCCAGTTCCTTGAAGAGAACAGAATTCATGGTATTGATACCTTCCTCTATTCCGCCGGTACCAGCGACACATGGGTTGTCGAGGGCAGCATTGGTACCACCGGACTCGGTGTGTCCTTCGGACTTAACTGGAACTACGGCACCACAGGAACTCCCACATACCTTTCTGACATCGACGGCGACGGCCTGCCCGACCTCGTCAACCATGGCTCTGTACTCTACAACCGCATCAACGATGACAACTATAATGTCTTCCTTCCCGCCGATGGCGACGACGGCTTCATGATTCTTTCCTCATGCGGACGCGACGACACTATCTGGACTGGCGAGCCCGTCGACCCATGGGTCTTCGAGGACTTTGTCGACTCCACCTACTGGATTTACGACACAATCTATGACGAGAAGGGCCGTATCATAGGCATCGATTCGGTTCCATTCACCTACACCGCCCCGCGCCCCTATCGTCCCGACCTCGAGAACGTACGCTTCTGGCAGGCTCCACGTTCTGGATACGTCCACCTCTCCGATAGTGCCCGCATGCTTCCCGCACCAGCGATGCCAGGCGACGGTGTTCGTCTCATAGTGCAGCATGATTTGCAGAACAACAGTTATTTCGTCATCAACGATACCCTGCGTCCCGACATGGACACTGTGTTTTTGGATACCGTTATCTATGTTTATGCAGGCGACCGTATATACTACCGCGCTTTGTCGATGAACACTCGTTTCGCCGACCGCTTTGTTTGGGATCCCACCATTGAGTATTGCGACGAGTGGGGCAATGTTACCAACAACTATAACAGCATTGGTCTCGATGACGACCGCTACTCCTATCGTGAGGATTACCTGCTCAGCGGTTTGCAGCGCATCCAGATACCATTCGACGCCACCATCCAGGTCGATGCCGAGGCCTATGAACGCAACGGCTACAACCCTGCCGCCACCACCCGTCTGCAGGTGCTCAAAAACGGTAGCGAGATACTTGGCTTCAATATCACCGGTTCCTTGAACAGTGACTATAATAGCTTCAGTGTGCACAAAAACGATATTATCCAGGTGCGTGTCAAAGCCGCCGGACTCATCGATTGGAGCGCTATCGAGGCCGACTGCCATATATATATTGTAAGCAATGACGCCACCACATCGCCTGATATGGATATTCCCGTGGAGGACAACCTGAGTGATCCCAACGAGACACGCTACTATTTCGACTACTACCCGCAGATTCAGAAACTGGTCTACAACAATGCCTGCGACACCAGCACCGTTTATATGTACCCTGGCTACTCCGCAGCCCAGTACTCGCAGTTTGGAACCATGTACCGCAACTGGGGCCAGTTTGCCTACAAGATTCCCGAGAACGCCACGAGCGAACTGCTAGACAAAAACCTGCTTTTCGACGCCCAGATGAACAGTGTCAACTCCACAGGCTCCTCTGCCTACAACAATGTTAACAACGAACCGCAGGTCAATGTCGACATCGACAATGTGGAGTCGAACGTCACTGTCGGTGGTCTCCCCGGCTATAACCCGCTTGCCGGCTCGTTCTTCATTATGCAACCCGATTACAAGCACCACTGCTGGACAGCTTACAGCGACTATGCCTACATCGAGCGCACCATGCTCTCCAACACACCTCATCCCGCTGATGGCTTGACCATTGCCGACGTCGACAGGACGGAGTGCGAGAGCACCATGCCTATCTATAGCCCCACAGCTACCGTAGTTACTAAGGAGAGTTACCACTATAACTTCGGTATCTGCGGCAATGTCAGTGTAGGCATCCCTCTCCTTGGCTTCAGCGGCGGTCTCGGCTGGACAAAAACCGAACAGCGCCAGCTCGCCGACATGCTTGACCTTAACGGCGACGGTCTGCCCGACGCGCTTTCCGAGGTGCGTGTGCAGTATACCCAGCCTTTCGGTGGACTCAGCAACCGTAAGGGATCCATCTTCGATGACCATCGCTACTGCGAGCATTCTTTCGACACCATCAACAACGGTTCGTTTGGAGGTAGCTCCATCCAGACTCTCTATCACACAGCAAACATCGTACGCCGCACCACTAAGAGTATTACCGCCAATGTTGGCGCCAATTTGGGCAACAGCAATAGTCACGGTACAGCCAATACCACATGGGTAGACTTCAACGGCGACGGTCTTCCCGACAAGACATACCTCTCAAATGGCAAAGTTTACTATTATCCCAACACGGGCTACGGTTTCCTGTCTGGCAGCGTACATATTGCCAATGGCGACGCGCGCCACTCGCATTGTAAGGGTGAGTCAGGCGGTGCTAGCCTCGGTGCAGGTTTTGAGTCCACATGGCTCAACAGTGAAGGTGTTCAAGCTGTACAGGACATCTTGAACAGTACTCCTGCTGACAGTTTGGCCTCCATTGCTAATCAGATTCTCGGCGTCTTGGGCGACCAGAAGTATAATAACCAACTTAACGTCAGTATCACCGTTGGTTTCGGATCCTCCACATCGTGGAATAAGAACGATGTGTTCACCATCGACCTCAACGGTGATGGCCTTCCCGACCGCCTCATCAAATACGGCAACGCCTACTACATTGAGTTTAACAACGGTAACAGCTTTACACGTAGCAACGCTGTGCTGCATGTCACCAACGAGTACGACAACGTGTCGTTCGGCACCGACCTCACTGGCGCCATCACTGTAGGAGTCACCTTTGGTTGTATCCCACTCAAGATTGAAGGCAACCCCAAAGGCGGTCTCAGCCGAGGTCTCAGCCGTACTATAGGTCAATGGTCTGATATGAACGGCGATGGCATTCCCGACTATATCTGGGATGCTGGCGATAACTACATCGGTGTCCGTTACTCCAACCTTGGCGTTGCCAACCGCCTTATCGGCGTCACATTGCCTACAGGTGGCCACTACACAATGTCTTACGCTCTCAACGATGACGGTCCCGAAAGCAACCGCCGCCATTATGTGCTCGATTCGCTTGCCATCACCGACAACCGCTTCGCTGCTCCTGTCATTAGTCGCAAGTTTAAATACTACGAACGTCATTATGATCGTTATGAACGCGAAGACTACGGCTATGCCCAGATTGAAATCATCGAGGCAGAGTCGACAACCAATCCCAACTACCGCGTAACAATGAACTACTATCATAATCAAGACTTTCTCTTCAAGGGACTCTGTTACTCGACTACAGTTATCAACCCGTCCAATAACAACAATCCACTTACCGACCAGTACAACGACTTCCGTCTTATGGAGATTGTATCGGGTGACCTTATTCCTGGTTCTGGCCCAGGATGTTATGGCGACGGCTATCCCGCTGTATACGAAACCACAACCACTACATATAATCCCACAAATCCCTCTTCGCATATCTCCTCTCGTATCCGCTTCGGCTACACTTCCTATGCCAACATCGACACTGTCTACGACTTTGGCGCCACCAATGACGCATCTGACGACTATATCGCTGTGTCTGTCTACACCTCATTGGGCGACTATATCGTCTCGCCGGTTGTTGAGGAAAAAGTTATGGCAGGTAGCAGTCTTATGCGCCACCGTACCGCCGCCTACAACAACAAAGGTTCTGTTGTCAGAATGAAATTCTACAACACTCCCGAACCTGAATCTGTCTATGATTTCGATTACGACATCTACGGCAACGTCGAGAAAGTTACCTATCCTGATAACTACAACGGTGACCGCTTCTTTGTCAACTACACATACGACAACTACATCCATTCACTACCTATTAAGACAAGCAACGTCTATGGACTCGTCTCATACGCTAAGTACGACTACCACTTCCAGGTTCCTGTTTGGACTCAGGCCGCGTCGGGTGGACAGGCCGACTATCGCTACGATTCCAAAGGCCGTCTCACCGAACTCTACGCCCCGTTCGAGTATGGTACCAGCATCCCAACCATCCGCTATGAGTACTATGACCAATATATGAATCACGACTTCTATTGGAATCGTCTCAAGCGCTGGGCTAGAACCCTCAACCATAACCAAGGCTCGGATTATATAGCAACTGTCACCATCTGCGATGGTCTCGGTCGTCCCCGTGTCATAAAGAAAGAGTCGGAGGTTAACGGTACTCCCGCGCGTGTAGTTGCTGGATGGACCACATTCGACGGACTTGGCCGTGTTGTGCGCCAGTATCATCCCTATGTGGAGGCGCTCACCTCACGTGACTCTGTTCTCAACACACCCTTTACAACGCCTTACACTCAGACTGTTTACGATTTGCTCGACCGCACAGTGCTAACAACAATGCCGGACGGAACCACAGTCTCTTCTGCTTACTCGGTAGCTACTGAGCCCGGTGGATCAATACTGCGCAACAAGGTTGCAACCACCGATCCCAATGGTCACGTTTCTCAGACCTTTGCCAATGCACGTGGACAGAACACCATGACCGTCACTCCGCTTGGCGCCATCACAGCCTACACCTATGACCGTATTGGTCAGCTTGTCTCTGTCAGGGATGCTGAGAATAACGTAACCACATACAGTTATGATCGATTGGGACGCCGCACAGACCGCCACCATCCCTCCACCGGACATACCAACTGGATGTACGACCCTGCTGGCAACCTCTTGCAGCAGACACAGAACAGCGGCCAGTTCATCGCCTTCAAATACGAATATACCCGTCCTGTCGAAGTCAAATACTCTGACCGACCCGCAAATAACGTGTGGTATAAGTATGGCGACATGAGCAGCGGTACCGCCGCCGGCCGCGTCATGACTCAGCAGGACGCCACCGGAGTGCAGGAGTTCAAATATGACTATATGGGCAACGTCGTCCTCAACCGTCATACATACGTCCAGCCAGGATCGCCCAACACCATTACTCTCGAAACAAACTGGAGCTACGACAGTTGGGGACGTGTCTTGTCCATCATCTATCCTGACCATGAAAAAGTACGTTACCGCTACGATTTCGGAGGAAAGGTCAATAATATTGTAGGCGATAAACCTGGACACCCTGCCATGACATATATCGCTAGTATCATATACGATGAGTTTGATCAGCGTATAGTCGAAGTCGACGGCAACGGCGTTGAGAGCCACTATACCTACAACCCGCTAAACCGTCGCCTCACCAACCTTGTTGACTATTCGATCCAGATGGGCTCTGTCCTTCAGGACAACACCTACTACTACGACAACGTTGGCAACGTCGTTCAGATTGATGATAACGGCCTCAACCAGCGCAGTCAGATATTCAAATACGATGACCAGAACCGTCTAATCCACTCAAAAGGAACTGCAAACCTTGGTTTCGACAATGTCTACTATGACAACTATTACGACTACTCCCCCGCGGGACGTTTCCTCAAAAAGAAGGTCTCCAGCACCCGTGCCAACAACCTCATGGGTGTCTACAATGTTGACTACGACAATCAGTACCAGTATGCCGATCCAGCCAATCCTTTTGCTCCCACCCACATCTATGACCAGTTAGGCAACGCCCACGACCTTGAATGGGATGTCGACGGCAATCTTGTTAAATCTGTTACCCATTCTCCCTTTGTAGAGCAGCGTCATTGCTGGACCGAGGACAACCGTCTGCAGGGCTACAGCAAGGTCTCTGATATGGAAGGCAATATGGCAGCTTGGTACAACTACAACGCAGGTGGCGACCGCAACTTCAAACTCACCACACCTCAGGCTCGTATGCGCCAGAATGCTTTGACATTCAGTATGGGAGCACCTTTGGTTTATCCTACGCTTTACGCTTCCTCAATTATTACTGTTAATAAGGGTGGCTATACCAAGCATTACTTCGAAGGCTCGCGCCGTATCTGCAGCAAGATTGGTGGCGGCTTTGGTCAGGTTGATCCCAACATCACAACCGACCGTGTTCATGAGCTGGCTTTGCCCTACGATGAGATGTTCCATGCTCAGTACGACAATCTGAGATCCACTTTCCGTGAGTGTCTCGAACTCGATCCGCAGCTCGCCTACAACGACCTATATGATGTCATGATGCACGAGCACCATCGCGACGAGGATGAACCCGTCTTCTACTATCACTCCGACCATCTCGGCTCGGCGGCCTACCTCACTAACACCCATGGTCAGGTCACGCAGACCCTCAACTACCTGCCTTATGGCGAGGATTGGGTTGACCTCCAGAACTACTCCGAGACTCTCTACCCGCGTCTTGGTATCTATTCCTTCAACGGCAAGGAGAAAGACTATGAGTCCGGCTACCACTACTATGGCGCTCGTTACTACTCATCCGAACTTCTCACAGGCTGGCTCTCCGTTGACCCGATGATGGACAAATATCCTGGTATCTCACCGTACAATTACTGTATGTGGAATCCAGTTGTTCTGGTTGACCCTGACGGTAGAGATGTTATTCCAACTAATGCACTGAAGGCAAATAAGTCTGTTTCTTCATTTTTCGCTAAAGTGGGAAACAATTCAGTATTCAGAAATGTTATGAAAAGATACTATTCTAATCAGAAAAGTATTTATATTCATTTAGCGCAATTACAGAAAGGCGGAAGCCCTTCAGGAAAAAATAATGTTGCAAGGACCGAGCCAGCGTATGATCGTGCAAACCCTGTTGGTAAATATGGTATTGAGAGAATAATTCTGAATAGTGATATTTTGGACAAATCAGGTAATATTTCAGGCGATCAGACGTTTGTATTTGCTAGTTTATTACATGAAGGTCTTCATGCAAAAATGCTTGATACAAAGCAGGAAGATCCAGGTTTTAATAATTATCCAGGATACCGTGATTTTATTATAGACAGACGGCCAGATGGAACGGAATGCCATCATAGTCAAATGGCATTATATAATCGAGATGTATTAATTGAAGGAATGAAAGAATTTGATGAACAAATGGGTACGTCACATTCTGACGAATGGTATGAAGCAATCTCGTGGACTGGATTACGTCGAACTACTGCTTGGAGTGAATTTGAGAAACAGAATCCAGAATTAGCAGATAGATATGCTAAAATTATTTCTCAGGAAATAAATAAATTAGGAGGTGAATAAAATGAAGTATTATCAATTCTTTACAATACTTGTTGTATTTTTGATTACATCATGCAATCAAAATGGATCTAATGATAATAGAGAATTAATAGATTCTATGTTTAATTCAGCGTCTGATGAGCCAGAAATAATTAAAGACGAGCCATGTGATAGTATTGATAGTGTTTCTAAAGTAACTTCGGATGATGCTCTTCCTGAATATTTTGACTATATGGACAGAGAATCGTATTACCATTTAATTAAAAGTGCTTTAAGGTATGATAAAAAGAAACTTGGAATAGGAATGGATTCAGCAATTAGTTTGTATTCTGATGATTTGCTTCCTTCAGATTCAATAATCAAATGGTGGAATATGATTCAATGACTAACCGTCGTGTAAGGATTTTTCAGAGTGCCTTCAGAAAATACAAATCTCTCAAATGCTGAATAGATTATGAAACACCCCAACATCATTGTTTTATTGGCTTTATTCATGTGTAATATTAATATTTCAATGTGCCAATCATTGAACAAGGAGGAAGAGGACTCGTTCCTTTCATTGATAGCCCATATTGACGACACCTCTTTTTTGTGTTGTTCGTGTCTTGCAGTGGATAAATATAGTTCCTTTTTGCCTAATCAACGCAATGGCATCAAATATGCATTATCTGTTGAGAGAAAAGTAGACTCCTCTTTTCCGAAATGTGCTACAATTTCTAGAAATGATTCCGTGTTCGTTTTTCTTCATGCTTCAGATATGGATAGAATAAAGTCACTATACAAAGAATGGTTTATACTCTGGAAAAAAGATACAACTATACCAAAAAGACCTTTGGATGGAACAGAGTATAAGTGGGTAAATCTAGAAGGTGCATGGTTAAAAGAAGTGATTTTAGAATAGTATTCCCGTTGCGGCGGGTTTTCGAATCCGCCGCAACTTACCTTAAACCTCTATATTCTTTAAACTTTAACCTTTCAAACTCTTTAACCTTTAACCTTTAACCTTATACCCCCTTATGATTAAACACACACAAACATTTCTTTTACTCATAATCTTTGTGGCGGCGTTGGTTTCCTTCTGCTCCTGCAGCGAGAAGGAAAACGGTACGGTCGGCGGCAACTCCGAGGCCGCCGACTATCCCGCCGTGCTGAACGACACCCGTTGGCGTTGGACAGGTGGCCCTGACGTGATTGGCGTCAACTGTGTAGAAATCTCATTCTTCAATGTCGATAAGCTCGCCTCATTGATTATGACTACGTCAAATTATACTGTTGACCGCTACGATGTTACCTATAACTACTCCGACGGCTCTGGTACCATGACTCTCGTACATAGAGAGACAGGCGCTAACTCGTCCGCCTCGTTCATAGTAAGAGGTGACAAACTAACCCTCCGCATGGATGGTGCCATCTACATTCTTCCACTCTTCAACCCGAGTGGAATCTCTACACTCTAAAATAGTTTGGTTATTAATATGGCAAGCCCCCTGTCGTTCCGACAGAGGGCTTTTTGTATTTGATGCTGTTTCGCAAGTGTATGGCTTGCGAACTTATCGTATTAGAGCAGCTTGGCCAGTTTTGCGGCGAGGTCGCCAACGCGGGTGCTGTAGCCCTTCTCGTTGTCGTACCAGCTGACGATCTTGACGAAGTTGCCGTCCATAACCTGGGTCAGGAGGCTGTCGAAGATGCTGCTGTGGGTGTTGTCGATGATGTCGATGCTGACGATGGGCTCGTCGACATACTGCAGAACGCCTTTCATAGGACCTTCAGCGGCTTCCTTG
>JAEEGL015781150.1_pt1 | contig 19045 bp, 7 predicted proteins | sample 9134231 | NCBI WGS metagenome assembly JAEEGL01 (sample SAMN16246548, study PRJNA631951) | gut metagenome | biome: gut microbiome; feature: rumen; material: fiber-attached | host: Bos | place: Iran: Karaj | collected 2018-10 | reverse complement strand
GTGGCCGCACTTCGTGCTGAACTCACGAATGTGAAGGCTGCCCTGGAGACCGAGTTGCAGTCGAGCAAGTCCCAATTCGAGACACAAATTGCTCAAGTTAAGAAGGAGCTTCAGGACGCCATCGACAAGAAGGCTGACGAGGCTACCGTTTCTGCTCTGAGAGAGAAACTGACTGGTCTGGAGACCGACTATCTGGCAAAGGTGGCTGTTCTTGAGACCCAGATTGAGACCGCTAACAAGGCTCTCGCAAAACTTGATGACAAGGCAGACAAGGCAACAGTTGACAATGTGATTGCCAACCTCGCTGCTTTGACCGGCCAACTTGCTGATGAGTCGAAAGCCCGCGAGGCTGTTGAGGCCAACCTCCAGATTCAGATCGAGGCTCTCAAGAAACTGAGACAAGAACTGACTGATGCCAACTATCAGGGCCAGATCGACGGACTCATCCAGGCTTGCCAGAACTTCGACACCACCGTTGCTGATGTCAACGTGATGAAGAAGACCATCAACAACCTGGAACTGCAGTTGACCAACTTCAACCAGTATGTCAGCGCTCTTGAAGTGCTTGTCGAGCGCATGCTCAATAGCATCTCTCTGGTTCCCCAGCTCTTCATTGACGGTATCGAGGCCATTGAGTTTGTGACACTTAAATATGAGGAGTATGGAAAGAAAAATTCTTACTACATTTTGGACAAGGGCGAGACCGAGGCTACGTACCGGTTGAATCCTTCAACGACTCCACGTGCAAATATTGATGAAGACAACATTGATTTCTTGGCGGCTACAGCTGAGACACGTGCTATTGAGGTGGCTTCTCCTGTTAAATTCAATGGCATTAAGGACTACAGGAATGGCTTAATGACGGTCTATCTGAAGAAAACAAATCTTGATACATACCTTGGTGATGAAAATTCCAATCCGATTTATATCGTTGCTCTGAAAGTGCCTCGCAATGCGGCCGCTGGCTATGAGGCTGCTGATGTGATTTCAGAAAACTCACGTCTTGTAGAGAGATTCTACTCTCCGAGAATTGCAAGTTCTTCAAATCCAAGTTCAACTTGGCATGCAAATTGGACAGGAACCGACATGTATTTTGACGGAGTAAACAATGATGGGGTAAGCCTTAATATTGAAAGGCCTATTCATTATTGGTCAAAAGATGAAATGTGGGGTAATTCCGCTATGGGTTTGTTGGGAAAGAAGGTTGACGCAAGACCTCTTGAAGCAGTTTCTAAAATTATTGATTATGATGACGATACTTTTGAAGTAAGTTCTATTGTCACAGGATGCTTGTATGAGTATACAGGAGCACAGTTTATTGGCAACTGCATAAAAAGAATTGATGTAAATGAACTCAAGAAATATGGTATTGAAATCAATTACAGCATTCCTACAGAAGTGTATAATTTGGATGCTCCAAATCTTACCAACCAACAAGAATTTGCCCAAATACTTGATGCTACCACTGGCCGAATCAAAGCCAAGACTCCTGCTGGTGTGACTGACAACAAGGCCGTTATCGGTAAGGAGCCAATTGTAAAAATCCAGATGAAAGACATCACTCGAAACAAAGTGATTGACGAGCGTTATCTGAAGATTAAGTGGAGCGATAAACGTGTTGAACGTAAAACTGTAGAGGTAACATTTGACAGGGAGGCTCAGTACCTTAAGCCATGTGATACAAACGTTATTAAACCATTGACTTGGAAAGAAGTTGTTAATCAGGTTTACGCAGTTTTAGGTGAAAATGGTATTTCTGAGGAGACTTTCCGTGAAGTCTATTGGAGGAATATAGATCCTCAAAATTGGACTGTTAAATGGGATTGTACAAATTGGGATTCGAATTGGCAAAGCCTGACATCAGCACCCAAGACAAAGTCAGGGCTCGAAGTTATTGATCCCACCTACAAACCCAATCTTGATGACACATATAACCTGCATGGTGATGCTGTTGTGGCAACATGGGAGTTAAATCCAGATCAAATTAAGACGGTGTATTGTAGTAAGTTAGAAGATACCAAGACTTTCACGGCTGTAATTGAATTGCCATCTAAGGATACTCGTTACCCCTATGATCTTAAGTTAATATGGAAATGTACGTTTAAACTTGAGTATCTGCCTGAACTCGTTGGTTACTATGACCAGTACTGGTTCGATAAGTATGAGAAGGTTGACATTCTGCCGTTGCAATACAAGTCAGATATGCAGAAGTGGTGGCAGACTTATGGAGGAAAGAACTACTGCTTCTACGATAATAACCTGATGAACCCGTTCATGTTCGAACAGATGAATCCTACTGACCAAGGTTGGATTGTGAAGAACGTTCCTAGTTGTGGTTCATGGGATATCCAGTTTGCACATGAAAATCAGATTGCATATTATAATCCAAAATATCAGACCATTGCTTCTGCACACACTAACACCAGCAACTGGAATACTGGTAATGGTACACGTATCTACAAGAGCGCTGGTAAGTGGGTGGATACTCATGAGTTCAATGATGCTAGCTTAGTGCCTTGGCGTAGCTTTGATGCATATAAGTTCTATAGATATAATACTTCAAATACACCAGTAGAGCAAGTGCTGCAGATGATGTGGCTTGACAATAGGGGTGATGACTTCTATCCTCTTACACTGACAGGTCATGATGTGGATTATGCACATAATGCTTGGTCTAAGAACAGATCACTGAAAGACAGAAAAGCATATTTACGTGGAGAACATTACATCACGCTCGGTAATCGTGATGATTGGGCTACCGATTATTATAAGCCTCTGTTGAATGAATTGGATCAAGATCCTGCTAACGACCTTGTTCGTTCCGATGGAACCAAGGAACCGGCACGCAACCATGACAAGCCGATATATATCAACATTTGGGGTGCTCTGAATGCTTGGAACTATATTCCTGTGAAGACCTATCAGGCATATATGATTGCTCCTTTGAGATTCAACAAGAATCAAGACTTGGCTGTATGGCATGATGGTCAGGTTGACGGTTCACCCAATGGGTGGAGAAAATTCTTCACTTTGACGGACTTCCGCGGTTATCTTGTAGGCCAAATCAATGGTACCACCGAACAAACCAAATGGGCAAGAGATCTTTGGGATTACTATGAGATTCAGGGTGTAAATATCGATTTGGATAATGTTAAATTCTCCTTTAAATATGATGCATCAACAGCCAAAGTCTACGTAGATAACACTATGGATCCTAAGGATGGTATGACAAGAGATGAATTGTATCGTCTAACAAACGGCAACGTCAATATTTCATTCGAAGAAGATCAAACTCCTGGCAGTGATCTTATTTACTTCTGGAACAATGGCGGTAGTAGAATTATGGAGAATGTGAGAGTATGGATGCCTGTTTCTGTTAAGTATTGCTTCGGCACATTGAATTCAGGTCTTTATGGATGGGTATATCCTCATGAGCAATAATTCAAATAGTCTATAATTAATTTTGGGGAGCGCCCTTATCAGTCAAGATGGGCGCTCCCCATATTTGTAAAAAAGATGAAAAAGATCGCATATTTTATTTTAAGTCTGCTGACTCTTTGTGTCGTATCCTGCAAGGACAACAAAAAAGATGACAAGGTTTATATTCCAGATGATCCCCGCAAGGATTTAAACATGGAAAGGACCCAGGAGGACACCTTGGCGGTACTCGACTTGGCCAACAAGTTCCTCATAGCATTGAAAGAAAAAAATGTAGATGCAGCATTGGACCAATTGGTAGAGGTGGACAGCAATGCTGTCAAGCCAATGTCAGCTGAACGTAAAAGTGAATTGAGGAAGAGCCTTGGTGTGTTCCCTGTTGAGAGTTACACCATCGATGAAATCATCATGTTCAGTGAGAGTGACACGGAAGTCAGATACACCACCAAGATGTTCCCCGACAGTGTGGAGAGCAAGATTCCAGGTACCACCAAAGGAGCCTTGCACGTTTTCCGCATCAACAATGAATGGCATCTCACCATTCTGCCTGTGAAATTTGATATCAAAGACTAGTAAATAACAACTTGGTATATTCTAAATAAATGCTGTGAGCCGAATGGCCCTTCCCCTCACAAGGGGAAGGGTTGGGGTGGGGTAAAATATTACTGATGTTAAAAGGAATCATACCAAGTATTTTATTTACCACTAAAGATTATTATAATATGATGAATCGTTATATATTTATATTGATTGTGTCAGTTCTTTTTGTGCCCTTGTCTCTTTTCGCCGAAGACAAGGACGGTGAAAAGACACTGACAAACATCAGTGCGGCAGAGAACAGCGTCATAGCGAAGTTTTCTATAGGCGACTCCATCACCTTCAATACCAGTTTTGACTCCATCTGCGGCGGCTTCCGCGAGCGGGTTATTGAGAGTGGCACTAAAAACATCATGTACGAGTCCTTCAACAGTGTGAAGAATGAAAATGGTGAGTGGGTGTTGAAATTCTATGAGGATGTCGTGCTGGAGAAAGGACATACTTATACCTTGGAGATTGAGGGTCATGAAGTCGCTGATATGAAGAGTAAGGCTACAGGCAAGGTCTCAGTCATCTATATCGGCGATGGCGAAAAAATTGAGCCCGGTGAGGATACTTATGAATATAGTAACATCAAGTACTTACTTACCGAGGACACAGTAGAACTTAAGAGTCTTCGGTTGGATTTTGTCACAGTTATATTTGACGGCGATGTCAGGTTTGATACAGAAAGAAGCAAAATCATTGACGAGGATGGCAAGGAATATTCTTTTCCCAATATTATGCCAATTGAAAAATATGACTATTATTGGCAATTCTATATACCTTTAGAATTGATGGCTCAGAGTACTTCTCACCTCACGCTCCGTATCTATACCACCGATCTGGCTGGAAGGGCTGTGAAAGGCAACCGTGGAAAGGGGGAGAACTCCTATTACGAGTTGTATTGCAAGTGTGAATTTGGTTTTCCTGTTTTATCTGTCTCACCAGAGGAAGGCCGTTTTAAGTCACTGGAGAATTTCACATTCTCTAATGCCCAGGGTATAGAGGTTAGACATGGAGAAAATGAAATCAGGCTTCTTTCTTCCAACGGTGAAATCATTGCTTCATTTTTGGCGAGCGAATATGAGACAGGTGCAGACAACCTCTCTTTTACATACAGTTTAGAGGAAGTGCTTGACTCTGTAGGACATTATACATTGGTGGTACCGGACAGTACCTTCTCTATTGGAACAAAAATGGTTGGCAATAAGATGACATCAGTTGCCTACGAGATCAGCGATAAGTGGCCTTATGTGGAAAGCATTGACCCAGATGATGGTAGCGAGGTAGAAAGCCTGTCGAAGATAATCATCACCTTTAATGATATCGCTCTGCCAGTTTACGATAATCAGCATAATATTACGGTGACCAACGCGTCGGATTCCATCATCACATTTGCGAAAGCCACCATTGATGAGAACCGAGAGGATGTCAACCAGTGTATGATTGTTTTGGACAGACCCATCGTCGAACCCGGGGAATATCATCTCAATATTTCTGCGGCTGTGTTCAGAATAGGACAATCGGGAGATAACACATCCAAGGAAATGATTTTTAAATATACGGTGTTTGGTCCGCCCGACCCTGTCTACGATTATTATACCAATGCCAAAGTGGATGACAAAAACAAACTGGAAAGGCTGGAAATTGTCTTCCCATCATTCGCATATGTCGAATTAGTCGATGGCAGGACTATACAATATCGCTACGTGGAGATTAAAGATTCTATGAATAATGAGACAATCGCTATCGGAAAATTACGAGGAGGCAGCCACCAAAACGAATTATATGTGGACAGTCTCCAATATATAGACAGTCTGAAAGCAGATTTGGGTGATAAATTGATTGAAGGCAAGTATTGGCTGCATGTGCCTGCAAACACCATTATTTTCGGTAATGAGATTTACGACAAGGAGTTGGAATTGGAAATCAATTTCGATCTTGTTTACGTTGTTGATGTCAGTATCGGAGAGGATGACAATCAGAAACTTGAAAAGGTGGATATCATCTTCAAGGCATTCAAGGTGGTAGATTTGACCGATAGCGATAACGGCGTATATCACGATGTTACAATAACTGATAAGGAGAACAAAGTCATAGCAACAGCACAACTCGGAAAAGGTCTTTATCTTAGCAACCATCTGTTTATTGACAACATTTTCACTACAGATGACCTCAAAGATGAATTAGGTGACAAATTGGGCGAGGGCAAGTATTTGTTGCATGTGCCAGCCGGCACCCTCGTTCTCGATGGTGAGCCATATAATAAGGAATTTGTGTTGGCGTTTGGCTTCGTCCCCCAAATTATTGATGGGCAGTTTGCCAATACGGCACAAGCTAACAGCCGTGTGCGTGTTTATAATGCTCAAGGCATGCTTTCAAGGGATGTAAAGGACCCCGAAACTGCCCTCCGTGGCTTACACCGTGGTATGTACATTATCAACGGGAAGAAGATACTGATTAAATGACGTGAAACCACAACACTTCACTGTTGCACATAGTAACATCATTGAAGTAAATCCTCAATTGGGCAGACATGGCAGCGATGCACATGTCTGCCCGATTTTTTCAACCACGCACGAATGGTCACGAATGATAATTATCCCCTTATATTTTGCAATCTCACAAATAATGCTTATTTTCGCAGCCAAAGAAAGAAACTATGGAAAGAATCTTCAACACAGCAGGACCCAACAGACCGGAAGTGGAATACACCATTGACCCCTTGAAGCGGTTTGATTTGGATGATATTTTGTCTTTAATCAGGCAAAGCAAATACTTTGTGCTGCACGCACCCCGGCAGACCGGCAAGACCTCCTGTCTTCTTGCACTGCGTGACCATCTCAACAAAAAAGGCAACTATATTGCAGTATATGTCAATGTAGAGAACGGGCAGGCTGCACGCAACAATGTGGAGAGTGCCATACGAACTATATGCGGGGGCATCACAGAGGAACTTAGTCTGGTGCTCGGCAACAACCAACCACAGGAAATCCGTGCCACCGTCAAGGACTATGATGCCAATGAGATGCTCAACACATACTTGCGTCGTCTCTCTATGGCCATGGCCAAACCCCTCGTGCTGTTCATTGATGAGATAGATGCATTGGTGGGTGACTCTCTGGTGAGTGTACTGCGGCAATTGCGAGCCGGCTATGCCAACCGTCCCAAAGCATTTCCTCAGAGCATCATCCTCTGTGGTGTGCGAGACGTGCGCGACTACCGCATCGTGCTTTCCAACCAGGACATCATCACCGGCGGGTCGGCATTCAACATCAAAACAGTGTCGATGCGGCTTGGCAATTTCACCAAAGAGGATATCCATGAGTTGTATATGCAACACACGCGGGAGACGGGACAGGTGTTCGATGAGGCCTGCTTTTCCATGATTTGGAATGCCACAGAAGGGCAGCCGTGGCTGGTCAACGCCATCGGCAACGAGGTGACCAATGTGATGCGCGAGAACCGTGACCGCACCGTTCGCATCATCCCCGAGATGATTGATCAGGCGCAGGAGCGCCTTATCTACCGCCGCGAGACCCACATTGACATCCTCATCGATAAGTTGCGCGAGGAACGCGTAAGAAGAGTCATTGAGCCGATTATCTCGGGTGAGAGTGATGTGGATGAGGACAACATCCCCACTGATGACATACAGTATGTTGATGACATGGGACTTATCAAGCGCGAGCGGGGAAAACCACTTCGTATTTCCTGCGGTATCTATCGCGAGATTATTCCCAGAGAACTGACATGGTCAACGCAGCAGACCCTAATCCAAGACCCTTTGTGGTACGAAAACGATGACCATAGCATCAACGTAGAGAAACTGCTTTTGGATTTCCAGCAGTTCTTCCGGCAGAACGCCGACTCGTGGATAGGGCGCTTCGACTATGCAGAGGCAGGGCCTCAATTGCTGTTGCAGGCCTTCCTCCAACGCGTGGTCAACGGCGGCGGATACATCGACCGTGAATACGGTTTGGGGCGCAAGCGCACCGACCTGCTTATCCGCAAACCACTGACCGACCACTATGGCGGTCCTGTCCAACGGGTCGTCCTGGAATTGAAAATCCTGCGCCATTCCTTGGAACGCACCATCGAGGATGGTCTTCGTCAGACAGCGGAATACATGGACCTGTGCGGCAGCGTGGATGAGGGTCACTTCATTATTTTCGATCGTTCGGGACAAAAATCGTGGGATGACCGCATCTGGCACCGCACCTGTGAGTTTGATGGTCATACCATCATGGTGTGGGGGATGTAATCCACAAAGGTTTATTTCTCAAGGATATAGTGACTATTCAGCGAATCATCATTTGGAGTGCCCTGACGGGCAGAAATGATAAAAAATGAATAAAAAATGGTAAAAAAATATTTTCTTATAATTTTCTTAAAATTTCTCGCCGTAGGCGATCTCTTTAGATATTCGTTGAATAGTTGCAGGATATAGTCGATTAGATAAATATCATGAAATTTGGTATTATCGTTTGATTGTTTTATTTTTGCATGACCGCATTAAGGCATCATCTTTGAACAATTCCTATCGCCCATGACCACTGAGCAACAGAAGCCCAAGCGTCTCCCTTATGGGATGCAGAATTGGGAGGACGTGCGCCTCTCCAATTACTATTATGTCGACAAGACTCGCTTCATCCCCGAGATAGAAGCGGCCAACCGTTATTTTTTCTTCATCCGCCCCCGCCGCTTTGGCAAGTCCTTGCTGATGAGTATGTTGGTGAGGTACTATGACATAAGGAAAGCAGACTGCTTCGACCGCCTCTTCGGTGACCTTTGGGTCGGCCAACATCCCACTCCTGAGCACAACACCTACCTGGTGCTCTACCTTAATTTCTCCGCCTTCTCAGGAGATTTGGAGGGATACAAAGAGCGGATGGATGACTACTGCAACACTCATTACGAAGGTTTTATCAGAGACTATGCTGACCTGCTTCCCAGCAATGCCCTTGAACTTCTACGTTCGAAGAAAGGTGCCGCCAACCAGTTGGATGCCTTGGTGCGCTCCTGCAACGAGGCTGGTCGTCAGATGTACCTGTTCATCGATGAGTACGACCACTTCACCAATGCTATACTCTCCGACCCTGGCACGGAGCATGGCTATAAGTCGGAGACGCATGGCACGGGTGCCTACCGCGCCTTCTTTAACGCCATCAAGGCTGGGGCTGTGACCGCCATCAAGCGTCTGTTTGTTACTGGCGTGAGTCCGGTGACGATGGATGACCTGACATCTGGCTTCAACATAGGCACCAACTACACCATGAATTCCAAATTCAACTCGATGGTGGGCTTCACGGAGCAGGAGGTGCGTGAGATGCTTGACTACTACCGCCAGTTCTATCCTTTCCGTCAGACCACCGATGAATTGTTAGAGATCATGAAACCATGGTATGACAATTACTGTTTCAGCGTGAAGTGCCTTGATGAGCCGCCTATGTACAACAGCGACATGGTGCTTTATTTCTTATACAACTACATAGATGGCAAAGGAAGGCTGCCCGACAACATGCTCGACTCGAACATCCGCACGGACTACGGGAAACTGAGGATGCTCATCCGCAAGGACCGAGGATTCGAGCACGATGCCTCCGTCATCCAGCACATCGTGGAGACAGGCGGCATCACGGCCAAACTGAAGGACTCGTTCCCCTCGGAGCGCATCACCGACCCCGACAACTTCGTGTCGCTGCTCTACTACTTCGGACTGATCACCATCGCAGGCACATACAGGGGGAAAACGGTATTCCGCATCCCCAACCAGACAGTGCGGGAGCAGATTTACGGTTATCTGAGCGACACCTACCGTGACAACGACCTGTCAGTGGAGGAGCGTATCCATAGTCTGTTGATGGAGAACATGGCCTACGACGGCGACTGGAAGCCGTTCTTCGAATACATCACGGATACATTGAAGCGCTTCGCATCTCAGCGCGACCTGCAGAAGGGTGAGGCCTTCGTCCACGGTTTCACGTTGTCGCAGACGTGCCTGACGAGCCTCTACCTGCCAGTCTCCGAACTGGATGCCGGTGTGCGTGACTACTCCGGGCGCGGCAGCGGTGGCTACGCCGACATCTATCTGCAGCCGATGCTCGGCATCTATCCCGACATCGAGCACTCGTTTGTGCTGGAACTGAAGTATCTGTCATCGAAGGCGACGGATGCAGAACTGGCAGCGGCCCATGAGACGGCCATCGATCAGATCACGCGCTACGCGGAGAGTGTGAATGTGGAGCGCACGGCGGGCCACACGAAGGTGCACCGCCTTGTCCTCATCTGGCGTGGCATGGATCTCGCTGTGGCTGAGGAGTTGTAGTCCAACTATATGGTGTAAATCTGAGTTTTTTAGTAATTTGTACCTAATATTCCTGTGTCACCGTTTTTGGTTTTGCCGGACGCCCGCGCTTTGGCGTGGTGGATTTCTTTTTCGACACATATGTCGGCGCACATTTCTCTGGAGTGTCGAAGCCGAACTCCCTGCATATGTCCACCTGCGTTCCGACGAACGGTGTGATGAACTTCATCCTTCCCTTGTGCTCTATGCACCTGATGGTCCGCATTTCCGCGAGGATGTCCTCGACGGAACCGAACTTCTCTGACAAGTACTTGCTTTGCTGATGCACTGAGCGGACATAGGAGGCCAGGATGAGGCCGACGAAGCATATGAACATCCTTCCCCGCTCCGCCGTTTCCGACCAAGTGCGGAGCCTGTCCTGCCCGAGCGGCCCCTTCTGCAGGTCGGATGTCCTTTGCCTTGAGCGGACCGAGGTTCAGGCCGAAGGTCTTGCTGGCTAAGAACCCGAAGGTGAGCAGCCTCGTAGGCGACGCGGCCACGGGGCTTCTTCTCGGTCAGGCGTTCTTATCCCGAACTCAGGTTATTATTTACAGAATTATGAAACTTACCATCTCAATTACATTTCAGCCGAACTGCCAAAAAGAGCAAGTTGTCAACATGCGAATTGATACTGAGAAGAAAGAAATACAATATCTTTCCGATACGGAATCAACAAAAGAGAAAAAAACAATCGAAATATCCACTCAATCGTTTCAAGACATACTGAGCGTAGCCATCCACGAAAAGGTCGGAAATGGACGCACAAGAACAGCAGAGGCCTACCAAAGCGCACTCAATAGCCTCAACCGTTTCTTACATAACCAACCCCTGCCACTTGATGATATATGCGGAAACAGCATGGAAAGCTATCAGTCTTATCTCAAGAACAGAGGGGTCTGCATGAACACCATCTCATTCTACATGCGCATCTTAAGAACTGTTTACAATAAAGCCGTTTCTGACAGAATCGTGGATGACAGGCATCCGTTTGAGCATGTCTACACTGGAGTGGCTAAGACCAGCAAGCGAGCCATCAGCCTTGCACAGATTAAGGAAATTAGGGCAATGACTCTCTCCGACAGATGGGAACAACTCGCACAGCATCTCTTCCTTTTCAGTTTCTATACACGCGGCATGTCGTTCGTGGACATGGCCTACCTGCGTAAGGATAACCTCAAGGATGGAGTCCTGCACTATGTACGCAGAAAAACTGGACAGCAGATTTCTGTCAGATGGGAAAGGCAGATGCAGGAAATCGTAGACAAATACTCCACGCCCAACAGCCCTTTCCTGCTTCCCATCATCAAAAGGCCAGAAGCCAACGAGCGTAGTCAGTTCCGCTATTGTCAATACATGGTCAACCAAAGCCTTAATGACATAGGAAAACGGCTTTCCGCACCCAGCGTCCTCACCATGTACGTGGCACGCCATTCCTGGGCGAGCATAGCGAAATCCATCGATGTACCCCTAAGTATCATCAGCGAGGGCATGGGACACAGTTCAGAAAAAATGACCTCCATCTACCTAAAATCTATAGAAGATGCAAGAATCGACTCGGAAAATGAGAAAATCATCAGCCTGATAGAAGGATGAAGAACTAAGGACAAAACATATTTTATGGAATTTCGTGGTTGAAAAAGAAAATTGGGCAGACATTTGCATCGCTGCCATGTCTGCCCAATTGATATTCAACTTCTGCTATGTTGCTGTGTGCAACAGATGAAGTGATGAGGGATTACGTCATTTGACCAACACTTTCTTTCCGTTGATGATGTAGAGGCCACGGGGAAGACCCTTAAGGGCCTTTTCTGAGTCTTTCTCATCTTTAGTAAGCATGCCCTGTGCACTGTAAACACGCGCGCGGCCATTGGCTTTCTGTGCAAACTGCCCATCAATGGCGACATGGATAAATCTTATCTCAACCATAAGATCTTTCTCATAGGTCTTACCATCGATAAACAGAGTGCCGGCAGGCACACGCAGCCAATACTCACCCTCGCCTAATTTTTCACCCTGTTGATCTCGGATATTATCCAAATACAGTCCGTTTTGTTGATTACCTTTGTTGAGATGAGATGTTGCAACCAAATCATCCTGGGTATCGGTTATCATCATTTCCTGATCAGTGCTGCTATCTTTCAAATCCACAACCTCGAATGAGGGGAAAGTGAGTTCCACCTTATCAAGTTTTTTATTGGCATCAGCATAAAACTCAACATCGACATTGAAGGATGGATAGAAATCAATCTTAACAACAAATTCCCTGTTGTAAATCTCTCCATCTAAAATCATGATGTTGGCAGGCACGTGTAACCAATATTTGCCCATGCCCAATTTTTCCTTCTTGCCATCCGCCGTTCGGATGTTGTCCACTGTCAGCAGGTTGTTTTGTAGACGTCCTAAACTGATTCTTGCTGTTGCGATGACATTATTTAAAGAATCGGTCAGCGTTACATCTTGATAAGGAGTGGTTCTGCTATCTATCAAATCCGCCATTTCATAATTCAGGAATACAAGATCCACACTTTCAAGTTTATAATTGTTATCTTCCTTGGCCCTGGCATTAACATCTTGAGTCGGGTCGAAGTCAATATCAAACACGAATTCCTGTTCGTAGATTTGATAACTTAAAATGAGGATTCCTGCAGGTACATGTATCCTGTACTTACCAGGACCCGGTTTTTCACCTAATTCTTCTTTGAGACTGTCTATATACCGGAGGCTATCTACAAACAGTTCGGTTTTATTACCTAAACTTAATCTGCCAACACCTATCTCATTGTTTAAGGAGTCGGTCAGCATCACTTCACGGTATTGAATGGTCCTACTATCAAGCATATCCACATATGCCAAATCCGGGAACTCGATTTTTACTCTTTCAAGTTTTTTATCAACATTTGTCTCGGTGCTAACGAAATAATTATAAACAACGGGAGGAGCCCCCATAACTGTATAGTCAAATGTCATTTCCTGAGACAAATGGTCTCCCCATTTTCCTAATGCAAAGGCGTTGGCTGGGATGTAGAGATGATAATTCCCTGGTTCTGTAACAGGATTGTCCAAAATAATGACACATTGTCTGTCATTATCCCTGTTCTCATCAATGGAGGCTTTTGCGTATGTGATCAGTGTACCCTCGTCATTGGTTACGCTTATCTTCTGAGTGTTGAAATATTCAGGCATAGCAATTTCATCAAAAGTGATGACAATCCTGGAAAGGGTCTCTACCTCGCTGCCATCATTAGGATCGATGCTTTCCAACCCATACATCTGCAGTTTGTTGCTGATTTCATAGGCGACAGAGGTTGTCTTGTTGCCCTTCATCTTGGTGCCTATAGCGAAAGTGCTGTCTGGCACCAAAAGCGTATACTTACCTACAACATCTATCGCTTGCTCCAGGCTATAGGAGAAAGAAAGATTGTCTTCACCTTTCACCAAATCACCTGCCGTAAACGAAGCAATGACTGCTCCATCGGAAGAAAGCAGTTTGATCTCATTCTTCTCATTCTTAATACTTATGTATTGAGCATTGGAGAATGTGAAATCCTTCAATGACGTGTAATTGCCTTCCTTTGGAGAGATTGTTAAAGCAGGATATCCTAATTCACACTTATATCTCAGCACGTAATGGTCATTTCCACCTTTGACATTGTATTCGCCTGGTTTCAGATTGCCTTTCACAGCACGTCCAGCCGCGTCCTTTGCATAGATATGCAATTTGAGAGAATCCGTGCTCTGGAGCATGAGCGGCAACGGAATATTGAACTGATACCAACAACCTTGCAAGTTGGACATGCGATTGATCGTTTCGAAAGCATGCTCATTTCCGTCTTCATCAATAATAATGCACTTATCGGTATCTATCGTTACCTCACCAGAAAATTCGATGGCAACGGAATTCAAACGATAACTGTTCAGTTCGCCGCCATCCTTAACGGAGAAGGACATATACTGAATGTTGCTGTATTCATAATCATCTATAAACTCCTGCGGTTTATCTCCATTGCCGCGATATATGACAGACACCTTGCCCACGGCCTTGCTTTTGGAGTCTGCCACCTCATGGCCCTCAATTTCGAGGGTATAAGTGTGGTCTTTCTGCAGCATCACGTCCTCATAGAATTTCAGCACCCACTCGCCTTTTTCATTCTTGACGCTGTTGAATGCCTCATATAGGATATTTTTGGTGCCGCTCTCGATAATGCGCTCCCGGAAACCTCCGCAGTTGGAGTCAAAACTGGTATTGAAAGTGATGGAGTCGCCAATAGAGAACTTCGCTATCAGGCTGTCCTCCGCCACACTGATGTTTGTCAGCGTCTTTTCGTCATCCTTGTCTTCAGCGAAAAGAGATAAGGGCATGAACAAAGCCGACAATATCAAAGTAAATATATAACGATTCATCATATTATATGGATCTTTAGTGATAAATAAAATACTTGGTATGATTCCTTTTAACATCAGTTATACTTCACCCAAACCCTCACCTAAAAGGGGAGGGTCGTCCGGCATACAGCATTCATGCTATGGAATATACCAAGTCGTTATTTTACTCGTCCTTCATATCGAATTTCACAGGGAGAATGGTGAGATGCCATTTATTATTGATACGATAGGCGTGCAGAGCACCTTTGGTGGTGCCGGGAATCTTGCTCTCCACGCTATCGGGGAACATCTTGGTGGTATATCTGACTTCCGTGTCGCTGTCACTGAACATAATGACTTCATCTATAGTATAACTCTCTACAGGGAAGACACCAAGGCTCTGTGCTAATTCGCGTTTACGCGCTTCAGACATGGGTTTCACAGCATTGCTGTCCACTTCAATCAACTGATCCAATGCTCCTTTCAAATCGTTTTCTTTCAGTGCTGTGAGGAACTTGTTGGCCATATCAAGAACTGCCAAAGTGTCCTCCTGTGTCCTTTGCATAGATTGATCCATTCTGGGATCATCTGGAATTATAAGTTTGTCCTCCTTTTTGTCCTTACAGGATATGACACAAAGAGTCACCAAACCCAAAATAAAAAATGCGATCTTTTTCATCTTTTTTATAAATATGGGGAGCGCCCATCTTGACTGATAAGGGCGCTCCCCAAGATTAGTGATTAATTGTTAAATTAATTGTCGACATGCGGTTTAACCAGACCTTCCATACCAGAACCCAGTCTGCCAAGTCCGTAGTCAACGCGGACAGGAATCCAGCACTTCACCTCTTTCTCAATACGGCTACCGCCATTGTTCCAGAAGTAAATCAGGTTGCCTTGTACCTCGAATGAGATGTCAACGTTACCATTGGTCAAATCATACAGTCTTTGACTTGTAAGCCATTGGCTCTTTGGCAATGTGTTGTCAACAGTCACATGACCATTTCCATCAACTCTGAATGCGAACAGAGCTTCTCTTTCAAGGACATAAGGATTAACCTCATAATACTTCCACAACTGAGTCGGCCAGCTACGCTGCTCTTGTGAATACTTGGTTCCGTCTGAAGCAGCCCATGCTCCATCCTTCACGAGATATCCACGGAAGTCGGTAAGAGTGAAGTTATCTCTCCAGTTAACTGGTGAACCATCCACCTGACCGTCGTACCATGTAGCAGTGGTCTTGTAGTTGAATCTCAGCGGAGCAACCATGTAAGCCTTGTAGGTCTTCACAGGAATGTAGTTCCATGCGTTGAGAGTTCCCCAGATGTTGAACACCAACGGTTTTGTGTGAGTACGCTTCGGCTCGTAAGTACCATCAGCACGTTTGAGGTCGTTAGCGGGATCAGGATCGAGCTCATTGAGGATAGCCTTGTAGTAGTCATTATTCCAATCTGTAGGAGCATTGAAGTAGTGCTCTGCACGCAGATAAGCTCTTCTTTCCTGGATAAGGCTACTTCTATGCCATGGAGCACGAGTGTAATCAATCTCATGATTGGTTAATGTCAACGGATTGATGTTGTCACCAGTGTTGGAGAGCCACATCATCTGCAGCAGTCTCTGGATAGGAGTTACAGGAGCAGTTGTCCAATTCCAGAATTGATATGCTCCGAAGTTCTGCCATTGCAGTGTTGAATTAACGAAATCGTCATAGTCATGAGTATCAACCCACTTACCAGCACTCTTATAGATGCGCTTATCGTTGCCGGTATCAAATCTATCGTCCCAAGTAATGGCATTGGAAATGACATTATGATAGGTGTACGGTGCTGTGATAGAATAGTTCGGGTTGTGATTGGCAATCTGATTCTCGTGTGCGAATTGGATATCCCATGAAGCACATGAACCAAGATTCTTCACAATCAGGTGTGAACTATTTGCAGTGTTGTCATAGACGAACGGGTTCATCAAGTTGTTGTCGAAGAAGCAGTAGTCCTTCGGGTTGGGAGACATATTTTCCCACCACCTCTGGATGTCTGAACCATACTGCAGCGGAAGGATGTCATGCTCCTCACCAACTTTACCGTCAAGCCAGTACTGATCATAGTAACCTACGATCTCGGGCAGAGCGGGCAATGTGAAGGTAACATTCCAAACCAGAGTCAAGTCACCGTAACGGCTATCCTTAGAAGGCAATTCAATCTTAGCAGTAAAGGTCTTGGTATCTTCCTTCTTGCTGCAATACACAGTCTTAATCTCATCAGGCTCGAACTGCCATGTTGCTACAACTGCGTCACCATACAAGTTGTCTGTTTCAACCAATACTGGTTTAGGATCAACATTGTTCTTAGTCTTGGGAGCAGATGTCAGATTTGCCCAATTTGTATCCCAATTGGTGCAATCCCATGATACAGTAATCCTTGGATTGTCAGTATTCGGATCCCAGTAAACCTCACGGAATACCTGCTCGGAAATACCATTCTCACCAATCACGGCATAAACCTGATTAACAACTTCTCTCCAAGTCAATGGGCTAACCACATTGGTGTCGCATGGCTTCAGAACCTGTGTTCTGTCAAATGTGATAACCTTAGGCTCATGGGTAACTCGTTTGTCACTCCACTTAATCTTCAAGAAGCGCTCGTCAATCACCTTGTTGCGGGTGACGTCAACCATCTGAACCTTCACAATAGGCTCTTTACCGATAACGGCCTTGTTGTCAGTCACACCTGCGGGAGTCTTAGCCTGGATAGTACCCTTTACAGGATCGATAATCTTGGCAAATTCCTGCTGGTTGGAGAGGTTTTCGCTGTTACCTGTATAGGTAGGATTATCTGCTTTGTACTCAGCGGTAGCAATGCTGTAATTGATTTCGATGCCATATTTCTTGAGTTCATCAACATCGATTCTCCTGATGCACTCGCCACCAAAAATAGTAGAAGTATACTCATACAAGCAACCTGTAACGATGGTGCTTACATCAAATGTCTGATCGTAGTCAACAATCTTAGATACTCCCTGCAAAGGTCTGGAGTCGATTCGCTTACCGTAGATTTCAGTTTCAGTCCAATAATGCTTAGGTCTTTCAATATTCAAGTTCTGTCTGACATTGTTAAGACCATCATAATAATCTTCATTACCCTTCCAATCTCCATGCCATTTTGGATTTGGGTTGGGAAGAGCAGCGATTCTTGGAGAATACCATCTCTCAACAAGACGAGAGTTCTCAGAGATTACGTCAGCAGCCTCAGAATTCAACTCACCAACAGCGCGCGGAACCTTCAGAGCAACGATGTAGATAGAATCTTCTGAAAGAGGAGTGACATTGTCACCATCCTTATACAGACCATCATTTGTACGCCAATTGATGTTGAAATCACGATCTCTCTTCTTCAGATAAACGGTCATCAAACCATTCTTGAAGCTCTTGATACCATTGAACAGCACAGGGCTGGGAATGTACTGAATGTTACGAGTCTTTGCAGGAGCATTCCACATATACTCAGGAGTAACAGCAGCAGTAGCAGCCAAGAACTCAATGTTGGCTTCATCGATACCCTCACGCGGAGTGGTGGAAGGATTCAGACGATAGGTAGCCTCGGTCTCACCCTTGTCCAGGATATACCAAGGCTTAGTTGCCATAATTTTGGGATCCTTATGGAACTCCTGATATTTCAGGTCAACGAACTCGATAGCCTCGATACCACCAACGAAGAGTTGGGGAACCAGAGAAATGCTGTTGAGTTGACGCTCGACGAGCACGGTAAGAGCGCTGATGTACTGGTTGAAAGCAGTCAACTGGAGTTCCAAGTTGTTGATGGTCTTCTTCATCACGTTGACATCAGCAACGGTGGTGTCGAAGTTCTGGCAAGCCTGGATGAGTCCGTCAATCTGGCCCTGATAGTTGGCATCAGTCAGTTCTTGTCTCAGTTTCGTGAGTGCCTCGATCTGAATGGCGAGGTTGGCCTCGAGTGCCTCACGGGCTTTTGACTCATCGGAGAGTTGGCCAGTCAGAGCAGCAAGGTTGGCAATCACATTGTCAACTGTTGCCTTGTCTGCTTTGTCATCAAGTTTTGCGAGAGCCTTGTTAGCGGTCTCAATCTGGGTCTCAAGAACAGCCACCTTTGCCAGATAGTCGGTCTCCAGACCAGTCAACTTCTCTCTCAGAGCAGAAACGGTAGTCTCGTCAGCCTTCTTGTCGATGGCGTCCTGAAGCTCCTTCTTAACTTGAGCAATTTGTGTCTCGAATTGGGACTTGCTCGACTGCAACTCGGTCTCCAGGGCAGCCTTCACATTCGTGAGTTCAGCACGAAGTGCGGCCAC
>JAEEGL015044850.1_pt1 | contig 19045 bp, 8 predicted proteins | sample 9134231 | NCBI WGS metagenome assembly JAEEGL01 (sample SAMN16246548, study PRJNA631951) | gut metagenome | biome: gut microbiome; feature: rumen; material: fiber-attached | host: Bos | place: Iran: Karaj | collected 2018-10 | reverse complement strand
GCTGTTTTCATCTGCCGTGAAGGTGAATTCAGGCCAGATCTCGGAAGATCTGTGTTCAAAGAGTGCTCTTGCCGCACTTGCTGCAGGTTCCGGAGTCGCTCCGCCGCCGAAGTAAGGATATACTTCTACGGTAGGGTTGGAGCCGCCGGGATAAGGAGAAACAGCTGCAACTGCGGAGTCGAAGGAAGCGCCGTCGTTCATGGCTGCAAGTACGGAATCGGCATAGGAATAAGTGCCGTCACCGTTGTCGATGCAGGTGTCGCCCAGTTTTCCGTAGTGGTAGAAAAGAGAGCCTTCATCGGTCCAAAAGTAGTCGATCCAGGCAAGAGCCTCAGCTACGTGCTTTGTGGTTGCGGGAACGATGCAGTTACCAACGGAGTGGAAGTTTGCACGGATGGGAGTCCAAAGATCGGAGCCGTGAGGTCCTACGATGGCATCAAGTGCTACCCATTCGCAGCCATTTTCTTTTGTGATACCTGCAAGGTTGGTGGAGCCAAAGAAACCGATGCGGTTATCTGCCTGTTTAACATCCCAGGTCTTGCCCATGTCGAAGGTTTCTTCGTCCATAAGTCCTTCCGTGTAAAGCTTGTTTAAGAACTGAAGGTATTCCTTGTAATCATCGGAGATACCGATAAGACGGGTGGTGCCGTTTGCTTCGTCCCAGTCAACGGACATGTTGTGGGTACCTCTGTTACCGATTCCGAAGGCACCGTATAAGATATCCTGAATGGAAGCATAGTCAGGTGAGCAGAAGGGGATCTCATCACTCGGATCGCCGTTGCCGTTGGCATCCTTTTCCTTGAAGGCCTTGAGAACTGCGTAGATCTCATCGGTGGTCTTGGGAACGGAAAGTCCCAGGTTATCAAGCCATGTCTTGTTGATCCACGCTTTTCTGGATACTCTGATCTCGGGACCGGATACTACTGCGGGAAGTGCCCAGATGTTTCCTTCGGGGCTCTGGATGCAGGCAAGAGTATCGGGATGACTCTGAAGATATGCCCAGGCATTGGGAGCATACTGAGGAAGATACTCAGCCAGGTCAAGGATAAGACCCTGCTGACCGTAGTCAACCAATGAAGACTGGGATATCTTGTTCTTGCAGATAAGATCGTAATCCTCGCCGCCGATAAGAGCTTTCTGGGTCATGCCCTTACGGTCGGAGCTGGAATCCGTAAAGTTAACGTGGATACCGGTCATCTTCTCGTATTCCTGCCATACCTTTACATCCTCGGGTGCATAGTTGGCGGTAACACCGGTAAAACGCCACATAATGTTCAAAGTAAGTCCGTCTGTTGAAATAGGGAAATTGCAGGGGATGTTGCCGATAAGGCATTCATTGTTGGTCTGCACAACTTCTCCCGAATCGATGACGCCCGAAAGATTGGCGTCTGCAGAAGTTTCCGTCTTGCTTGCGGGGGTGCTTGCGGAAGCTGTTTCGGCGGGTTTCTTGTCGCCGCAGGCTGTAAGCGAAAGCACCATTGCTGCTGTCAAAACAGCGCATAAAAGTTTCTTTCTCATTGTGTTCTCCCTTTCTGTTGCTAATACATTATATTTTAGAAAACCGTCGGGGTAAACCCTCCGGGAATTCCCAATTTAACCTTTTACCGCTCCGATCATCACGCCCTTAACAAAATATTTCTGCATAAGGGGATAAAGAAGCATTACGGGCACCGATGAAACCACGATGGTGGCATACTGTATTCCCACTTCCCTTAGGGCCTGATCCACCAGATTCGCACCCTGGGACTGACCTTCCTCGGCATAGGAGGCTGCCTGCAAAAGAATGTCTCTCAGGACTAACTGCAGGGGATGCTTTGCTTTGTCCGTCACATAGAGCAATGCATCAAAGTAAGAATTCCAGTGGCCTGCCACGTAGAATATGAGCATTACCGCCATGATTGCCTTGGAAAGCGGAAGCACGATCTTAAAGAATGTCCCTATGTTTCCGCAGCCGTCGATCCTGGCAGCGTCGATAAGTTCACCGGGGATCGAGGTCTGGAAGTAGTTTCTCATGACCAGCATGTTATATACGGAGATGGCTCCGGGAAGCATGAGTACCCAGTATGTGTTTAACAGGTGCAGGTCCTTCATAAGCAGGTAATTGGGGATCATACCTGCGCTGAAGAACATGGTGAATGTTACAAAGATGGTTATCACATTCCTGCCGGCCAGTCTCCTCATGGAAAGAGGATAGGCAAGCATGGTGGTCATCACCAGGTTGATGGCGGTACCCACAACAGATATGAATACCGTGTTTGCATACCCCGTAAGGATCCTTTTATTTGAGATGATGGCCTTGTAGGAATCCAGGGTGAATTTCTTCGGAAGAAGAAAAACATTTCCTCTGACTATCTCGCCCGGACTTGAAAAGGACGAGCTTAACACGTACAAAAGCGGGTATACCACCGTAACTATGATCAATGCGGAAATAACCACTATACAGATCGAAAATACTCTGTCTGCACCGCGTTCCCTGACTTTGGGGGAAGCGGATACGAATTCTTTACTTTTCATTCCTTACCTCCTTACCAAAGACTGGTGTCCGAAACTTTCTTTGAGATCTTATTTACAGCCACCAGCAGGATGATGTTGATCACGGCGTTGAACAGTCCCACAGCCGTTGAATAGCTGAAGGCGTTGTGATCCATGAACTGCTTGTAAATGTAAGTCGATATAACCTCACTGGTCTTTGAATTCATGGAATTCTGCATAAGATATACTTTTTCAAATCCCACGTTCATGACCTTACCGAAGTTGATGATTAAAAGCGTGATGGCCGTCGGCAGGATCCCGGGGATCATGATGTGCCAGATTATCTTTAACCGGTTTGCTCCGTCTATCTTGGCAGCTTCGATCAGCTGAGGATCTATATTGGTAAGGGTCGCCAGATAGATAATGGAACTGTAACCTGCGTTTTGCCAGATACCGGAAATGATATAAAGAGGCTTGAACCACTCGGGCTTTGAGAAATAGTAAATGCTCTCTCCTCCCAGTGCCATGGCCAGCCGGTTGATGATACCCGTCTGGGGTGCCACCATTGCCTGTACTATGGCGATCAGGACTACGGTGGAGATAAAGTGCGGCACGTAGGTAACCATCTGCAGGGTCTTCTTAAGACGAACCTTCTTGATCTCGTTCATGATAAGAGCTAACAGTATGGGAATCGGGAAGCTGAACAGGAGCTGCAGTATCGAAAGGCTTACCGTGTTCCACAGTGTCTGCCAGAAGAACGCCGACTGGAAGAACCTTATAAAGTGTGCAAAGATGTTCACCTTGGATGTAGCTGTTTCAAAATCGAAGATCTTGGCCCAGGGGCTTCCGAAGTACCCCATCTTGATGTTAAAGTCCTTGAAGGCTATGATCAGCGCCGCCATGGGTTTGTATTTGAATACACAGAAATATATGATGGGAAGAAGAAGCAGCAGATACAGATCCCAGTATCTTTTGAAGGATTTTCTGAAACCCAGTCTTGCTTCCTGGACATCCCTTTTCTTTTTAGAAGCCAATGTAAAAACCCCCTCCTTTAGTTTCGTTTGTTTCGTTTGCCTTACCCTGACTAAATTTTATTAATAGAAAAGGCGGCATTTCAATAGTCACAAACTGTCCTGAAAGAAGGGGGTCAATTTTTGCATATTGCCTTATTTACTTGATCTTACGGGCCTTTATCAGATTCACGGATACGGCACCTAAAATGGCAAGTATCGCCACTATCGCTACCACCGTAAGGAAGATATTAAGGCCTTCTTTTTCCGCTTCGGCAGCTAACGGTGTTTCGTTGTCCGTGATCTCAGAGGTCTCCGCTATAGTCTCGGAAGTGCCCGTTTCTTCAGTAATAGCGGGCTTTTCTGAAAGAGCTGTATCCTCGTCCTTTATGACTTCGGTATTATTTTCTGTCTCGGTCTCTGTCACTGCGGGCTCATTGTTTACGGTCGTATCTCCGCCATCCCGATCCGTGGTGCCCTCAGCTATTCGTCCGGGAGTTTCCGAAGCTGCCGGGGTGTTACCGGTCTGCATATTCTGAACTTCATTTCCCTGTTCGTTATTTGCAACATTTCCGGTACCTGCGGCGGGTGTCGAAGATGTATTTTCCGTAACGGTCTTTTCGCCATTTCTGATGGTGAAGGGGATCTCGTTAACGTTGTTATCGTCAATGAAGATCCTAAGGACGTGACTTCCGTCTTTCTTGTATGTACTGCCGGAAGTGACGGGCGTTCCGTCTATGGTAACGGTTCCTGAAGGAGCGACTCCGAGATCAAACTCTACCGTCACCTGTCCGTCGTACTCTGCTCCGTAGGAATCCCTGGAAGCAGCGGTTCCGTTAAAGGAAAGAGTTCTGTAATACTTTCTCACCGGTTCGTAGGAAAGATCGATGCCCTCTGCAAAGGCGGGAAGTTTTTCTTTTACCCCGCTCATGACTGCCTTGGCAAGGATCTCGGAACCGTACCTCGAATAGTGGAACTTGTCGGTCTTTGACTCCTTTAGGAAGGTGTCCGTATAGGTGTAAAAAGCAGGATCGTCCAGATATCTTAAGTCGTTGGCATCCGCGTACTGCATGATGTCCTTCATGCCTTCATAACCTTCGGTCTGCATCAGGTTCTTTGTTATATCATAAAGACTTATGGACGGCACCCGGTAAAGCTCAGCTACTTCGTGAGCCAGGGTGTTATATTCCCTGATCTCCGGCTGGTCACCGAAACCTCCTTCGGTCTGAGGGTGGGTGCAGGCGGATTCCACCATAACGGGTGTCGCGCCCTTTTCAAGGATCGCTGCGAACATATAGCCTAAGAGTATCTGGTAATGATCCCTGCTCACTCCCACTCCCGCGGAAGAACCGCAGTCGTTGGTGCAAAGCTGTATGAGGACAGCATCTCCGGGCTTAACTTCCTCCAGCATATCGTAGAAGTTCTTTTCAGCAAAAAAGGTGTTGGTGCTGCGACCGGATTTACCGAAGTTTCTGATCCTTACGGCATTGCCCGCAACAAACCTGTTAAGTTCCGCACCCCATCCGTCTCTGGGATAATCTGGCATCTTGTAGAACTGTGTAATGGAATCCCCCACCACAAAGATGGTAGGTGTATGTGCTCCGTCTGCGGTAACGCGGAAGGTCTTTTCGGTACTTTCGTTACCCCTTGTGAACAAAGCCTTTAATCCCTTTTCGGTTTGGCTCCAGGATACCCTTACTCCGTGAGCTGTCATGGAAGGAAGATCCGATACGTCGATATCCTTAAAGTCAAATATCCTTGCGGCATCCTCAACGGCGCTTCTATCGGATATGCCCCTGAAGTTGACTGCTTCGTTGTCCGTTGAATTATCGATGATGCCAAGAGCCGTGGCATTCTTACATACCGGTGCAAACTTTACATTGCCGTCCGTGCAGTAGGTATCGGTGTATCTCCACATAACCGAGCAGATCTCTTTGTTACCCTTAAAGAGGGTAAGTCCGTAGCCTGTGGCTGTGGGGAACTGGTCGCCCTTTACAAGGACAACATCAGCGGCGGTAAGAGCCGATCCGTAGTAGTAGGTATTGAGATCTTCAAGGGAGTAACTGCCTGTGTTCTTCCAAAGTACCAGGGATCTGTCTGCCTCGATATAAATAGGGGCGCTGTCTGCGAAGGTGTAGGCATTGCCGTAGCCCTTTAAATACCAGTAACGCTTGAGGGTGTAGTCCCTCAAATTAAGGCGTCTGTCGGTGGTATTGTGAAGTACCACGTATTCCATGGCGTTGCCCTTTTTATCCTGGGCATTGAGTTCAGTAATGATGATCTCGGGATATTCGGGGGTATTATCGCTTACGATGGGAACATAGTACATATCCGACATCTTGAAAGCATAACCCGATACTCCGTTTGTATAGATCACATCTGTATACTGCAGAGCGCCTTCTTCCTCGAAGTAGTATGTAAGACCGCCCTCTGCGGTGATGGCGGAACCGGGTATGGTGGCCTCATAGAAGTTATCGTTCTTTTTGACCATCTCCACCCTGGTGAAGTCCTGTCCCGAAGTACGCTTGTTGTAATTAAGATAAACTGCGGTGCCCTCCGTCAGGGGATCGTACTTAAGGGTTACGATAAAGTCCTCTCCCGCTCTTAAAGACTTGGGAGCCTCATGCATATAGGGAAGGTATCCGTAGGTATCGGTGTATTTTTTGTCTGTGATAACAATGGGTTCGGTGGCTTCGCACTTTCCGAACCTGAAGTAGTCCATGTTGCCGATATACTTGTAACCCTCGGCCACTTCAAATTCGATCAGAAGGTCATGGGTTCCGGTGACGCTTTGCTCAAGGACACGGCCCTCGATCATCTGATAATCGTTATAGTTATTTGCAATGCCCGTGGTGTGAAGGACCGTGCAGTCTGCGATCTCGGTTCCTTTTTTGCCTTCATCGAACAGGAACACGTGAGCGCTGCCCTCGCAGTTGGTGGTCTTTATGGCCATGTAGATATCGAAGGTATAGATGCCGGTATCTCCAAAATCAATATCCTTAATGGTCACGGAGCTTCCGTTGACTGCGTTGCCAAGGATATTCTTTCCTTCGTAGGTGTAACCGGTGGCACCGGCTGCGGTCTGAAGGTTAGGTGCCATCACCGAGTGTTTGCCGTCCGTAGTCTCACCTTCGGTGAAATCTTCGGACCATTCGCCCTCTGCATAGATATAATTCGGATCTGCGGGTGTATAGTTCCTTTCGGTTTTTTCAGGTTCCGGCGGAACAGGTTCCTCGCCCTTTACGAACTTAAAGCCGTCGATCTGGCACACCCACTTGGCGTCCCCGCCCTTAAGGTTCTTTCCGAGGGTGGTCTTAATGACTACATCGTGGATACCCACAACCTCCGCTTCCTCAAGGCTTGCGGCATATTCTTTCACAGTTTTGTAAGTCTGACCTGCTTCCGCCACAAAATTCACGGAAGCGATCTTAATCTCGCTGTCGCCGTCTATGATGAACATCTCGGCAGACCCGCCGTTATTGTCGGCATTCATGGCTGCGAAGAAGGTGAGTCCCGTAAAGTTACCTTCTTTAAAGTTAACGTTTCTGTAAGTGATCGTGGAATCCGACTTAAGGCCGCTTACGTTACCGGTATAAGTCCCGTCTATCGCGGTCTTGGCACCGGTCTTATGGTCGAAGGTCTCCGCTTCGATCTTTTCGTAGGGGTCTCTTAAATCCTTACCGAACCAGAAGCGGTCAAGGTTACCGACATAGAGGAACTTGTCATCGACTTCAAATTCGACTATGAGGTCGTGGGTTCCCGTAATGTCTTTCTTTAAGAGGGTGCCTTCAAGATCCTTGTAGGTATTCCAGTCATTGGTGGGACCGTCGGTGGAAAGGACTCTTAAATATGCTATCTCTTCGCCCTTTGTTTCGTTATCGTAAAGATAAACATGGGCGATACCCTGAGTATTGCTGTTCTTTATTGCAAGATTGAACCAGAAATCCTTAAGGCCCGTATCTCCGAACCTCACTCCCTTGTATACTGCGGTACTTCCGTTAACGGTGGTTCCGAGGATGGTGTTTGATTTCTGCACGTTGGGCGTCTTTTCTTCACCCTTATAGGTAACACCGGGGGTTACCGTTGTTGCCGATTCGCACTCTACCGTTACCCGTGCGGTGGAAGGATCGTATTCTTCCTTGACAACGGGCTCTTCCACCTCTTCATCGGAAAAGGTAATGGTGGCAAGGTTTGATGCATAGGACTTGCCGGTATCGGGTATAAAGATAAGTGTCAGGTTGTGAATGCCCGTTACTTTCTTTTTCAGGTTTGCCGTAAAATCTTTAAATACGGTCCAGGCGGTGGGATGAGTCTCCGTCATCAGTACCGTAGCGATCGGGTCCAGATCAGAAACGGATCCGTCGTAACCGCCGTCGATGTATAGTTCGATACGTCCGCCGCCGTTAGAGCCCTTTACGGATGCGTTGAACTTAACGGATTTCACGCTGCCTTCACCGAAGTCTATATTTGTGTAATAAGCAAAGGAACCCAGAGTCTCGCTTGCGATCCTGTCGGCTTCGTTAAATGCATCGCCCCCAAGGATATCGGCACGTCCGGCAATGATGGTATCATAGGCACTCTTAACCGTGATACCAAGATCATTCTCATAAACACCGGGAGTTGCGTGGTTCCTGTCGTAAGGGAAGAGTCCGCTTGTCACGGCGCCGTTATAGATTGCAAATTTATAGGTCTTTCCTGACAAAGAAGCGGGTCCGAAGGCGGAGAAATCCGATCTTGAAATCACCTGCCCGTTTTTCTTTATGGTGACCACGCCCTCTGAATTGTCTGCGATACCGGCTCCGGTAACTTCGGAAACTTCCGAAGCATAAAGACCTTTGGTGTACGCATTGTTAAAGCTTTCAGCGGTAGCTCCGCTGCTTCCGAGGATTATAAAGGTCTCCCCCGGCATGATCTGCTTTGAACCGCAGGAAAGCTCCAGTTTTCTGCTGCCGTAAAAGATCTCATAATCCGCAAGATCCATGGTGCTTCCGCCAAGGTTTGTTATATCGATAAAGGAATCGTTGCCACCCGGATAAACTTCCGTTGCTACGGGGAAGACTTCGCCGGTGGTCTTGTAGACCGTAAGTTTATATTCGGTCCTGGCGTTGTTCAAGACGGTCACGAGAGAGAACTCGTTGGCTCCGTTTTGAAGGTTCAGGCTGAAGGTCGGGTCCACGGCCGCACCATTTAGGAAAAGACTTCCGTTTGTGTTGACCGAAAGAGTCAAGGTGCTGTTTCCCGTTTCAAAACTGAGCTTTCTGGTGGCAAGGCCGTTGTCAATATCGATGGCTCTTGCGCCGGCATCTGAGGTTCCCACACCTGTGATCACAGGGTATTTATCGCTTCCCAGTACCAGTTCGGAGATAATTCCGCAATGATCTGAAAAGTAAGGATTTTCAAGCACATCGGAATATACTGCGCCCACATTGCCTGTGGATATGTAGATATGATCGATGGTGTTATTTACGTTCACCGACTGGCTATAGTCTTCTTCAAAGCCTGCTGCGGTGGAGAGGTTGCTCCTTACATCGGAAAGATACTTCGCATCCGCAAAACCGTTTACGGAATCGGCGAGATATCTGTAGGAATAAGTGAATTCGGTGCAGTTGTGGTCACCGGAGATCACCACAGGAACATCACCGTAGATGCTTCTGAGATAATCTGCTTTTTCTTTTAATAGTCTTGAGCAGAGTACATTCACATAATCATCGCTCTGATGATCCGTATGAGCGCTGATGTGGATATAGGCGATATCATCGGTGCCCTTGTATTTTAAAACGGCAAAAGAAAATACTCTTGTAAAGTTCATACTGGAGCCGTTGTAGGGCTGATGACCGGAAATCTCGAACTTGACCTTGGAATCGGGGTCAGGTGAAAACCACCAGCCGCCCTCTCCCGCCAGGTCGTATCTGTCGCTCCTGTAGATAACGGGGGAATATTCTCCGCTGCCGCTTGTAAGGGTCTTGCCACTGCTGGAGGTAAGACCTGCTATGGCGTAAAGACCGTTTGAGTTATTGCAGTAGTTAACAAGATAATTCTTCCAATCGTTTGTGACTTCGCAGGCACCGAAAGAGTCGGGCATATACTGTGCCATTATACTTTCAAAGGTGGCTGTTCTGTCGATCGGGGTCAGGATTCCCGTGGAGGGACTTACATAATCATACTGAAGACCTCGCTTGGAAGTGGTGAGCATGTTGTAACTTATGATCTTAACGGTATCCGGGATCTGGGGGCTTGCGGTAAAGGCTCTTAATATTTCCTCGGGCGCGCCTTCAAGAAGGATGTTCTCTCCTTCGGTCTCTTCGGTTTCTTCGCCTTCTTCGCCTTCTTCAAGTCCGGCTTCCGGATCCGCCGGATCTACAGGTGCATCCGGATCTGCAGGGTCCGTCACCGTGGGATCTGTTCCGTCAGGTGTTTCAGGGTCTGTCACTGCGGGATCTGTTCCGTCAGGTGTTTCAGGATCCGTCGCTGCAGGATCTACCACTGCGGGATCAGTTCCGTCAGGCGCCTCGGGATCCGCAGGGTCTGTCACTGCGGGATCTTCCACTGTGGGATTCACTTCGGCAGGTTCCTCTGGGTCTGCGGGGTCCGTCACTGTGGGATCCGCTTCGGTCTGCGAGCCGGTGGTCTCGGTGGCGTTTCCTTCAATTCCGTCCGCATATGCCGGAACGGTATAGAAGATCAAGAGACACACAGCCATTAATAGTGCTAAAAATTTCCTCCTTCGTTTCATAACTCCTCCTAATACATTTCTTGCCCCATACATTTTTACCATTCAGATATTTTTACAAGTCTATATTCCCCCACAACAACCCCTATATCAATCGTCTGTTTCTGTACTAAGGGGACGTGCAGAAATTGACAATCAAAAAAGAGCAAAGGTTTTCCTTTGCTCTTTACACACTTTTTATCTGAATCTATTCCGCATCGGACATGGCCTTGCGGTAACTCATGGGGGTTATGCCCTCACGCTTCTTAAACTTCCTGATGAAGTTACTCTTGTCGATATAGCCGGACCTCTCCAGGATCTCGTCCAAAGACAGTTCCGTGGTAACCAGAAGTTTCTTGGCTATCTCCATACGGGCGTTTTCAACATAGGCCATTGGTGTGCAGTCCATTCGCTGTTTAAAATACCGGCTGAGATAGGAAGAAGAAACATCGCACTCTTCTGCCAGCACATCCAGGGACAGCATGCTGTCACACAGCCGCTCGTCGATGACTTTCTTTATCTTGTTTAAAAGTTCGTGAGCCTGAGCCCGTTCCTCCCTGTCGCGCCTGCTCTTTTCTTCTCTTGCGACGGTGATATCCACGGCTATGTCTCGGATCTCCGCAAACACTTCATCTATATCCGCACGGCCTGAAGAAAGCTTTTCGAATACGGTCTCCAGGCGGCTTTCTTCTCCCGCTTCCTTGGCATATTCCATGAGCATGAGAGAAACACTGTAGGCCATATAGTTTTCAAGGATGGGGCTGCGTCCGAGACTGGATTTTTGGTCGTCAAGGAAGGAGAAGCTTGCTTTGACCTCCTTGACGTTGTTCTGTTTGATACATACACTGAGCCTCGAAATAAAGCCCGAAGCCTCCTCGGGGATCGCATCCGAGCCACCGCCCGAGCTGTACTCCGTAAAGTATGTGGACGGATCCTTAAGGCAGGCAAAGGCCGCACTGACAGCCTGGGCCACATTTTTCGGAAAGTCCAGAAGATCGCTCATGACATTTCCGATACCCACGCTAATCTCGATGCCGAAACGTTTCAGTATCTGTTCATGCAGGTTTCTGATAATGTCCGCCAGATTTCCGTAGGAAAAAGAATCCATCTGACCGTTTAAGCATATCACCAGACAGTAAGGCGACATGTTTACGTGTATATAACCTGTGATACTCTCGGAATTCAGGCACTCCCACGCACAGTCCGAGATCTTTGTGATCAGGTCCCGATTTTCGGGGTCGAGATCTCCCATAACAGCCAGGGGACAGAAGATATTGCCGTGGAACTCTATATTATACTCATCCAGAGCATCCTCAAGAAGCGCCCTGTCGTACTGGTTTGCTAACAGGTTTGAAAAGAAAAGGGCCGTATACATCCTTTTCTTTTCCTCGTAAAGACTAAGGAACCTGGATCGGAGCAATCCGTGTTCGTCGATGACTCCCTCGCCGTAATCTCCTTCATCCTTCATTACGGAAACTGCCAGCTGATTTATGGGGCTGAATTTCCTTGCAATGACCGCCATGCAGAAGAAAAGGGCCGTCAGCACCACGGCTGCCAGGATAACGAAGATAAACACTTCGGCAAGGTAAACCTCCCTGTAAAGGCTCCCTGCCTCATAAACAGCCAAAAACTGCCACTTGTCGTAGGAGGACACTGACTTCTGGACCACGTAACTTTTCCCCCGGTACCTGAAAGTGCCCTGCCTGTCAGACAGTGTCTTTTCCATGGCAGTATCAAGGGCGTCCTTCGGAAGATCCAGCCCGGATTTGTAATCGTACAAAAGCTCGGAATCCGAATCAAAGAGCAGGATCTCACCCCTGCAGCTTGAAAGGATTGAATCCATGTATGAATTGAGGGTTTTCTTTTCCACAAAGCCTATGGCAAAAGCACAGGGATTGGAGGAGGCTAACGGGATTGGTTCAAGCAGCGTCAGATAATTTTTGTTTGGCACCACACGGCTTGCGGATCTTCGCATGGGGATCACGTTGTGCCTGTAGGAATCCCTTATCTCACCGATAAAATCCTCCAGAGTCTTGTCCTCAAAGGAAAGATATGTATCCCAGAAATGCTTGACATTGATCTCACCCTCCGAAGAAAAGAACTTGTCGGGATTGGCATTTCGATAGTAGATAAGATAGCTTAAGAACTGGTTGCCCACCAGATAGCGCTTCACTTCGCCGGTCATGTTGTAGCCCTGTTTTTTGTCTGCGGGAAGATCCGCAAAAAGAAAAGTGGGGCTTTTATATATATCGTTGGCGATAAGATCGAACTCCTCCAGACGGCTCGTGATATTGTTTTCAATGGCGGAAAACTCTTCCCACTTGTTGGCAGTGATCCTGTCTTTAAGCCGCTTTGCAAAAGAAAAATACACCAAAAGAACGATCGCTGCCGCAATCCCCAGAAAAGTGGCTACAAGAGGGATTGAAAGTGACCGTACGAATCCGGATCTGAAGGTTCTTTTGATTCTGGCTTCTTTTTTCTTCATACAAAGATTATACAACAGATCAGAGTATGTTTAAAGTTTTCAGATATTCATATGCAAGTACCGCGTGGCCTAAATCGGTGGGATGAACGCCGTCCTCGCTGATATCCGTGTCTTTCATGCCTTCGGCGATATGCTTTGCAAAGGCACCCTCGAGACAAAGATAGTGATCCGCGAATTCTCTGGCAAGTTTCCTTTCCACCAGGATGAAGGGATCCAGTTCTTCGTGGAAGATAACACGCTCAGGTCTTGAAAAAAGCACATAAGGCTCGATCATAAATATCTTTGTGCCCGGAAGGTCTCTTTTGATGTTCTCAAGCAATGACCTGTAGTTTTTCTCTACCTGTGCAACGGGAGTCGGGTCATTGGAATCGTATTTACGCCAGGCATCATTGACTCCTATAAGGATTGAGATAAAATCGGGCCTGAGTCTTTTAACATCCTCTTCGTATCTGGCCAACAGGTCCTTGGTGCGGTTTCCGCTGATACCCTTGTTCACAAACCGGACCTTGTTACCGGGAAACAGGGTATTGTAAAGCCTTGCCACCTTCTCGGGATACCCGTGCCCGAGATCTTCGTCCGACTCTCTGTCCCTCCCCACATCAGTTACGGAATCTCCGTAAAAAAGCACCGTATCGCCGTCTTTAAAAAATCTGTTCATGTAAAAACTCTCCTTGTGTTTATGATCAAATCATACACTCGGAGAGTTTTGGCTTCAATTGTCGATTAACGGACTGCATATTCTAAAAATGAACATGTCAGTTGCTTAGGCGGGTAAGTTCCGCGATCCTGCGGTTTATCTTCTCCCGAAGGCCTACAAAATAATCCTGATCCATGGGATAATCGGAAAAGGTCAGCCCCTCATCAAGGAAAGAAACCGCTTCCTCAAAGGAGGAAAGACTTTCAAGGAGCTTAAGCGCCCGATAGTCATTGAAGGCTTCGGAAAGGACCATGAGCCTTATTGACTCATCCGGTCGACCATCTTTTCCTGGATAAACAAGGAACGGATCTCCCCCGGGAACACCACCTTCGGCATCCACGGTGCGATAAGGATCTATGTGATGATAAGAATACATGCAATTATAGAAATCATAGCCCCAATGCAGAAACCCCTTTATGTGGTATTTAAAGAGCTGCTGCCCCAGCACCCGGTTCCTTGCCGAAGGCATGGCTATAAAGCGGTTGGAGCTCTTTGTGGTCTGGGTGCAGCAATAATATGCCCAGAGTCTCTCAACCTTCCCCTCTATGAAAGGAGCTATCTTGTTGGTGCCGCAGGCAGGGATATCAATGAGACCTTCCCTGTAGAATTCAAGATCCGACAGGGCATCGAGAAACACCGCATCGGGAAGGATCTCCCTTACGAGAGCATTGGCCATTTTGTAGTTCTCCCGGTTGTCTTTTCTCGGTTCATCGGAAATATGGAAAAAGGTACGGTCATATACCTTCAGTTCTATGAGTTCTTTTCTCAGGGCAGGCAGGAATCTCCGTAAAAAGTCAGCATACTCCCGGCTGTCCGAGGGCGTGTCCCAGCCGAAGATCCGCTGCTTCTTGCCGTTTACCGTTGCCACGATCTTAGGAGCCGCCTTGCACCCCCACTGGGTAAAGAGGTGTGACATTTCAAAGAACCTTACCCCCTCTTCAAGGCACATCTCTATCCATCGCCTTAATCCGGCAAAAGAAAAAGAATAGTCATCTCCGCTCTTTTCTATGTCCACAAGCTGTGCCGTGGTACGCTCAAGCCCCACTGCGGTATCAAGGGCCGGAGTGAGCAAAGGCACCAGATTTGTGTTTATGTTTCTTTTTACTGCGGTCCTTATAAACTCTCTTGAGATCTTAAAGAATTCCTCGGACCCGAAGTCCACTCCGTAATAGTCGGCTATACAGTCTCCGTAGAACCATTCTGTATGGGATATGTCAAGTTCGGGAAGAATGGCATCGATAACATCAAGATTTATTTTGACCGTTTCCTCGGCACTGTTTTCTTTGTGCTCACAGGAAGCCGTAAAGGTAAGTTCATAGCGCCCGGGAGCGGCTTCCTTCGGTATATCCGCATCCACCCACAGACTTCCGTTTATATGAGGCACCATTGGAAAACCGTCTACGGAAACTTCCGTCAGAAGATCCGGCAGGACACAGGATTCGGTCTCAAGGTAATTCTCCTCTCCCGCAGGGGCCCCGGTACGGATCACGGGCACAGGGTTTACCTGTCTTATCCTGACGGCTTTGCTTATCACAGGGTCGTCACAGCGGAATGTGAGTTTTCCCCAAAGCATCCGGTCATAGTCAAGGCAGTGGCAAAGCTGGAAGGATACCGTCTCCCCCTTTAGCCCGCTTATCTGCGTCAATTCTTTAAATACCTGCTTTCCCGCGGGTTTATATGCTTTTTCCAGGGAACTGATGACCTTAAGATCTATCTTCATTGGCTGTGCCGGCTCCTTTTGTGTTCTTTACACAAAGATTATGCTACCCGGAGCCTGATTATTCCACATGCAAAAACTGAATCAGGGTAGTTTTTTTCTGTACCTTATGCTTTGATCGCCAGCCTTCAGGGTAAATCCGTCAAAAGAAACCCTTATGTCGGAAACTCTCTTCACGAAAGCATCGAAGGTTTCTTTTTCCGTGTCAGAAAGGATAACAAGCCAATAGGTATTCCGCCCCTTTTGGATCAGGTCCGGACTGTTTAACGTAAGGTCTTCTTTGGCAAGGACAGCCATAAAACTGTCCCCGGCCCTGGCAAACAGGCGGTTACCCTTAAGGATGACCTCGTCGTATCTTTCACGGTCAAAATAAGCATGGGTATAATGAATGGCCCTGCAGGGCGCAAAGGCGCCCCTTAATAGAGGAAGCCTGTAGATCACCGCCACCGTGCAGTCGTCCATGATATGCGCCAAAGGAGCCACGTTGTAGCCTCCGAAATATGAGGGGGCTGCGGCTGTGTCAAAGGGAAATTTATCTGCCCCTTCCATAGGACAGGGGCGCAAAGGGTGATTTATATAAAAGGGTGTCCCGTTATCAAGGGTTATTACCAGAGTATTCTTCTGAGCACCGAAGGACCCCGGGAAATAGTCTTCCAAAACAGAGAGCTTATAGTGACCGGTCCTCACAACATGAACCTTGGCACTCTCTAAGGACATGCCGTTCTGAAAATAGTTTATGACCCTCGAGCAAAGGGGCATAAGTCCCAGGTTTCTTAGGACGGGAAAGTCCATGAACCTGAGCCAGTGGACAAAGTCATGGTGCCACAGGTTATTACTGTTTATGGTCTTATAGGTCTGATCTATGATCGAAGGATTCGTAAGGGCACCACTTCCAAGCTGCATCATCAGGGACCTTGTATCCCCCTTCAGCAACCCGTGTTCCCCGTAATCTGCCGTATCAAGGCCAAAGTGCAGCACCTCGTCGATATCTTCACGCACCCGTTTCTTTGTCTCTTCCGGAACCCGATAAGCGCCTTTCAGGACAGCTTTTACGAAAAAAGCACCGGACCGTTCCTGCTCGTAAAGATATTTTTCGGGATCACCGAAGGCTACACTTAACACTATGTCTGAATTCAGGGACCGCTCTTTTGTACCCGCAAGGTTTCCGGGATAGTCTCTGCCCGAGGCATTGATAAAGGTACCCTTAAAACTGCAGGTGGCATAATACCATAAAAGCCTGTCCAGTGCCTCCCTCGCCATATCCGCGATAGATTTCTCTCCATGGAGCAAAAGAACGGAAAGGGCCCCCACATCTATGGGCAGATAGTTGTTTGACAAAAACTCGGAAAACCCGAATTCACGCCGCAGGGAAAACCAGATCTTCATACGTTCAAGGGCACGTTTCTCATGATCCCTGCCACTTAACCCATCGCAGTCAAACTGCGTCTTTGGAAAAAGCACACCCGAAAGATATTCCACAGTCGCAAAGCAGATCTGGTGGTTTTCCGAGTAATAGCACATGCTGTCCTTCTTACTGTCCGTGATCCAGAAAGAAAAGCCTGTAAGACACTTTTCGATCCGCTTAAGAACATCGGGGTTTTGCAAAAGAAAGTCTTTACTCTCAATAGCCAGATCCACAAGTTTTAAGGCCGTAAAATCAGCGCAGTCATTCTTATCGTCAATCCTTTCGACAGCGCCTTCCACGGCCTTTAAATATGTTTCTTTTGTATAATTTTCGTAAGAAAAGGGAATGTCCGGATGTTTAAGATCTTTATGTCCCGCAAGCCAGCAAAGGTCATTGAACCCTTTAAGGTCATAGTCTTTGCCTGTCCTTCTGGGAACGGATCCTTCAATCTTGCCGCGAATGCAACTTATGAGCCAGTCGATCATGGTTATAATCCTCTATGGTGTGCATGGTTTTAACACGTGTAAATACAGTTTGATTATAACCCTTTCCGGCCGTGATTTCAATCGGACAGATTTGCTTTTTCAGCAAGGCCTTTGATATTCTTCGGGACAAAGGCGCTTATTCTGATGCCGTTTTCAACGTATTCTTCGTTGACCACCCTGCCGTACTTACGTATCTGTGAAAGCAGTCCCCCCTCCGAATAGGGGAGGACCACGTCCAGTCTTTCCCTTGACTCTCTAAGGATCTTTTCGATGGCATTGAGAAGATCGTCGATACCGGCCCCTGTTTTGGCGGAAATATTTACGCAGACCGTTGCCTGCAGATCCTTTAAACTCCTGTCCGCTCCCGGCTCATCGGTCTTGTTCATGGCGGTGATCACCGGTTTCCCCGATATCTTGAGTTCCGCCAGGGTATCATAGACCACCTGCCTGTGAAGCTCCGCATCGGGATCCGAGGCATCCAGTACATGAAGAATGTAATCCGCATACTTTGCTTCTTCCAGGGTACTCTTGAAGGCATCCACCAGGTTATGGGGAAGTTTGCTTATAAAGCCTACCGTATCGGTAAAAAGAAACTCCTGTCCCTCCGGCAGCCTGCAGACTCTGGTGGTGGGATCGAGGGTTGCAAACAGTTTATTCTCGGCCAGGACCTCCGAACCCGTCAGTCTGTTTAAAAGAGTGGATTTTCCGGCATTGGTATAGCCCACGATGGCAATGGTGGGGATATAATCACCGCTTCGTTTCTTTCTGGTGGTCTCCCTGACCTTGACCATATCCTTTATATCCTTTGACAGGACCGATATGCGGTGATTGATGGCTCTTCTGTCGCTCTCAAGTTTGGACTCACCGGGTCCTCTGGTACCGATACCGCCGCCGAGTCTTGACAGGACTTTGCCAAGTCCCGTAAGGTGAGAGGCCCTGTATTTTAACTGGGCAAGTTCCACCTGTACTTTTCCTTCTCCGGTCTTTGCATGTTTTGCAAAGATATCAAGGATCAGCATGGTCCTGTCCAAGACCTTGCATTCAAGGATATCCGAGAGATTTCGCATCTGGGCCGGTGTCAGTTCGTCATCGCATATAACGCCGTCCGCACCAAGTGCCTCCACCATTTCCTTGAGTTCGTGGGCCTTGCCGCTTCCCACATAGGTGGCCGTATCCGCAGAGGGTAACTTCTGTATCACGTACTCAAGAGCCTCGGCTCCCGCCGTTTCCAAAAGCCTTGACAGTTCATCCAGGGATACCCGGCCTGCCTCGGTATTTTCGGATACCACCACAGGTATATATCTTTCTGTTTTTATCGCTGTATTGTCGTGCATATTTTCTCCATTTCGCTTGTGCACATCCCTGCGAAGCGTCTCTTGCTTTATTGGTAATTTCGAAGAAATATCCAATAAAGCAAGAGACCGCCACAATATGTGACGGTCTCAGTATCTTTGCTATAAAGTCTTACGCAGCTTACACCCGATTACTTAAGGGGAGTGGCAAGAGCAAGCAGTGCATCGGTAGAATCGTTAACATAGCTGGTTGCGGTGAAGGATGCCATGTAGGTTCCTTCGATGATCTCAACCTGCTTCTCGAAAAGTTCAACGCCCATGTAGGTGCCGTGTACGATCATGCAGTCAACTTCTTTGCCAAGGAAAGTAGTGGTGCTTCTTTCTGCGGTAACATTCTCAAATCCGCTGCCGGTGAGCATGGTAACGATCTGATCCAGGGATGCGTCGATGATGGCTGCTTCGGTAACGAGTGCACTTGCAACTCCGAGGCTGCTGATGTTAAGTCCGAGAGTGTTAAGTCCGGATTCATCGGAAACATACATGGGAGTAAGAACGGAACCGTCTTCAATGGCCTTTGCAACGCTCTCCGCAGAGTCGGAAATGTTCTCTGCGGTAGCCTGTCCAAGAGCTTCGATCTCGGCATCGCTTAAGAATCTGAAGCCTTCGGAAGCGGTAACCTTAACGTTAAAGAACTCGTTCTCATAAACGTCGGATGCAACTTCACCGATGGAGAAGGTTTCTTCCTCGGTCTGTGCTTCGGTGTTTTCTGCTGC
>JAEEGL014065771.1_pt1 | contig 19045 bp, 17 predicted proteins | sample 9134231 | NCBI WGS metagenome assembly JAEEGL01 (sample SAMN16246548, study PRJNA631951) | gut metagenome | biome: gut microbiome; feature: rumen; material: fiber-attached | host: Bos | place: Iran: Karaj | collected 2018-10 | reverse complement strand
CGTTCCTGAAGAATGCCTTCATGAAGACCGGCATGTCTCCGGCGAGGTTGATAAACAGCGCCATTACGGCGAATGCAAAGGCTGATATGAGAAGGTATATAATACCCTTTTTCCTTGGCGTCATATCCTTGAACATGATGTAAGATTTTATTATTAGGCCGCGTAAACTTCAAGTGCGGCCAAATATCAGAAAACTGTGATTTGACACTTGCGCCCGCCCCAAATACAATGGGTTGTGCTTATATTTTAAATAAGAGAGGCATTGTATGTTCAATATCGGTATTATCGGATGCGGAACGATGTCTGCCAGGATGGCGGATGCGCTCAAGGGAGATCCTGACATAACGATCGCAGGTGTTGCGTCCCGCGACAGGAATAAGGGTAAGAAATTCGCCAAGGTTCACTGCGAGGACGCAAAGGTCTATACAGGCTATGAGAAGCTTGCTGCGGCAAAGGATATCGATCTCATCTATATTGCTACTCCCAACACATGCCACTATGAGAATGCAATCACATGCATAAAGGAACACAAGAACGTTCTTATCGAGAAGCCGTTTGCGATGAGCAATGCCGAGACCGACAGCATCTTTACCGAAGCCAAGAACCGCGGAATCTTTGTCTGCGAGGGAATGTGGCCCAACTTCATGCCTCTTCACCAGAAGATGAAGGAATGGATCGACGAAGGCAGGATCGGTGCGGTCAAGTATGTTTCCGCCAATCTCGGATATGACCTTACGGAAGTAAAGAGACTTTACGACCCGACCTTAGGCGGCGGTGCTTATCTTGATCTCGGAGTATATACGACTAACTTCGCGCTTTCTTTCCTGGGCGATAACCTGAACGTATCAAGAGTTTTCGCAAGACGTCTTTCCACAGGTTGCGACAGGGATACCACATATATCCTCGAGACCGAAGGCGGCGAGGCAATGGCCAATCTCTATGTCACGATGGATGCAAACACGGATAAGACTGCTGCTATCGTCGGAGAGAAGGGAAAGATAGTCGTAACCAATGTCAACAACTACAGACGCATAGAACTGCTCACGGGCGACGACGAGCTCATTGAAGCCTGCGATGCCGAGGGCGAGTTCTACGCAGGCCTGGTGCATGAGATGCGTGCCTGCATGAATGCGATAGAGAAGGGCCGCATACAGTGCCCCGAGATGCCTTGGCACAGAACATCGATGATCGCCAGGATAGGCGATACAGTCCGTTCGATGATGTAAATAAAGATTTGGAGTAAAAAATGGCAGAAACAGAATCAACAAAGAACAAGCGCAGGATAAGATTCATCGTATTCAACGGAATCATCGCAGCGCTGTACGTCGTGCTTACGCTCCCGTTCGCTCAGATCGCTTACGGTCCCATCCAGGTAAGACTTGCGGAAGTGCTCACCGTGCTTCCGATCTTCTCGCTGGGTACGATCCCGGGCGTAACGCTCGGATGCTTTTTGGCAAACCTTTTTAACCCCGGCAACTTAGGCCCGATAGACATCATCTTCGGCACTCTTGCCACCCTTATCGCAGGTTTCCTGTCATACTGGATCGGCAAGGTCAGCCCTTACCTCGGAATCATCCCGCCCGTAGTCGCTAACGGACTTATCGTAGGCGGTTATCTGCCATTCCTTCTTGCGGACGGTTCTTCCGTTATCACCGCACAGGTAGTGGCCATCAGCATGCTCGAGGTTGCAGGTTCCGAGGCGGCACTTCTTGTCGTACTCGGTTTGCCGCTCATCGTGCTCATCAAGAAGACAAAGATCAAGGACATGCTCTGATGCCGCAGTATTTCGAATCAGTACCGACTACAGCAAGCGATAAGAAGACCTTCAAGTATACAGGTCTTAACCGCAACCTGACCTTTACCACGGACACGTCCGTGTTCTCCAGGAACGGCGTCGACTTCGGTACTGACCTGCTCATCGAAGAATCCGTCAAGGATATCAAGGAGCGCGGCGTAAAGCCCATGCACATGCTCGATCTTGGATGCGGCGTCGGCATAGTCGGAGTCACGTTCAAGAGTTACTTTGCAAGATGCGAGGTCTACGGTACCGATGTTAATACCCGCGCAGTTGCTCTCGCTAACGATAACGCAAGGGACAATATTGTCGACTGCAATTTCCTCGTAAGCGATGTGACGGCGGAGCTTCCCGAAGGGATCCTTTTCGACACGATCCTTACCAATCCTCCCGTAAGGGCAGGCAAGAAGACCGTGTTCAGATTCTACGAAGAAGCATACGGCAGGCTCGAACAGGGAGGATGCCTTTACGTTGTCCTCCAGCGCAAACAGGGCGCGCCGTCCACGAAAGCGAAACTCACGGAGCTCTTCGGCAACTGCGATAATGTCGCAACTGACGGCGGCTACCACATCATGAGGGCGACAAAGCAATGATACTTCCTTATCCTTTCCTCGAGTCCTATACGATGTTCTTCATATACAGCTTTGTCGGCTGGATAGTCGAAGTCGTATATTACGGCGTGACCGAGGGTAAGTTCATCAACAGAGGTTTCCTCGCAGGACCTTTGTGCCCCGTGTACGGCCTCGGGTTCTATGCGGCAGTATGGCTGTTCAAACCCTTTGTCGGAAACTTCTTCGTTATATTCTTCGGCATGGCTGCAGCGGCGACTCTGGTCGAGCTCATTGCAGGCATTATCCTGTATCACACCTTCCACATGAGATGGTGGGATTATTCCGATTACAAGCTTAACTTCCGCGGATACATCTGCCTGAGGTTCTTCATATACTGGGGTATCGCGTGCTCGCTCGGTATCTATGTCCTGCACCCGGCAGTACTCTGGCTGGTCGATCAGATTCCGTACGTTGCCAAGATCGTCGTTCTGTCGCTGTTCACGCTTTTGATGGTGATCGACATCATCACTACGATAGGAACGATCATCGGCTTCAGGAAAAAGCTCGCTGCTTTTGCACGTGTCACTTCCGGCGTTAAGGTCGTATCGGATAAGATCGGTGAACAGATCTACGGCAGTGTCGATACGATAATCACCGTGAGCGAACCTACCAAGAAGCACTACGACGAATACAGGAAACTCATACTCGAGAACCGCAAGGCAGAGAGGGAACTTGCGGCAACCCACAGGGCTGAGGAGAGAGCATTTGCAGAGCAGTTCACCGATGCGGAGATGGAGAGCTTCAGGCTCGCAAGGAAGGCTGCTGCAAACACAAGGGATACATTCATCAATTCCTTCAAGTATTCGGAACAGCGTGTGCTCGCGATCGTTTCAACGGTAGGAGATCTTCCTTCCTCTGCTCTCACAAGGCTTAAGAAACTGGTCAGATACAAAGAACACGGCATCTATGCAAGTGAAGAACCGGACATTGCGGAACTCGAAGCAGAACTCCTGTCCGCAGCAGAAGCAGATGCCGACGGTATCCCCGGCGAATTGGAATAAGAAAGTCCGTTCAGTTATAATAGGCGCGTAATTATTAAGGAGGCATTATATGTCATCAGCATGCGATTCATGCCCTTCAAAGGGTGGTTGTACTTCACAGGACACATGTCCCACGGCTAACGGAGCAGCTTCTTCCGCACCTGCAAAAGAGCCGCTCTCATCGGGTTCACACATAACAAGAGTCATCGGTATCGCCAGCGGCAAGGGTGGCGTAGGCAAGTCCTTCGTCACATCCGTACTTGCGGTATCTCTTGCACGTCAGGGCTTAAAGGTAGGCATCATGGATGCGGACGTTACCGGTCCTTCGATCCCGCAGTCTTTCGGTTTTGAAGATAATCTCAGAGGAACAGAGGACGGCTATATCCTTCCCGCTGAATCAAAGACAGGAATCAAGGCCGTAAGCGTCAACCTTATGCTCGATAACAAAGAAGCACCGGTTATCTGGAGAGGTCCCGTTCTCAACTCGCTCGTAAGGCAGTTCTGGGGACAGACCGACTGGGGAATGCTGGATGTACTTCTCATCGATATGCCTCCGGGCACGGGTGATGTTCCTCTTACCGTATTCCAGGCCATCCCGATCGACGGCATCGTTCTTGTCGCTACGAGCCAGGATCTCGTATCCATGATCGTCAACAAGGCGAGGAACATGGCTTCCATGATGAACGTTCCGGTATTGGGCCTGGTCGAGAATATGAGTTATATTAAGTGCCCCGACTGTGGCAAGGAGATAAGACTCTACGGTGACGGAACCAACCTTGAGAAGTCGGCAGCCGAGATCGGTTCAAAGGTATTGGACAAGCTCCCGCTCGATCCCGAGGTCACCAAACTCGTGGATTCTGGCAGGGCGGAAGACGTCGCTGACGGTCTTCTTACGGGCACTGCAAAGATGTGCCTCGATCTGGTAAAGTCATGAGAAAGGTACTAAGCGTTATCCTTGCGGCAACGCTTATGACAGCCCTGCTCTGCTCCTGCAGCGCGCCTGCCAAAGTCGAAGACTACCTCGGCGAATACGATTACGAAGCACCTGCTATATGCATGGTCTATGAGCCGGTAGAAGGAGAGTTCGATGAAGAAGGCAATGCGCTTTACGGGATACAGTACAGGGAAGTAACGGATCTTGAGCAGCTGCTCAAAGTACCGGACACGACATTTCTTTTGTACTTCTACAATGCGCTCGATTCCTCCGGCTGGGGCATCACCGCGGCAGTGGAAGATATAGCGGAAGCAGAGGAAGGCAGACTTGTAGTCGTTGCACTCGACCAGAGTCAGTATACTGATCTGACAACGACTTTCGGCATCTACGCAGTACCGGATTTCGCGCTGGTCAGGAACAACGCGGAAGTGTCTGTTTTCGGCAGCGGAAATTACTCTGAGTGGAGCGTGGCAGATGTTGTCATGTGGCTCGATGCAAACGGATATCCGATATAGGAGGTAGTGACATGGGCGAGTATGTTTATATCAGCACGATAGGCCAGGACAGCCATGCTTTCGCCGAGACAGGTGAAGGCCCCATCAAACTGTGCGGCGTAGACATTCCTTTCGACAGGGCATTCAGGGCCAACAGTGACGGCGATGTCGCACTCCATGCGATAACGAATGCGATCTCCGGATATACGGGAATAAACATACTCGGTGGCGCAGCTGATGTGCTCTGCCTCGAACAGGGAATAAAAGACAGTACCGTTTATCTGGCTGAAGCGCTCAAGTCAATGAACGGCGCAGAGATAATCCACTGCTCCATGACTATCGAATGCTTAAGACCTAAGCTCAAGGAATACATCCCTGCCATGAAGGAAAAGACTGCCGAGCTTCTGGGTATACCGGCATCATCAGTCGGCATCACGGCAACGACCGGAGAAGGTCTCACCGGATTCGGCAAAGGCGAAGGCGTGCAGGTCTTCGCAATACTCTCTATCAGAAAGCCGCTCTGATCAATCTTCGAACGGCTCTAGTTCACCTCTGGTCCTTATGATCTCATAAGCTACCGCGATGTCTTCGGGCGTCGTGATCTTGATGTTCGAATAACTTCCCTTTGCAAGGAACACTTCTATGCCGATCGCTTCTGCGAGCGCGGTATCGTCGGTGGCTGTGATGTGGTTTGCTGCCGCATGTTCATAGCACTGCAGGAGTTCTTTGTATCTGAATCCCTGGGGAGTCTGGACTGCGTAGTAATCTTCCCTGACGGGAGTTGATTCCACGATGACGTCGCCGCTTTCTTTTACGATTACTTTCTTAAGAGTGTCCTTGACCGGTGTGGAAGTGCAGGACACCGCGTGATCGGCAAGTCCCGCGAAGACCGCATCTATCTCGGAAGCGGTTACGAGACATCTCGCGCCGTCGTGAATGAGAACGGCATCTGCCTCTCCTGCATCCGTTATCGCCTTGATTCCGTTATACACGGACTCGGTCCTTGAAGCTCCGCCTAATGTATAAGTGATGTCCATGGCGGGGAATGAATCCGAGCACATCTTCTGTATCTTCGGCATGAGGTCTTCTGTAGTAACGATGATGATGTGTACGCCGAGGTCATTATGCATGTCCGCAAAAGACGATATGGCCGTAAGAGTCCTGATGATGACCGGGATGCCGCCGATGGGGAGGATTATCTTGGGGATGTCGCCGCCCATTCGCGTGCCGGAGCCTGCCGCCGGAATTACAAAGAAACAATTCTTACTCATGTCATTTACCTCCCGTGAACAGCATGTCAAAAGAATCCTTGATGTTATCGATGTAAAGCCTTGTTATGTTGTCGAATCCCGCACGGTCTGAATCGGACAGATCCTTGATCTCCTTCTCCAGACCATTCTCGCACGAACCGGGGAGAACAATAGTGGTGATCCCGAGCTTTGCCGCTTCGAGGCAGCGCTTTAAGATCCTTGTGACAGGTCTTACTTCGCCTGACAAGCCGACCTCGCCGATAATGAGCGTGTTGGGTTTGACCGGTACGTTCCTCGCGGATGATACGATCGCTGCACATATCGCAAGATCGGAGGCAGGATCAGATACCTTGAGTCCGCCGATGATGTTGACGAAACAGTCGCACGAAGACAGGTTAAGCTTCTGCACCTTGTCGCATACCGCCAGGAGCATCATGACCCTGTTCCTGTCGGGACCTGACGTCATCCTCTGCGGTGTGGGGTAAGCGCTCTCCGCCACCAGCGCCTGGACCTCGCAGGTCAGTGCCTCGTTGCCTTCAAGGACTGAAGTGAGTACGGAGCCGGGACTGTTGATGGGCCTTCCCGCGACGAGCAGAGCCTTGGAACTCTCGACAGGACGCAGGCCCTTGTCGCCCATCTCGAAGAATGCGAGCTCGTTGCTCTTGCCGAACCTGTTCTTGGCAGATCTTAAGATCCTGTATCCGCCCGTGCTGTCGCCTTCGAAAGTGAGCACGGTATCGACCATGTGCTCTATCGTCTTGGGACCTGCGATCGAACCTTCCTTGGTGATGTGTCCGACCATTATTATCGATATGCCGTTGGTCTTGGCGATCCTGATGAGACCTGCCGTGACCTCTCTGGTCTGCGTAACGCTTCCGGGCGTTCCCGTTATCTCCTCGGAGTACAGCGTCTGCATGGAATCTATTATGCACAACGAAGGCTTGTTCTTCTTGATCTCTTCTGCGATGACCTCGAAACGCGTCTCTCCGCAGATCAGTATGTCACGGGTGATGCCGAGGCGGGAAGCGCGCATTCCTATCTGCGCGGGGGACTCTTCTCCTGATACGTAGAGGACTTCTCCGTCGCCCTTGAAACTGTCCGCGAGCTGCAGGAGGATGGTCGACTTACCGATACCGGGTTCGCCTACGACGAGCGTGAGGGAACCTCTCGTGATGCCTCCGCCGAAAAGAGCATCGAGAACGGGGATGCCCGTGCTCTCCCTCACATAGTTCTCCTTGCCTGCATCCTTGAGACGCAGTGTCACGGAAGAATCCGTCCAGGAGTAAGTGTTTGCCTTGTATACAGGGGAATCCGCCTTGGGGTTGTTTGATGCAGGCTTCTCGTCGGGTGCTTCCACGAAAGTGTTGAACTGGCCGCATCCCGGGCACTTGCCCAGCCATCCGACGGATTCATATCCGCATTCCTTGCAGTAAAAACTTGATTTCTTCTTGGCCATTTATCGATACTCCGTCTGTTTTTTAAAGTATAACAAACAGTACCGGCAAAGTATCGGCAGAAAAGTCCCATTTTTGGTGCAAAAGTCTCATTTTTGGATGGAATGATGCAAACGATTGCGCAAACCATATTACAATTTGCGCACGATTTCCGACCGACAGCAGCGGACTTATAAGGCTGAAACGCAATAAATAATGGGCTTTGCGCGCTTTGAGAGGCATAATTTGTTTCCGGGCAAAAGATTTGACAGACTGCGCAATTCTTTGTAAACTATTCTCATATGCTCAACCGCTTGCGCACAGAGCATCAATAATAACAGGCTGGTTTATCAAGGGTGAACAAGATAACTATAGACGACATAGCCCGGGATCTCGGGATATCTAAGACGACTGTTTCCAGGTCGATCTCCGGCAAAGGCAGGATCAGCAGAAAGACCCGCCGCATGGTGCTCGACTACATAAAGGAACACGACTATACTCCGAACCCGATCGCGCGCGGACTTGCGCAATCGAAGACTTACAACATCGGCTGGGTGGTACCTGGAGATTCAGAAAATTTCTCTCTGCCTTACTTCCAGCTCACCATGTTCGGCATGTGCGAAGCTGCGCAGACCGAAAACTACGACGTGCTCCTCATCATGTCCTATGACAGCGATATCTCAAGACTTGAGAACATGCTCAGGAACCGCAAGGTTGACGGCGTTGTGTTAGGCAGGACATGGGAGAATGACCTTAACATCAAGGCATTGAAAGAGAGCAACATACCGTTCGTCGTAATAGGCGGTACGGATGAACCTGATGTTGTCCAGATCGACAACGATCACATCGCTGCCTGCAGCGAGCTCACTTCCATTATCCTGATGAAAGGTGCGCAAAAACTCGGATTCATCTGCGGCAACTCTGCCCAGGTCGTAAACAAGACCAGGGAGGAAGGTTTCCTCAAGGGCCTTTCCAACTGCGGCAAGGACCGCAAGGATGCCCTCATCTACATGGACTGCGATTCGGCGGCCCAGATCGAGAGGGCGACAGACGAAGCGATAAGAGCCGGAGCAGACTGCCTTGTCTGCGCTGATGACTATATTGCGCAATCCGTGCTCGCCAAGCTCTCCAGAGACGGCATCGAAGTACCCAATGATCTCAAGATAGCCTCCTTCTATAACAGCGCACTCCTCGAACACAACCGGCCGCCCATAACCGCGATCAAATACGATCCGAGGCAGCTCGGGTTTGAGGCGGCGCGCACGCTCATCGCCATGATTGGCGGCGAGGAGGTCCAGCCCAAGAAACTCCTGGGTTACGAAGTAGTGCTCAAAGGCTCTACGCTCTGACAAAAAAACAATAACTTTTGATTTGACTGCCCGCGGATGCTTCCTCCCGTCCGGGGCAGTCTTTTTTGTTAGGTTTTTCACCGATTAGAAGCCCATTTGTTTTGCTAAATTAGCAATTGATTACTTCCCCCAAAAGATATAGAATTTTCGCGTATGGATTAAGAAGGAGGAGAGCGCGTGACTGACGAGCTGAAGGACATAGTATACGCTGACTTGTTCAGGTACACGGGCAACACCCGCAGATTCAAGAACATCTACGCATGCTATCTTGAAGAGCGCCGCTCATCTCCTGAGTTTTGCTATATCAGCACGATGAGAAGGGTCAGATATTACTATGACCAGATCCCGAAGTACGACGGAATAAGAAGGCTCTTAAACCAGTTCCTGTTCAAGATCTGGAATACAAGGCTCGACCAGCTCTCAAGGAAATACCATTTCCAGATACCTTACGATACCGAGATCGGCAAGGGTTTCTACCTTGCTCATTTCGGACGCGTCATAATCCACCCGAAGGCTGTTATCGGTCATAACGTCAACGTATCCACCGGCGTTGTCATCGGTACGCAGTTCAGAGGAAAGCGCAAGGGTTCCCCTCATATCGGCAACTATGTTTGGATCGGAGCCAATGCCATCATCGTCGGCAACATTACTATCGGCAACAATGTGCTTATCGCTCCCGGCGCGTATGTTAATTTCGATGTACCGGACGGCTCCATCGTAATCGGCAACCCCGGTCTCATCAGAAGATCCCAGGGCGCGACCCTTAACTACATCAACAATACGATACTGTTCGACGAGTACAATGTACGTTCGGATGGTGTCAGCTGATGGCTTTAGACAGGACATTTTTCTCAGACAACAGAAAGAAGTTTGCAGACTTGCTCCCGGATAACAGGGCGGTCTTTCTTTTTGCCGGCGAAGCAAAGAAGATGAGCGGTGACACGGACTACCGCTTCCTGCCGGACCGCAACTTCTACTACATGACAGGTCTCGAAAGGGCCGGTCTCGTGCTCGTCATCACCAAGAAGGACGGTGCCTTCACGGAGAAACTCTATGCTCCCGCACACGACAAACTGAAGGAGAGGTGGGGCGGCAAGAGACCTGATTTCGAGGCGCTTACGGCCGTATCCGGGATAGAGGACATAAGAAGCGACGAAGCCTTTGAAGAAGACGCGAAGGCCGAAGCTAAGGACAGCAGCACCAAGATAGCGGTGGACGGCGGTTCCATCATGGACGCGCCCAGAGAGTTCACGGACATGATCAGCACGCTCGGAGTAAAGCCCGAGAGCATATCGTCTTTGATCACGGATATGAGGATGGTCAAAAGCGAAGATGAGCTTTCCTGCATACGCGAGGCTGCAAAGATCACGGAAGAGGCGTTAGACGAGCTTAAGAAATATGTAAAGCCCGGCGTTACGGAGTATGAGCTGTATACAAGGCTAGAGTTCGAACTTGCGAGAAGGGGTTCGATGCTCAACGCTTTCGAGACGATAGTATCGTGCGGCAGCAACGTGTTCTACCTGCACCACGCGGATCCCGAGATGTCAGGTGACGGTGTTGCGCAGGAAGGCGGAGTGATCCAGATAGACGTCGGTGCAAGGTACAAAGGTTATTGCGCAGACATCTCCAGAGTGTTCTTCGTCGGAAGTCCGGCAGATGACGACAGGCGCGTGCTCCTGCTCGGGATTATCAAGCGCTTGAGGCAGGCGGCGTTTGCCTTCATAGCACCGGGAAGGACTTTTGCTCAGCTTAATTCACAAATGTATGACATATGCGGTAAATGGCTTGCGGCGCAGGGACTTATATCCGATAATTTTTGCGTCGGTGATGTGCAGAAATACTACTGGCACAACACCTCACATTATCTCGGGCTGGATGTCCACGATGTGGGTCCCAAGGACCGCGTATTTGCTGAAGGTAACTGCCTTGCGGTCGAACCCGGAATCTATATTCCTGAGTGGGGCATAGGATTCCGCATAGAGGACGACGTCGTCGTGACTTCCGGCGGGTGCGAGCTGCTGAGCTCAGGCACCGATTCGCTGGAGGGAATAATTGCCAACTGATCTGGCCATAAGCACACCGTTTCTTATAACCATCCTGGCAGTCGTAATGCTCCTTCTCGCCGGCGGTGCGTTTTTTGCTGTATACATTTCCTTCTGCGACAGGTTGTTCAAGAGGATATTCCACAGACCAAAGCCGATACCCCAGGTGGACCGTTCCCCCATGGAGATCGACAGGAAGACCATCTTCGGACGCGGCAAGAACTGGTTCTACACATACCGCACGGAGTGGCTGAATGTCAGGGTCAAAGCCTTTGACGGCACACCGCTGTCCGGCTACTACAGACCGTCTTCGGACAGGACCTGTAAGAACATAGCGATCTTCGTTCACGGCTATGACGAGCACCCCGCGGAGATGGCGGCATATGCCAAACTCCTCATGAAGAAGATCCAGTGCCACTGCCTCATCATCCACCAGAGAGCGCACGGCATGAGCGGCGGCAAAGACTATACATACGGCCTTAAAGAGAGCGTAGACCTTGAGTCATGGTTCGGTTTTTGCAGGTTCAGGCACGGCAATAACTGCAGGATCTACATAATGGCCAGGGGCACCGGCGCGACGGCTGCTCTCCTTGCCGCCGAGCAGGAAGGCTTCTGTCCGAACGTTTGCGGCATCATCGCGGATTCTCCTGCGGAATCACTCAACTCTTTGCTCAAGGCTGTTGCGCACAAGGAATCTACCATGAAGCCCGAGGCGTTCATATACCGCATCCGCAAGCTCGCGGGAAAGAAGTTCGGCTTTGACATCAACATCTGCGACTGCGCAATATATGCGGGAAGGATCAAGATCCCGGTACTGCTGTTCCAGGGCGGCGACGACGATGTATGCCTTCCTTCGGGCACCAGGAACATCTATGACAACCTGCGCTGCAGGAAGAGGATGGTAGTCATCGATTCGGCGAAACATCTCATGGCATACGAGGCTGCGCAGGCAACATACGAACGTGAAGTGCAGAAATTTATCGAATCCTGCGTAATGAGACTTGTCAAGAACGGAGTGATGTAGTATATTCCTCTCGACAAACGGAAATAACGGGGAGCTGCTTTGCGGCTGAGAGGGCTTCGTGCCGACCCGCTGAACCTGACGGATAATGCCGGCGTAGGGACTTATACTATAACCATAGTTGATTCTTCCTCCAAACGGACAACACTCAGGGCGGTTTCCGAACGGAGGTTTTATTATGTCTGGAACACCCAATGTATCAAAGACGAGAAAGATCGCCGAGACAGCAATTATGCTCGCTCTTGGTATCGTCTTGTCGCTCGTTAAGCTTTTGGATCTGCCTTACGGCGGTTCAATCACGGTCGCATGCATGCTGCCGGTCATCCTTATCGCTTACCGCTATGGAATCGGCTACGGTCTCATCACCGGTCTGCTCTTCGGTATCTCGCAGCAGCTGCTCGGACTTAACACACTGTCATATGTAACGACATGGCAGTCCATTGTCGCAGTCATCATGCTCGACTATATCGTTGCTTTTGCTGTCATCGGATTCGGAGGTCTCTTCCGCAGGATATCGAATCAGGCAACAGGTCTGGTCGCAGGCGTCATCTTCGTGTGCGTCCTCAGATTCTTATGCCACGTCATATCCGGCGCTACGGTATGGGCAGGTCTTTCCATCCCGGACAATGCGGCTTTGATCTATTCCATCGGTTACAATGCGACCTACATGATCCCCGAGACGATCGTTACTGCAGTTGCAGCATACTATGTAGGTTCTGTCCTTGATTTCAGAGGACCTGCCATCACGCACCTTTCCGGCAAGAAGGAGACAAAGCTCCCCGTCCTTTCCTGGATCGCAGGCTTCCTTATCGCAGGCGCAGTTATCTTCGATGTTGTTAATGTGTTCATGTTCATCCAGAACGCTGAGACAGGTGAATTCGATGTAACGGGACTTGTAAACGTCAACTGGCAGCTGATCCTTATCGTCACTGTTATTTGTTTTGTCGTAGCAGGAATACTCACCATTTTTGCAAAAAAGAAGAAGTCGTAATTGTTCTTAAAACGGAACAATTCACCATAAGTTAATATTATTCCCTTCCGTCGTGATTTATAATGATTAAAAGGTCTTGACCTTTTGAAATATCATACGGAAGGGAGTGATTTTATGAAGATCACTACACAGGGCAACGGAATCAAGATCGGATCCAGACTCGAACAGAAGATCTCAGATAAGATGAGCAAGTTCGATAAGTTTTTCGGTGATGAGGGTTCCCTCAATGTACGTATCAGACCCGAAGGCAACAAGATGGTCGTCGAGATCACAATGAAGCTCGATGGCAAGATCTACAGAGCGGAGGCTCGTGACGAAGATATTCTCACAGCTGTCGACAGAACGGTCGACAAGCTTGAATCGCAGATAAGAAGACAGAAGACCAAGTTCCTCAAGAAGAAGAAGGAATACCCGGGTATCGTCAACTACCTTGAAGAAGACGGCGGCGCTGACTTCGATTTCGAAGACGAGCAGGAAGAGAAGATCACAAAGACCAAGAAGTTCCCGCTGAGGCCCATGAGCGCAGAAGATGCAATCCTGCAGCTCGAGATGCTCGGACACGATTTCTTCGTTTATCTTGACAGCGATACGGATTCCGTATGCATCGTGTACAAGAGGAAAGACGGCGGCTACGGTCTGCTCGAACCCGAGTACTGATACTGATAACAATTGACTAATATGGCGGGCCCTTCGCGGGGTCCGCTTTATTTTATTGACTTAAAGCCTTCGAGCCGTTATAATACACGAGTTCAATTCAGAAACCTGAGCACGAGAGGAGGGATGAAAAGATGTCTGAGATCAGAGTTAAGGAGAATGAGTCCCTTGACAGTGCACTTCGCAGGTTCAAGCGTTCTTGCGCAAAGTCCGGCGTTCTCGCTGAGGTTCGCAAGAGAGAGCACTATGAGAAGCCTTCAGTTCGTCGCAAGAAGAAGTCAGAGGCAGCTCGCAAGAGAAAGCATTGATTTTTAACCGGCCGGTTCCGCAAGGAGCCGGTTGTTTTTTGCCTCAAGTATGCTAATCTTCTTAATTTCTGTTAAAATAGGTACAAAAATTAAGTTGAGATTAGAATTATGCTGCTAACTGGTAAGAGCTGGCGTATGCCCGCATCCGGTAATGTTACGGATGCGACGTCGATAATTGACGTATTGCTCAAAAATCGCAATATCGAAGATGCCGGGACATTCCTGTCTGATGACGGGGGCGTCTGGCACGATCCGTTCCTTTATAAGGACATGCAAAAGGCTGTCGACCTCATCAACGAGGTCATGGACCGCAACGGCAAGATACTTGTCTACGGTGACTATGACTGCGACGGCGTTACCGCCACGGCGATCCTCGTAAGGTATTTCAGGGCTCATCACGCTGACGTCGGATATCTTGTCCCCCAGCGTGCCGAGCACGGATACGGTCTTTCCGAGAAGATCATGGACAAGGTCATAAGCGAGAATCCCGACCTCGTCATCACCGTGGACTGCGGTATTACCAACATCGACACCGTGGAAGAACTCAAGCACCGCGGCATCAGTGTCATCGTCTCGGACCACCACAATGTCAAAGACGAGATCCCTTCTGCCGACTGTGTCATCTGTTCCAAGAGAGAAGACAACACTTATCCGTTCAACGACCTCTGCGGCGCAGGCGTCGCGCTTAAGATCTTAGAGGCGCTCGGCAAGGACGGAAGGCATAAGGTCTCATCCAATCTCTGGCACCAGGCAATAGAACTTGCGGGTATTGCTACGATAGCAGACCTCGTCTCAATGACGGATGAGAACAGGACGATAATCAAGCAGGCATTCAAGAGCATGGTGAGCCCGGCTAACGTCGGCGTCAAGGTCATGAACGAGATGCTCCTGTTGCACGGAAAGACTCTTGACGAGACATACATATCTTTTAATTTCGTTCCCAGAGTAAATGCTGCCGGAAGGCTTTATGACTCATCCGACGCACTTGACCTTTTCCTCGAGAACAACCCTGCCGAAGCACGGACTGCGGCAATGAATCTCACGAAGCAGAACGACGAGCGCAAGGAGATTGAGGCGAAAGTTTTCGAGGAGGCGCAGGCACAGCTCGAGAGCCCCGACAGGCCCGAGAAATGGAGCCTTGCAAACATCCGCGGACCTATAGTCGTCTACGGAAAGAACTGGCATCAGGGCGTGCTCGGAATCGTAGCCGGCAAGATATCGCAGTTCTACAACAGATCCGCGATCGTCTTGACCGATGATGCGATCGAACCTGAATTCGTCAAAGGTTCGGGCAGATCGTTCGGCGACTTCGATCTTTACGGCGCGCTCACGGATGCGGCTGATACATTGGTTAATTTCGGAGGCCACAAGAAGGCTGCCGGCATGATGGTCCGCAAGACCGACATAGAGAAGTTCATAGACAGGCTCGAAGAAGTCTCGAGAAAGAGGCTCGAGGAAGGCTCGGGAGAAGAGCAGGAAGATATTCTTAATATCGACTGCGAGCTTAAGCCCGAACTGGTCACCTTCGATACATACAGGAAGGTAAGATCCATGAGACCGTTCGGCATAGGCAACCCGAAGCCTGTTTTCGCGACGAGGGACCTCATCGTATCTGCGGTGTACCCGATGAGCGAAGGCGCGCACATAAGGCTCGACCTTACCTACGGTGACGGCAAAGAGAGCTTATCCGCGGTAGGTTTCGGAATGGGAGCGTACTTGGATCTCATCGTTCCCGGCGACAAGATAGACATCGCATATTCCATGAACGAGTTCTGCTTCAGGGGCGAGACGTCTCTCAGCCTCCATCTGTGCGACATCAAGCTGAACGGCGGATCCGGCTTCATGTGGGCCAAGGCGGGCGTTGCGGAGAAACTGTATTCCAACGGCCTGTCGGTAAAGCAGATAGCCAAGATGGCACCGGGCGAGGACGTCCTTCCGGACATGATCCCGCACCCTGATGATTTCGGTGTGTGCTATCGCACGGCGACCAAACTGGCGGGTGACGGCACGGCAACGGTGGACTGCGATCTGTTCGCAAAACTTGTAAATGTCACTTCAAATGATAAAATTACCCCGTTCAGAGTAAAACGTTGTCTCGAGATATTCGCAGACAGCGGACTCCTGAGACTGGGAACGACGGGACCGATGAGAGTGTGCTTCAGCATGATGAATGTCGAGCAGAAGGTAAGGCTCTCTGAAAGCGAAGCTTATAAAAGGATAATGAATGAGCAAGCATGACGGAATAATCCAATACACGGAGGAAGAACTGCAGGAACGCGAATACCTGGCAGATGAGACTCTTGTGCCCGATATTCCCGAAGAGATCACCGATAAGTTCGAGGAAGTCTTAGACACCTACAAGGAATACTCGTCAGGCTCCAAGCCGGAAGACGCCGCAAAGGACGAAGAGTTCTTAAGGAGGGCGTTCTACTTTGCATACAAGGCACACCGCAACCAGAAGAGGAAGACGGGCGAGCCTTACATAATCCACCCCATAGCGGTAGCAAAGATCCTGGCAGACCTCAAGGTCGACTCTGAGACGCTCGCTGCCGCGCTCATGCACGACACGATAGAAGACACGGTTGCTGACAGCATCATGCTCACGGAGAAATTCGGAGCTACGGTCACATCCCTTGTCGAAGGCGTTACGAAACTCAACACAAAACTCGACAACGTCGTATACGATACCAAGACGGACATCCAGGCATCCAACGTGCGCAAGATGCTCCTGGCGATGACCAACGACATCAGGATCATCTTCATCAAACTGGCAGACCGTCTGCACAACATGAGAACGCTCAAGTTCCAGTCTCCCGAAAAGCAGATCGAGAAGGCGCAGGAAACATTGGACATCTATGTTCCTTTCGCAGGAAGATTCGGTATCTACAGGATCAAGTGGGAACTCGAGGACCTGTGCCTCATGTACCTGCATCCCGAGGAATACAACAAGCTGATCAAGCTCGTATCCGGTGACCGTAACGAGCGTGAGGATTTCATGGAGCAGGTTATCTCCGAGATCCGCTCAAAGCTCACGGAAAACGGCATCACGCATTTTGACATCGAAGGCAGGCCCAAGCATTTCTACAGCATCTACAAGAAGATGCACGACAAGGGCAAGACTATAGACGAGATATACGACCTTTACGCATGCAGGATCATCGTTGACGAGGTCACGGAGTGCTATCAGGTCCTTGGTATCATCCACGAGATCTACCAGCACGTTCCCGGCAGGTTCAAGGACTATATCGCGATGCCCAAGGAGAACAAGTATCAGTCCATCCACACGACGGTCGTATCGCATGTCGGCATCCCGTTCGAAGTCCAGATAAGGACTTACAGGATGCACCAGACTGCCGAGTACGGCATCGCAGCACACTGGCATTATAAAGAAGAAGGTTCGTCGACAGAGTTCAAGGCGGACAAGTATGACGAGAAGATCGACGAGGTGCGTCAGATCATCGAGACACAGAGCGAGCTGTCGGATTCTTCCGAGTTCCTCGAGTCTTTGAAGATGAACATCGCTCCGGACGAGATCTTCGTATATACCCCTAAGCACGCTCTGGTAAAGCTGCCTCAGGGTTCATGTCCGATCGACTTTGCTTATGCGATCCATTCCGGCATCGGCAACCACATGCATGGTGCCAAGGTCAACGGCAGGCTGGTCCCGCTCTCATACGAACTCAAGAACAGCGACATCGTCGAAGTATTGAGCTCCGAGAAACTCGTCAAAGGTCCTTCAAGAGACTGGCTCAAGATCGTAAGATCCGCGAACGCACGCACGAAGATCAATGCATGGTTCAAGCGCGAGGCGAGACCGGACAACATCGAACAGGGTAAGAAAGAACTCACCAGAGAGATCGAGCGTAACGGCTTTGATCCTGCCAAGCTCCTCATGCACCGTTCTCTTGAGACCATCCTCAGACGCAATAATTTCCAGGGAATAGACGACATGTATGCCGCTATCGGATACGGTTCGATCAGCGTCATCAAGGTCTTCAGCCGTTTGAGAGACGACTATATCAGGTCATGCTCGGAAGAGGAAAGGGCAGCGCTCGGCTATAGGGTTACTGCTGACGGTAACGTCGCATACAATCCGTCGGATCTTCCGATCCAGCTCGGCAAGTTTGACCAGTCCCACTCCAAGGGCAAGGCTCCTTCGAAGAATTCCGATTCGTCTTCCAAGAAGGTTGAGTCTTACGACATAGACATCATCAACGCGTTGAATGCGGATCCGCACCAGATCGCAGGCAAGGTAAGAGCGGGAGATCTTGAAGAACAGCAGTCCCGCAACGCCAAGATCCTGGCGGGCAAGCGTGCACATGCTTCGAGTGAAGTAATCGTTGACGGCCTCGAAGGAATAGCGACGCACCTTGCAAACTGCTGCCACCCCGTATACGGCGACGAGATCGTCGGTTATGTCACGCAGGAAAACGGTGTCGGCATCCACAAGACAACCTGCAACAACATAAGGAACATCGTGAAGAACCGCGAGAAATCCGATAAGGACATGGAGAAGTTCCAGCGTCTTGTCACCGCGAAATGGCTTGCCAAGGCACAGTTCGCAAGCTACGACATCAGGCTCGTCGTTATCTGCACAGACAGGCAGAGTCTGTTGTTCGACGTGCTCGACAAGATCAACGAGGAGAGGATCAACGTAAAGGCACTGACGACCGTAAAGGACGGTCAGGTCGCAAGGATCTTCATAACCGTCAACATCTCCGGCAAGGAGCAGTATGACAGGCTCGTCGCAAGGATCAAGGCCGTCAAGGACGTCAGCGACGTTATCAGGGACTGATCGTAAACCGTTTATTTACAGATAATTGATTTGGTTTTTATTGACGGGGCAGGAATGCCTCGTCTATTGTTTATTTATATTCATACGGATTCGGATACATAAGAGCAACAGCACACTTTACAGTGGAGGTGCATGCTATATGAAACATTCAACCCGCTTTATTTCCCTTACTCTTGCTGCGACTATGACGGTGTCTGCGCTCTCGGCGTGCAGTCTGCTTCGCAAAAAAGATGACGGCATCAACCGCGTAACCGTCATCCTGCCGGAGCCGACCGAGGAAGAAGAGATAGTCAATATCACGTCCGCCGTGACGATAAATTCCTACCTGACGGCAAGAGCGTACCTTGATCTTATCCTTGAATACGACACTGAAAACATGACTGAAGCT
>JAEEGL013826153.1_pt1 | contig 19045 bp, 13 predicted proteins | sample 9134231 | NCBI WGS metagenome assembly JAEEGL01 (sample SAMN16246548, study PRJNA631951) | gut metagenome | biome: gut microbiome; feature: rumen; material: fiber-attached | host: Bos | place: Iran: Karaj | collected 2018-10 | reverse complement strand
CGTATTCACGGTTGCGATCTGTTGCTTAAGCATAGCCGCAACACAACCGGGATACTTTCTTAAAAATCCCGCAGGTAACCTATCCTCAGTAAGAGTCTCCCCGGTGATCCTGTTACCATTAAGGAAAGCAGTTTCCAGATATGTAAGACCGGAAAGGTCCGGCAGCTCTTCAACCAGATTATATTGGGCTGAAAGGCTTTCAAGTCTTTTCAGCCCCAAAACCGGAGAAAGATCCGTAACATCACAATAGTTAACGCTAAAACGTGTAAGATTGAACATCCGCTCTATTCCTGCGATCGAGGTAAGAGGTCTTTTAAGATATACCGACTCAGGATCATGCTCACCGCTATCATAACTAATATACATTTGGTCCTGACCTTCAAGATCCACATTGGTAAGATCATTTTTATTGCCGTCTGCACCACCTATTTTGGCCAGCAGGTAAGCATAGAGCTCCTCATCACCAAAATCCGCTTTTGTCAGCACTGTGACGGCTGACGTGGTAAAGGAGGATACGGCTGTACCTTCGGGATAGCGTACCATGGGAATACCGGGTTGCTTACCCTCCTTCGGGTCATTCAAGACCGTGGATCTTTCAAGATACCACTCATATTCCGTCGAAGCAGTAAGACCGCTTATTTTAAATGCAACGGTATTATCCATCACATCCTCTTCGCCGGGACGGACACTCTGAAAAGAGGTATCCCCCTTTTTTCTGTAGTATACCGTGTCAGCATAACTGTCACTGCTTATATATGGTTCTGTCCTGACTATGATCAGCGCACACCCGGCTCCTTCGGTCACCGTAGCCTGTATCTCCATGTCCCCTACGTTTTCAGGGGTGATATCCATCCGGTCAGAAGATAGTATCCTGGCAGGGATATGATCCTTATTGTCTCCGGTGTATACAGCCGCGTACATATAACCTGAGACAGAAACATTTTCGGTAGGCACAATAACCCAGCCTTTGGTGTTATCATAATAATCATAATACTGCTCCCCATTATCAACAACATCATAACTGCCCTTTGTTTCAAAAGGAGCATCAAGGGCCTTCCCCGACTTTTCTTCCATATAAAAGCCATGACTTACTATAGCTTCATCATCGGGATTATCGATCTCATAAGCTATATGCGTGCTGATACAGCCGTTTTCAACGGTCCTGACATTTTTAATACCGACCCGGGATGCATCTATTCCGGCCTTTGTGGTAAATGTGAACGGAACCGACAAAAAATAATACGTACATTCAGTACCCCAACCGTTAGTTTCATCAAAAGTATAAACCTTATCGCAGTACACGATCCTGGCACTGTACTGCGTACCTGCTTCAAAGCCGCCCTCAGGTAAAAAACGTCCGTTTATCACCTTGGTATCGCCGGACCCCCATGAAGTAAACCCCCTGATCTCACCCACAAAGGTTTTTTTCGGAAGCTCATCTTCCATGATCGAGATCTTACCCTTTTCCCAGGCTTCATCACCACTCCTTGCATAAAACAGACATAAATTAGAGATGTTAGTTTTGGAAATAAAAGTCATCCTGTAATCCAGACTGTATGAACCCGGAGTGAGCTCATATTCCACAAGGTGTCTGTTATTACCGGTAAATATCGGATAATCATCATCGGGAATCACAACAATCCCGTTTTGCTCTTCCTTTTCATCATCCCCGGCGGAACATTCCGGCTCATCCTCTGTAACCTGATCCTCTGTGACATCATCCTCTGTGATCTTATCTTCAGCTGAGGACATGTCAAAATGCCCGGACTCACCATCCGCCGTCTCCTCGCAGGATACCGCACCTGTCTCATCGTATGGCAGCTCTTCTGCCATCACATATGTACCGGCAATCCCCGGACCGGGTATTGCCAGTGTAACCGTAAGAAAAAAAGCCAGCAGTTTGTTTAATGCCCTCATGATATACTCCTTTTGATCTCAAACACATCGCCTTTTTTTAGTTCTCCGCCATGGATCACCTTTGTGAACACGCCTTCCCTGGGCATGATACAGTCACCCACCTGTTTATATATCTCGCAGTGTGAATGACACTGCTTTCCTATCTGGGTCAGTTCAAGCACCACATCATTGCATATGAATCTGGTCCCTATGGGCAGAGTCTTAAGATCATAGCCTTCAACAAGGATATTCTCACCAAAGGCTCCGTTTTCCACATCGGCTCCTCTTTTTTTAAAGGCCTCCACCTCATCATAGGATAAGAGGCTCACCTGCCGGTGCCAGTTGCCTGCGTGGGCGTCGTTTTCTATCCCAAAGTTCTCTATAAGGAGTGCCCTGGGGATCTCATGCTTCGCGGTGCCGCGTTTTTCACTTATACAGATTGCTTTTATTTCACCTATCATAATTTTCTCAGTTTGTGCTTGTTGTTTAGCCGGCTCTTTCAAGATCCTTCCTGTTGCTTCGCAACCCCTCGCCGGGGCGGCATCACATCATTTCATGATGTGATCAGCGTCGTCGCTACGCTCCTCAGGATGACAAACGGGAGAGAGGCTCCTCAGGATGACATACGGTGTGACGCTCCTCGGGATGACAAATGGGAGGGAGGCTCCTTAGGATCACTTACCGAAACCGCAGTTGGGGTAGGTGCAGACATCGCAGCCAAGGCATAATCCTCCCTCTCCCAGTGCGGCGATGGAATCGGCACTTATCATATCATCTGCCATCAGACGTGGCAATATCAGATCAAAGACAGTACGCTTTGCATACATGACGCAGCCCGGCAGACCGATCACCGGGACACGGTTCCTGGTGTAGGACAAAAGAAGCATGGCTCCCGGCAATACAGGAGCACCGTAGGTCACTATATCCACTCCCGCATTTTTGATCGCAAGGGGAGTCCTGTCATCGGGATCCACACTCATGCCTCCGGTACAGATCACCATCTCAGCCCCCATGGAAATGGCGGCACGTATGGATGCGGTGATCACCTTATGATCATCGGGGCACACTTCGTGATATATGCATTCGGCATCATACCCGGACAGCTTCGATATGATCACATCGGAAAAGGTATCCTCTATACGGCCCTTATATACTTCGTTGCCTGTGGTGATAAGGGCATATTTTTTTTGCTTAAAAGGTATTATCTCAAAAACGGACCTTCCGGCGCACATGGCACGGGCCCTTTCCATCTTTTCCTTTTCAATGACCAGGGGAATGATCCTGGTGCCGACCAGTTTGTCCCCCTCACGGACCGCCGTATTGCCATGGCGGGATGCTATCATCATCTCTCCCAGGGAATTTATCTTTTTCAAAAGAAAGGAATCCACCTTAAACAGACCGGGGACTTTTGCGATAAGCTCGATCTTGCCCTCCTTCACCTCAGAGGGACATATGTACTGTGATGAGCCCGCGGCCATCTCATACAGGATCTTTGCAGCTTCATCTTCATGAAGCATATTCTCATCCTTTTCCCAGACATAGAGATGCTCCTTTCCCACAGAAAGAAGCACCGGGATATCCTCTTTTCTCACTATATGGCCTTTTCTGAACACGGCGTCCTTGGTAACGCCCTTTACTATCTGAGTGATGTCATGGCAGAGTACCTGTCCCACGGCATCTTCCGTATTGATCAGTTTCATATCTTTCTCTGTTAAGATCCTTCGCTTCGCTCAGGATGACAAAAGGTGTAGTGTTAAGATCCTTCGCTCAGGATGACAAAAGGTGTAGTGTTAAGATCCTTAATTCAGGATGACAAACGAACGTAGTAATAATACCATTTTTATGTTCTTTTTTCAAATCCGTCACCGGTATTATTTCACGGTGCAGAGTCAGGATCGCGATCAGACAAAATGAAAGGCCGCTGCGGTTCACTTACCGTAGCGGCCTTTCAATGTGATGTTCCCATCGGTCCAATCCTCCAATCTTTAGGTCTTCGATCCTTCCCCGTCCTCTTCACTTCGATCTTCGATCTCTCATGACTTCCATCTCCGGCATCTCATATGCCCTTTTCTTTTTTATAAAGAATGTCACGGTTTCCGTCTGATGATAGAAGCGGGTGCTCTTAATTCTCCTTTGGACCATACCTCCTAACATATATTTCAAACAACCGGAACCTGAAATGATGTGGTTCTCTGTGGTTGATAACATGATAATATCACGCAGGATCCGGTTTTACAAGACGGAATAATAACTAAAAAGGCACAGGGATTATCGTCACTTTTAAGGCTTGTAAAAACAGGCTCATTTATAGTAGAATTATATTGTTGCGGGTCAAAATGACGGCATCGTTCTGATGACGTCGGTTCACCATAGGACAAGAATATATCGTACATGAAGCCTGACCTTTATCTGCTTGCGGACAAGCTGGAAAAAACAGGAAACCTGACGGATGAAGAATTTGCCGGGATACTGCTTTGCGATGATCCGGATCTTTTTGAATGCCTGGCCGCAAAGGCCCGGAGCAAAAAAGAAGAACATTACGAAAAAAAAGTCTTCATCAGAGGTCTGATCGAGTTCACCAGCTATTGCAGAAACAATTGCTATTACTGCGGTATCCGCAGGGATAACCGGAAGGCCGCCCGGTACCGTCTGTCAAAGGATGAGATACTCTCCTGCTGCGATACAGGCTACAGCCTCGGTTTCCGTACCTTTGTACTCCAGGGCGGAGAGGACCCATATTATACCGACGATATCATGGCCGGGATAGTCGGTGACATCAGGGACAGATATCCCGACTGCGCCATCACTTTATCCATAGGCGAACGTGAGAAGCACAGCTATCAAAGACTGGCTGACGCAGGGGCCGACCGCTATCTTCTGCGGCACGAAACTGCCGACAGGGATCATTACGGATCGCTCCATCCGGAGGAGATGTCCTTCGATCACAGAATGAAGTGTCTGTGGGAGCTCAGAAAGGCCGGCTATACTGTGGGCTGCGGCATGATGATCGGATCTCCGGGACAGAACACGGAACATTTAATAAAGGATCTTAAGTTCATAAAGGAATTTGAACCTGAAATGGTGGGAATGGGGCCCTTCATACCCCATAAAGATACTGCCTTTGCAGATGAAAAGGCCGGCAGCACACAGCTGACCCTTAAGCTCATCTCCGTCATCAGGCTGATGCTACCAAAGGCTCTGATCCCCGCCACCACTGCCCTGGGAACACTGGATCCCGCAGGCCGGGAGAAGGGACTCATGGCAGGAGCAAATGTGCTGATGCCGAATCTTTCTCCCGTAAGCGTCCGCAAAAAATACAGCCTTTATGACAACAAGATCTGTACAGGCGAAGAAGCAGCGGAATGTATCCGCTGCCTCAAAGAACGTGTTTCAAAAACCGGATATGAGATAGTGACCGACAGAGGCGACCCCGCCTGAGCCGGTCAGATGACCCGTCATCAAACATCACCCGTTATCCGTTGTCATATCACAGCAGGGAGTCATCGTACCCTGCACGTATTCCCCCGATAAATTTAGGGCGTACCCTGGCTGCACTGATATGTGCCCTGCCAATCTCATGGTTTTCCAGTCTGACGGGGACGGCCACTTTCTTAAGATGCATTCCGATCAGCGTATCACCTATATCAAGCCCCGCATCCGCCCTGATCTCCTCCAGGGTCACGGGATGTTCAAAGTTATTGTATGCGGTAGTGGCAAAGGAGCCTCCGGCCTTGGGCTGGGGAACGGCATTTACGATATCCATACCCTTTGCAGCCTCCGCCTCTATGATGATGGCTCTGTTTAAGTGCTCGCAGCACTGGGCTGCCAGATATATGCCGCGCTCTTTTGTCACCTCATAGATCCCGGCAAAGACAGCCTTTGCGGCATCCAGATTTGAGTTGCTGCCTATTTTGTCCCCGCAGACCTCTGAGGTGGAACAGCCCACCACCAGGATCTGTCCTTTTTTAAGGCCCGCCTTTTCGCACAGCTCGGCAGCGACCCCGGCCGCCTGCTTTTTCAGTTCTTCGTACATATCGGTTTATCTCCGTTTTCCGTGATATTTAAGATCCTTCGTCGCTACGCTCCTCAGGATGACAATGGAGTGCTCCTCAGGATGACAATGAAGTGCTCCTCAGGATGACAATGGGTTGTCATATTTCAGCGCTCAGCGATCCTGGCGAACAGTCTGTTAAGACCGCATCTGAAGCACAGCACAACGCCCAGGACGGCACCGATGGCTCCCTGTGCAATCTCATAGGGCAGCTTCATTATGGCATACTCGGGAGTGCTGTAGATAAAGGCCTTTCCAAAGGTATAGCCCGCTACCATTATGACAGCTCCCACGGAGACACCTATAATGGCGGCCAGCTTCGGGTTATGCTTAAAGGTGTTATGCGAAATATAGGAAATGACCAGAGCCTGTAATCCATGGGTAACCAGTGATACAAACATGGGCAGGGGGTAAAAGATCATATCCCCGATGAAGGAACCCACTCCGCCGACTATGAAAGCGTCTACGGGATCCAGCAGTATGGCGGCGGTGCAGATGATGACATCACACAGATACAGGTGTCCGCCGGGAACGGGTATCCCGAAGGATGACATGGCTATGTTCAGGGCCATAAACAAGGCGGCAGTGGTGATACGTATGGCGGTAAGTTGTTTTGTCGCAGTCATATTCATTCTCCTTTTTTAAGATATTTCAAATACTTTACTTTTATCAATACGGAGTATATAATAATGCTGGACATATAAAAATAACCAGAATTGAAATAAACAATAAGACCAGATGAATTACGTCATAGAAAAAAACAAAGCCGAATCCGCCTATATACAGTTGTATAAACAGCTGTCAAAGGACATTATCTCGGGAGTATATCCCCACGGAACAAAGCTTCCTTCGAAACGGGTGATCGCCCAGGAAACGGGCCTGAGCGTGATTACCGTGGAGCACGCCCTGACCCTGCTGAATGAAGAGGGGTATATCCAGAGCCGACAGAGAAGCGGGAATACTGTGATCTACAGGGATGAAGATTTTCCGGGAAACAGTGAACAAAAAGTCATTCCGGTCTACCCTGTTTCTTCAACCGTCACGGAATCTGATCAGGGGCAGGGGGATTTTCCCTTTTCAGTCCTTACCAGGACCATGAGAAGGGTTATGCTGGATTATGGTGAAAAGATACTGGTCAAAGCCCCGAATCACGGCTGCGACGAGCTTAGGAACGAGATCTGTCTGTACCTGGCCAGGAGCCATGCCCTGCACGTAAAACCCTCCCAGGTCATCATAGGTTCGGGAGCCGAATACCTTTACGGCCTGATAGTGCAGTTTCTGGGAACCGAAAGGATCTTCGCCCTGGAAAATCCTTCTTATCATAAAATAAGAAAAGTGTATGAAGCCATGGGAGCCAAATGTGAGATGCTGACCATGACGGATGAAGGGATCGCATCCAGGGACCTGGAAAAAACCAATGCCCGGATACTGCATGTAACCCCCTTCAACAGTTATCCCAGTAAGGTCACTGCCAGCATTTCGAAGAAAAATGAATATTTAAGATGGGCAAAAAAGAACAGCGCAGTTCTGATAGAAGATAATTACGACTCGGAACTGACGGTCTCCAGAAAAAACGAAGACCCGTTGATAGCGCTGGCAGACGGGGTGGATGTGATCTATCTGAATACTTTTTCAGGCACCATAGCTCCGTCCATCAGGGCAGGATACATGATCCTGCCGGAAAAATGGCTGGAGGATTTTAACCAAAAGCTGGGGTTTTATTCCTGCACGGTCCCCATCTTCGACCAGTTCGTACTCTGTGAGCTGCTAAAAAGCGGGGATTTTGAAAGACATATCAACAGAGTCAGAAGAAAGAGACGCCTTTCACTGTGATCATCCCAGCTTTTTCTTCAGATAAGCCAGAAGATTCTCCCTTGTGGTGGTCTTTAACAGATATCCTTCCGGATGAAGTCCCAGAACCTGCTCTACCGCTTCCTTTGTTCCGACTCCGGTCAGAAAGATCACGGGAATATGCATCGTGGTCTCCTCCTGGCGCAGCATCTGCAATACCTGGGGGCCGTCCACAACAGGCATCTCATAATCGAGAAGGATCATATCAACCGGTTTATTCAGCAGGAACTTGATCGCCTGCATGCCGGCTGTCACCACATCGACCTTATAATCATTCTTTATCCATTCTCTCACCATACCGGCATAAGAAGGATCGTCATCCACTATCAGGATGTTCTTCTTTTCAGCCTCGTTTATCTCCCCTGACAGCATTTTTTCTATCGTATCCGACAGCACGGCGATATCCACCGGACGGTCAAGCCACTGATGATCGTCTATTTCCGGTACGATCTGTGAAAGCAGCGAATGATATTTCATTTCACCGAGACTCAGCATCTTGAAACCCTTTTCGCTGACCATTGAGCAGATATCAATGAGGATGCTCTGCCTGGCATTACTTTCTGCGATGTCATCCGGCATATATATGATAAAAAGATCGCAATAGGAAGAATAATTCTTTTTCAGATAAAAATCCCAGTTGAGGATGTTTACCTTGTAATCAAGCTCCGAAAGCCTTTTTTCTATTCCGTTAACAACGATACTCTGTTGGAAAACAACAATATCGATCAAACCCTTTTTCATGATAACCTCCAGTAAAATAATTAATCAAAGCCCTTATTAACCGCCCTTTGTGCTTCCTTTTGTATATCCGGATCATATGAAAGCATGGGGGCTATATCCCTTCCTTTCATCCTTCTGTCAATATAGTTACGGGTCAGCTTTATTATGAGCGGGATATGCACGATCAGACCGATCAGGTTCGGGATCATCATCAGGCCGTTAAAGGTATCGGAAATATCCCAGGCCAGATTGGATTCCATCACGGCGCCGAAAACTATGAGCAGGATAAATACGAGCCTGTATATCCTTGACCATGCCACACCGAAAAGATATTCGGTAACCTTTGTCCCGTAATAGGACCAGCCCATTACGGTGGTAAAGGCGAAGAGAGTTATGGCGATCACCACAAACCACTCTCCCGGCCTGCCGATGATGGCGCCGAAGGCCCTGGCGACAAGAGTGGCATCATTGACCCCCTCCTTTACCAGCCCCGTATTCAGATCGATGGCTCCGGATCCCAGCACCACCAGCGCTGTAAGGGTGCATATCACCATCGTGTCAAGGAACACCTCCGCGATCCCCCACATTCCCTGGCGCACAGGCTCCCTCACACAGCTGTTACTGTGGACCATAACGGATGAACCGAGGCCCGCTTCATTTGAAAAAACGCCTCTCTTACATCCGTTCTTGATGGTGTTAAAAGCCATCATGACGCCGGTTCCGGCCACGCCGCCTTTCATGGCGTCGGGACCCAGGGCAAACCTGAATATGGACGAGACGATATCCGGAAGCTTATCTATGTTCAACAGTACGATTATAACACAGCCCACAATATATGCTATGGACATAAAGGGTATGAGTTTTTCCGAAACCGCAGCCAGACGTCTGAACCCGCCCAGCACGATGACAGCCACCATCAGCATCAGGATAAAACCGATCAGCCAGTTAACCTTCGGAGCACCCATAAACAGATCCTTATTCATACCGGATAAAAAGGTGGACTCAAAATTGATGGTTATCTTATTGATCTGGGCCATATTCCCGATACCGAAGGATGCCAGTACCGTAAAAACGCAGAACAGGATACCCAGCAGCTTACCGATCTTACCGCAGTACCTGAACCTGCCCAGACCGTCCTCAAGATAATACATGGGGCCTCCGGACCAGGCTCCCTCCGAATTGCGGCGCCTGTAATACAGGCCCAGCATGGTCTCGGAATATTTGACCATCATCCCGAAAAACGCTGCCACCCACATCCAGAGCACGGCCCCCGGGCCTCCCAGACAGATGGCGGTGGCAACCCCGGCTATATTGCCCGTACCTATGACGGCACACAAGGCGGTACAGAAAGTCCTGAACTGTGACAGGGCCCCGGCATCGTTAATGACCCGGGCTCTCCCGTTAATGATGCCAAAGGTATTCTTCCACCAGTGCGCGATATGCGTGATCTGGAAAAAACCGGTGATCAGGGAACAGATAAGACCTGTGCCGAGCAGCAGCGTCAGGCCGAAAGTTCCCCAGGCAAAAGAATTAACCGCATCGTTTATTCTTACAGCTATATCCATGTTGTCATCCCATTATCTCGCAAAATACCAGAGTCTGATTCAGCAGCTGGTATGCCACCTCACCAAAGGTGACCGGCCCTGTAAAAGGCAGGATCTTCTGATCGGTAAGCTTTCCGTAAGTGAAATTCAAAATGCAGTTAAAAGATAAAACAGGCTCATGTGTCCCGGCTTCTTTGACCTTCTTCTGAAATTCCGAAGGGTAATCATCCACATATGTGGCAAAACGGTAATCTATGTTTTTAAACACAGGGGCGTAGAATCCTACGCAGCCGTTCTCCACACTTTTTATGGACGTATTGAAATAAGAGCCGTTATGGTCCGCCACAAGCGGCATTTGGGGGGCGATCCCTTTCTTTTCGATATACTCCGCGAAGTTGACCTCATGACCGTTAACCGTACATTTGGTTACACTCAGGTCGTTATCATAGAATCGTATGACCGGATCGGTCTTGTCATCGGAAAAGATGTTCACCATATTGATCAGGGCAGTCTTTCCTTCCGGCAATTCCACATACATCACCACTGCTTTATCCGTATAGGAAGTTCCGGTACTGCCGTCGTAAACCTTTGCCTGCACCATTTTTTCCAGATCCATCCCGGATATCCAGCCTATGGTGGGATGCATGAGGAGTTCTTCCACATCCGGCGCTTCCTTTGCATATTTGGCAGCCACCTGGGAACCATAGGGCATTATCAGCAGAGTGAGTCCGTTATCATAGCACTCTTCCACGATCTGGAAGATATTATACTTTCCATAAACAGCGATCCGCGTATCAAGCCCAAAATCAAGCTCGTTTACAAAGAGCCGGTCCTTCGAAAAAACGCCGCCCTCCTCGCTTATGAAATACGGCGTCGTACCTCCGATCCAGTTCCCCTTAGGCAGTTTGTCAAGAATAGATTCATCCGCCGCAATGTGCAATGTTTTCCCCTGCTTTATGAGCTCTACGGTCTCTTCAAAAGTAATAAGCATTGTTATATCCCCCCTTCCTTTCAAAGCGCAGCAATATTGGCGAGATCAACCTTTGCCACTATGGGATACTTCGCCAAAAACGCATCCATTTCCTTCATGCAGTCTTCCAGGCTCTCCGGATCAGAACCTATCTTCTTCTGCAGTTTCGATATCAGCATGTTAAAGGGGAGATTTGCGGAAGTATATCTGATCTCTCCCTTAAGTATTTTTCTGACCTTTTCACGAACGACAGCTTCCATATATTATCCTCCTCGTAAGATTCTTCGCTCAGAATGACAGCAGCTGTAGTGCATTACCTGTCATCTTCCCAAAACATCTATGATCCCGTCGTAGTCAAATGCACTTACCCTTTCACGGATAAGATCCATCTTTTCTCTTTCCTCTTCGGGTATGGAATAATCCCCTATCTCCTTCATGACGAGAGCTATCCTGTCACAGTCCATATCTTCTGCCGCACTTTTAAGTTCCTCATATACGCTCTCCATGATAAACTTGTCTGCCACAGGTTTTTGAGACTCATCCTGTTTCGCAGCCTCATCCGTTTCTTCAAAAACAGCGGCAAGTTTTTCCTCAAAGCCCAGGTAATCCTGCATGACACGGCCATGATTTTCCAATATATAATCAACATCATCTGCCTTACCTGCCTTTTCCAGCAGTTCGGCCTCACTGCCCAGCTGCAGGGCCCCCACAAGCCTGGCCGAGCTCTTCAGGGCGTGGATCTTGATGGTATAATTCTTCCAGTCCCTTGATTCATAACAGTTTTCAAGCTCCGTAAACTTATCGGATATGGACTCATAAAAGATCCTGAGCACAGCCTTAAAGGCATCCTCGGAGCCGCTGTTTTTGATAGCTTCACGGGTATCGATAAAATCAAGCTTACCAAGCCATGGTGATCCCGTTTCGGGTTCAGCTTCCGGAACACTCTCAGATCCGGTTCCGGTTTCGCTCTCCATACCGGCTCCAAACCCATACAGTTCCTCCGGGACAGATATCCCCGCAGCCTGATCGGCAGGATTTTCAGCCTCTTCATCTGTAGGCTCGTAGGATGTATCTGTGGCATCATCATACATATCATCCATGAATGAAGACAGATTGTAGGCCTTGTTGGATTTGAGGAAATACAGTATTCCGAAGGTTCCCGATCCGCAGTTCGAAGAAACCGCCGCAGACGCCTGCTGGAAGATGACATGCTCGAAATATGCATTCTTTCTGATCTCTTCCTCGATCCATTTTAAGGTATCTCTCGGTATATCCACATAGGTCACAAAAACGACCTCGGGATCCGGGATGGTATCTGCAGGGAGGGCGCTGCTTATATATTTTCTGTAGGCTCTTTTCGTCCGACCGAACCAGATCCCGCCAAGCTTTGCCTTATCGTCCCTGATGGTCAGGGCCGGATGGAGATTGAGCGACATTGCAAGCTTATTGAGTCTCTCACTCACAAGACCACGCTTCGCCACATATTCCGTGGTGTTGATGATAAAGCTGCACTTGAGCCTGTGCTTAACGGTTTCAAGTTCAGCCACGATCTCCTCCACGGAGAGTTCCTGCTGCATGAGCTTATATGCGATCAGTACCAGCATACCGGTGGCACTTGAAAGGGATTCCGAATTGATGACATAAACATTGTCAAAGGATTTCGCCGCTTCAGACGCTGCACTGTAATCCTTACTCATACTCGTGGTTAAGGATATATGAATGATATTATGCGACCTTTTGAGCACCTCCGCAAAAAATTCAGTGTAATCAGCCTCGTCGGGAGGGGATGAAACAGCACTCTTGCCCGAACTCAAGTGTCTTATGATTTCATCTGAATCCAGATGCACGCCATCCTTAAATTCACCGGTATCCGTGGTGATCCTGAAAGGGATGATCGGTATCTTAAGCTTCCTGACAATGGAATCCGGAAGATCGCACGCGCTTGATGAAGTGATCATCAGCGGAAGTTTTTCCGCGTATTTCTCGGAAGTGTGTATCTCTTCCTCCTCACCCATCAAAACGGACCTTAAAATGATCTTATCGCCCGGGATATGCCTGATGAGTATCTCCTCCATAGCTTCACCGGAAACTGGCTTTACCAGATATCCGTCAAAGCCCTCCTTCCTGTACAGTTCCCTGTTTTCGCTGCCGGCGTTGGCTGTGAGCACGATCACCGGAGTACTCCTGTTAAGGCCTTCCGACTGATTCCTCAACAGATCAAGACATTCTATACCATCCATCTGGGGCATCAGATGATCCATGAAAATAGCATCGTAGTGGACCTGCATAGCCTTTTCCAGAGCCGCCTTACCGCTCAGAGCGGTATCTATCACCATGTCGGTATCCTCCAGAAGCCTTTTCTCCACCTCCAGATTCATCTGATTATCGTCCACTATGAGGATCCTGACCTCCGGAGCCAGGAAGCTGCTCTCGTATACATTCCTTGCTACAGTCTGCTGGTTATGAATGTTCAGCTCACCTATGCCGGTGCGGTCAGATACCGCCTGCTTCACCATGACCGTAAAGGTGGATCCCCCGCCGTAGACACTGTTTACGGTAACGCTTCCGTCCATCAGTTCCACCAGCTGCTTCACAACGGAAAGCCCCAGGCCGGTACCCTCTATATGTCTGTTACTGCTCTCATCCACTCTTTTAAATGCATCAAAGAGATAGGGCAGATCCTCCTTTTTTACACCCTTCCCCGTATCCGAAACCGATATCCACAGCTCGATCGTTTCATCGTCCGCATCCCTGCTTTCGACGCGCAGCTCTATATGTCCCTTTTCGGTATATTTTACCGCATTGTTCAACAGGTTGATGAGCACCTGTTTGATCCTGACTTCATCACCGAACAGAACTGACGGCACATCAGGGTCCACACTCACATCAAAACCAAGACCTTTTTCGTTTGCCCTGAGCCATATCATGTTGACAAGCTCCGAGATCATATCCGCCACACGATAATCCACCGGAACTATATCCATGCTTCCGGCTTCCATTTTCGAAAAATCCAGCAGATCGTTTATCAGGGACAAAAGTAGTTTCCCGGCGCCCTGTATCCCCGATGCATCCCTTACGATATCATCCGTGGCCTCCTGGTCCCTGAGTATCAGCTCGTTAAGTCCCAGAATGGAATTGATCGGCGTGCGGATCTCATGGCTCATGCTGGAAAAGAAACGGTTCTGGGACCGGGTAAGCTCCTCAGCCCTTTCCGCTTCCTTCTTCGCCCGTTCATTTTCCTCTATGAACAGCCGGCTCTGAGACCAGGTCATGATATAGCACAGGATCCCGACCATGACCAGAGAAAGGAACGAATCCACAAAAAATATTTCCCTGGAGTGGGAATATACATATTCGGGATGAAAATAAGACACTAAATAGCAGGCCGAGGTAAGGATGGCGATAAAACAGAACATGACCTTTCTCCATGCGCCTTGGAGTACCAGGCCCACGTACATAAAGGCAAAAATGATCCATATAACGCCGCCGCCTTCGATACCGCCTCCGAAGAAGAACAGTGACGGAAGGACGAAGAACACAAGACCGATCACGACTATCTTTATACCAGCCTCCAGCCTGCCGAAATACAGACAGGTCAGCACTACCACCGGCACAAAGATAAGGGTTACGGCAATAACCGCTATCTCATATATGCTCTCTCCGGTGATCAGATCACCAATGAGCGCGATAAAAACAGCTACCTCAGACACAAAGGTCAATATCAGGAATATTCTCTCGGAAAACTTCCACTCGGGATCTTTTATCGCCGCAAAGGCTTTTTTCAGGAGTCTGATCAGATTCATCTCTTTTCACCTCCCGTCTTCCAGGCTGACATGGATCTCAGCCGCAGCATGACCCTTTCAAAATCAGACGTATTGATGGGCTTAGCTATAAATCCGTCAAAGCCTTCACGGATAAACATTTCCCTGGCACCGGATACGGCATTTGCCGTGAGAGCCACAACACTTATATCCCTGCCGGCTTCACGGGCTTCCGCCTTTATCCTCTTCATAGCCTCCACTCCGTCCATCTCGGGCATCATATGATCCATGAACACCAGATCATATTCATTTTCACGGAATTTTCTGATGGCCTCCTTGCCGCTGGAAGCGCTGTCTATTATCATCTGATAATCTCTGAACAGGAAGGTGGCCACCACCAGATTCATGGGTTCATCATCCACTATCAGTGCCCTGACTCCCTTGAATACAGGCCGGCTCTCACTTTTGACTTCATCCGTCTTTAGCTCATCGCGGCCTTTGTTCAAGATCATGATTATCGGATATGCATAAAGAGGCTTGGGCATCAATACCACCCTGCTTTGCCCCGGAAGCGTGAAATCGGGTTCCGCAGATACGGCAACCACGATATCTTCCTTGGCAAGCTCCTCAAAATAACCGCGATTTTCTTCATATTCTTCCTGTCCCATAAATACATGGGTCACGTTCAGCTTTTCCTTAAGACGCTCCACCTCGTAAACCGTCTCTGCGGCGTACAGGGGAACATGGATCCCCGAAGCCAGGTTTGAAGCCATATGACGGTAAAAATCACGAAGCTTTCCTACCTTGTATTTATCGGGTCTGACATGGAACAGTACGGCGCCGTCAAAGCTTTCATCCAGGGAAAGACAGGGAGCCTCATCCACCAGCTTCTGGGGAATGGTAACCCTGACTGTGGTACCTTTGTTCTTTGCACTTTCGATCTTGACAAAACCGCCCATCCTGTGCACAAAGCCGTATACTACGAACAGGCCCAGTCCGATGCCTCCGGAGCTGCGGTTTCTTTTTTTATTTGCCTGGTACATCCCCTCGCCGATCAATGCAATGGCGTCCGGATCCATGCCTATACCGGTATCCGTCATCTCGATACAAAGGTTTACGCCGTAGGCTTCCCTTTCCGTGTACATCCTCACATAAACGCCGCCTTTTCTCGTAAACTTTACGGCATTTTCCATAAGGTGCCTGAATATCTTATGCACCTTTTTGATATCGCCTCTCATGATCATGGGAACACCGGGATCCAGATCGATGACCAGTTCCAGGTCCCCGGCCTTATCGCTCATGCGAAAGCTCATGACCACATCATTGATCAGGGAGGTGCTCAGATAATCATCCTCCTCCAGGAAGATCTTTCCCCTCTTGCATTCAGTATAATCCTGGATATCCTCAATCTGATACGCCAGCCTGACTCCCGCCTGCTTGATGGAGTCGGCTTCATAACCCACGCCTTTTTTGATCAGAAGATCGGACATTCCGTTCACAACATTTACCGGAGTCCTCAGCTCGTGGGAAATATTGGACAGAAAGTCTTCCATTCCCACATCATTAGCCTCCACCCGTTCCTTGCTGAGCCTCTTCTCCTGTTCATCGTCGATCCTGTTGTATATGTCCCTGATAGTGATCCGGCGCACCAGCAGGACTATGGCCACGTGAAGAAGTATCCTGGATACGTTCAGCCTGTCAAGCGTCAGGGGCTCTCCTCCGGGGAGGTTGATGAAATGGATAAAAAGTATGATAAAATAAACGACCACAAAGGTGTTTATCATATAAACGCTGTTCAGCATCGAAAAAGTGGCCATCACCAGCGATACCGCTATGGCCGTGTCGAAAAAACTGGTCTTGTGGACGCCGTGATAAAACAGGAGCAGAACGGCATATCCAAAGTAATAGAACTCTCCGATCTCTTCGGAGATCTTGTCCGAAAAACCTATCCACCACAGGATGACGATCCCCGCCGCCAGAACAAAAGGGACCCAGAATTCCCACCCCATGATCATGGTTTCCAGGATCAGGCCTATGGATGCCAGCGATTCAACAAAGATCACAAATTTTCCGTTATCCTTCTGATTCATCCCGATCCTTCCTTATCTGAATACAGCCGAAAACGGCTTTTCAAAGCTTTTGTACAGCTTCAGGAAATCCTCATGGTGAAGCATGATATAATCCATGTCACCTTTCCTTGAAGCATCTTCCATGGCCTGTGCCGACCCGGCAAGATTACCGGCTCCGATGATCCTGGCAGAGCTCTTTATGCTGTGCATGAGGGCGGTATAACCTGCGATATCGCCACGCTGAAGCTTCACGCTGAGCTTCTGCGTATTCCCGTCCAGTGAAGCGTAAAAATTCTTAAGAAGCGAAAGATACGCCATTAAGGAACCGCTGTTCCTGATACCCTGCCCGGTATCTATCTCCGAAAAGCCTTTAAGGGGTTCAAGTTTTTTCTGTACATCGTCCTCATCATCCTTTACGTCCCGGGGATGTCCGGGGGCTCTGTCTGCAGCCGCCTCCCTCTCCGATGCAGACTGCTCCTTTTTTTCTGCTTCGGCCTCAATGACCCTGCCGGCAATGACAGCCCTTTTATTTGACACTACCATCATTGTCACCAGTATGACAGCCATCACCGAAACCACAAGGATCGTTATGGCAAAGATCTGCCTTAATGAAGCAAACTCATTTGTAGCATCATGAACCGATACGCAGTGCCAGTCGCCCTCAAATCTCGCGTCATACACAACGTAATGCTTCCAGTCGTGATCCAGCTCATAATAGAATTCCTCCTCGGTGCAAAGCCTGGAATAGATCTCCGCTCCAAGGGTACCGTTTTCCGTGGAATAGATCTTGCCCACTTCTCCCGGATCGGAATGGGTCACCACAGTCCCATTCCCTGTAAGTATCATTTCATAATCCGCTCCGCCATCACTCACGGCTTCCTCGGTCAGCTTCTGCATCTGGTCCAGGGAAATATCCACGGAAATAACACTGATGCCGTCACACAGCGTCTTTCCCAGGGCCAGCATGGTATTCCCCGACTGCACATCCACATAGGGCTCCAGAATGGTGATCCGGCCCTTATCTTCCATGGCTTTTGTGTACCAGGGACGATCTGTAGCCACATAATCTGCCGGCGGTTCCCAGTTTGTCCCGCTGAAAAACCTTCCGTTGATATACCCGTACAGACCTGTGGAGTTTTCCTGAACCGCATTTTTAATGGCCGTGGACTGTCTCACAAGATAATACTGGATATCATCATCCGAATGCTTCTCCTCTATCATCTCATCCAGGGTATATGCCGTTAATTTGATAAGATCCATGTTTGTGGAAAGATAACGGTCAAACTGCCAGGCTGAACTGCGGGCCGCCATTTTCCCGTCCTTTATGATATTGCTGCGCTTTTCTTCATAGACCATGTTATAGTATGCAAAAACAATGCCCACAAAAAAAGCTATGATCAGAAAACCAAGCATTACAGTCCGAAAGGTATTCTTTTTTTGCATCTCATTTGATCCCATCACGACTCCTCTGAATAAGTAACACATTTACAGGTGTATCTGACCAGTATTTTTTTATCAAGGCCTTCACTCTTCCAGCGATCCAGGATCCTGCCTATCACGACATCCACCTCAAACCGGTTCCTTTCGGTCAGAAAAACAAAAAACTGATTGGATCTGCTCTGCATGATCAGATCGCTCCTGCGGAGGGTTTTCTGCAGGATATTGGCGAAGATCTGACATATCTCGGGACTGACGGCGTCATCGGCACCTTCCCGGGGCAGGAGCACAAAGAGGAGCTCGCCTCCTGACCCTCCGTAATTCCCATAAAATCTCATTAAAAACTGGTATACCGTGGAAAATGCTTCCTTTCCGAACAGAAGGGCTCCGTCCTTTTCGTTTCTCTCGCCGACTATCTGTGTTATCCGTTCGATCTCACGGTCCAGATCATCCACAGCCTGCACATTTTTTTCATCAGGTCCGCTGTATACGGAGTATCCATTCTTTCCGTTGGCCTTTACCTTATACAGCTCGCCGTCAGCCAGGGCAAAAAGGGAACCGTAATCCATACCGTGCTCCCCCGCTATGGCCACGCCCATGGAAACCCCGAGGGGGATGCCGTTGTCCCTCCCCAGAAGATCGGCTGCTCTTTCCTTTATCTGACGGTTGACACGCCCGGCAAAGGACTCAAAAGCACTGCCGGCAGTCACGCTCGGAAAGAAGGCGAGAAATTCGTCTCCGCCTAT
>JAEEGL011937078.1_pt1 | contig 19045 bp, 18 predicted proteins | sample 9134231 | NCBI WGS metagenome assembly JAEEGL01 (sample SAMN16246548, study PRJNA631951) | gut metagenome | biome: gut microbiome; feature: rumen; material: fiber-attached | host: Bos | place: Iran: Karaj | collected 2018-10 | reverse complement strand
GAGGGTGGTATTATTTTTGATATTATCAACATTATTACCACCCAATTGGTTCGTGGGCGTCGACGTTCTATCTCTTTAGGAGTCGGCCTGGAAGATAAAAAATCTAAAGAATTCGCTTTCGATATGTTTGTTCGTTATCCGGATTTGGTTACTGGAGCTGTTTCTTCTCTCGATTACGAAAAGCATCAGGTAACAAAACCGAAACATTTAGAATTGCTTATAAATTCAATATTCAAAAACTCTAATATTTTGATGTTACAGCTCAAAAATGAACGCCTAAATTTTATCAGATATAAACCAACCCAAAAGATCTTATCCTCAGCTATTATAAGGGTTGAAAAAATGCAGAATGAGATTGATTGACCCCATGCCAAATTCTGGGCAAGAAAAAACGAACAAGAGTGGTAATGGGCTTATTAAAATCAATCAGCATTATAATTGCAGATGCCCCAAAGGATTTGTAATTTATTTTTCAGAGATGCTTGATCCGCTCTTCGCCCTCTCTTCTCGTGTTGCAACAATCTCTTCGTAAAACAAAGTTGGATAACAGGTAAAATAAAATATAAACCAATTTAGAATAAATACCGATGGTGAATAAAAATTCTGTCCGCTCCACAAACCATGCGCCATTTTATTGCGCACATTAAAGTAATCAGTGCATAGAAGCATTTTTAAATTGAAATATATCTTATTAGTAATTCGTTTCTCATCCAATAGCGTATTTAATAACCATTTCATCTCTATCTTATAGGGTTGCCTTCCCACAGAATCTAATTTTGTAATAGGCTTAATCCCATAAAGCAGATTCCTAAAACTATTTTCTAATTGCGGAATGAGTAACGAAGAACTAGTTACCAAATCTTGTTTTAAGAAGTAATATAATCCCTTAGCAAAAATTGCTTCCCGCCCTACAGGAACAAATGGATTGTGAACACAAAAAGGAATCAGATCTTGGGTTGTAAAAAAATGATCAAGTGTAATTCTAGAAAGCATCGGAGCAAGTGCATGAACACAGGTGTCTGCCCAATACCATTGCAAAATCATGTAAAACGACATAGGATGAGAATTTTTCTCATCTAGAATTGAAGACGTAAATCCTTTTTCATCAATTATATTTGCTGCGAATATGTCTGATAAAATCCCGCGTGGACGCGTTTCTTCGATATCTTGTTGAGTGGGAATTAGGGCAAGGCATTTTGCGACTTCTTTCAAACTCTCTTGCAAAGATTTCGCTGCAACATCTTTTTCGCTCTGCAAAATACGAGATGTATCGATTTTTTCTTGTATAGGTATTGACACTAAGGTATCTAAAATTCTTGGAGATTTGTTTTCTATTTCTTGTATTAATTGCTCCCATTTTTGATGGCAATCAGGCAAATTAACATAGATGCTAGCAGCTTTTTGAAGGAGATGTATCTCCTGATGAATTAAATTAATCTGATGAGCTTCCTTTTCAAACAAAGCGGCTTTTTGTTTCAATAGTTCTTGTACTTTCCTCCGATCTCCTGCCTTATCCACGGCTTGGATCATCAGATCAAATATTTGATGTTGTTCCAAAGGTTCAGCCGCTGTTTTTTGCAATAACTCTTCCAATCGAGGGATATAACCCTTGATCTCATCAACAGAACAGTGATTGATTAATGTTCGGAAGGAAGATTCAATGAAGAGGAAATTATCATGAGAATAAGGCATATTTACCAACTCCATTGTCTTTAATAAAAATGATTCTCTGATAGTGGCTTGTTTCAAACGTTCAGCCGTACATACACCATAAGCCAAAATTTCCGAGAAATATAATCTGATGCTCAAAGAATAAGGCGGTTGGAATTGTTGAGACATAACATCTAATATCTCTAAGTATGTTTGTAATGAGCCCAGGGCTGCACGGAAGTTGTCTTTAGAATCAGGAAGCTTTTTGTATTGCCAGAGGAACCCCAAAAATAACACCTTGATGTAGGAGTTTTTAATTTTGTCTATATTTTGGAACAATAGGACGCAATCTTCTTCGGAGAATGAATTGATAACGCCAGTGTTATAAAATTCAATCTTTTCCTCTGTTATATGAAAGCTTTGTAAAGCACAAAAAAAGTCTACCAAGGGATTATTATAGCCACATTTCTTTTTCCATTCATAGATAGCTGGGCGGATTCCATCCATTTCAGCGGTGGCTATACTTTCCCAAAAATTTTTATTTTGCAAAGTTTGTAGGTTTTCTAAAACATCCATTAGGGACACGCCCCCAAAAAGTTATATATCTATTATACCAAGAGTCGTTCTTATAAAATGATAAAAGCTATGTAAGAGATAGCTGCCAAATCAACACTACAAAAAACTGTTTTCGAAGGTAGCAAACGCATTTCTTGTGCTAATAGCAACAAATATGCGGAAGCATCTTTTTCTGCCATAAAGTATGTAAAATGGCAGAAAGAAAATAGTAGAGCCCTCAGGGTCTGCCCAAGTTATGGCAGAAAGTTTTTCTGCCATTTTTCTGCCGAGCGTTTGTATAGTTTTTGATACATAAGTTGTCTAATTTACCCAAAATAATTGTGGTTTTATAGTGTCCAAAATATGTAGAGCTGTCCTATATGTGCTACAATACCAGGAGGGAGGATACTATGTTTGAAAAGGAAAAGATTTGTAAGAATTGCGGCAGCATTGGGCATGAACAGAAAATGGCTTGTACTACTACGAGCCATTGGATAGTAATTGGATTATTAGGACTTTTTTTGTTCGTTATTCTTCCATTTATTCTTGCGTTACCATTGTTTGCCTTTTTCTATGGTCTTGATAGATTGCTTCTCCCTAGAAAAATAGTATGTCCTTCCTGTAAAGCTGAAGGGACTATGATACCTGTGAATACGCCCATTGGTAAAAAATTACTTCAAGAATTTGAAAAAAATAGGCAAGATGATTAAAGTGTGGGAGATAAAATGAATAAAATACTCGAATTCATATTTATAATAGGATTTATATTATTGTTTGTATATTTATATGCTTTCACAAACATTTTTTATAATCCATACGGTGGTAATAATGGGGATGGAGGAATGGTCGTTACAACAGCGCCTGATAATCTTCGTGTATATGTCTCTGACGAGACAGTTTCCTTCTATCCTGCCACTCCCATTACCCAAGTGCTTTTGTATAGATCAAATATTACAAACTTACGTATGACAACGATAGATTCTGCGAGGATACTTGGTTATCATAAAGATACAAATTTTGATTGCTTTAGCTACACCTGTGGGATTAGATGCTTCGTTAAAAAACTTTTTAATATTCCTGCTACTCCGTGGGATAAACAAGGCAATTGGATCTTTGAATGCAAAACACACAAACTGATACCTCGTTTAGATATAGATGCGCTAAGGTTGCGCTTAGCTGCTGAGTATGGAGATAAAGGGCTGGTCAAGCAATTATTATCAATGGGTGTAAAAGTTAACACCTTTGTTAATGAATATGGAGAAACAGCTCTACTGATTGCTTGCCATAACGGAAGGGCTGATATCGCACAAATTTTGTTAGACGCTGGGGCTGATTGGAACATAAAATCAAATAACGGTACTAAACCTTTAATGGATGCTTGTTCAAACGGACACTCCTCTGTTGTGAAAGTTTTGCTAAGTGCGGGAGCAAATGCCAATGAAAATGATGATGGACTAACCGTATTGATGGTAGCAAGTCAGAAAGGTTATACGGATGTAGTCAACGCTTTAATTTCCGCAGGCGCAAATGTTAATGACCAAACTGCTCAAGGGGTAACGGCTTTGATGTGGGCTAGTTTTGGAGGACATTCCGAAACAGTGCAGGCATTACTTGCTGCAGGAGCAGATTACAAATTAGTTGATGAAGAAGGATATACTGCTTTGGTATGGGCCGTTCAAACAGGGAAAACGGAAATTGTCAAAATTTTATTAGAGGGAGGGGCTAATGCAAATGTGTCAGATAAGGAAGGGAACTCGGTTTTAACAATGGCACAGTCTAATGGCTATAATGATATAGAAAAATTGCTTCGTCAATTCGGTGCAGATTATTAAGTTAGATTCTACTCACCCTTTACCGCAAAGTAGAGGGTTTTTTATAGTGCCCAAAAGTATGTAAAAAGTCACACCCAAAATATTAGTTCAAGTCCGAGTAGATGCGGTCTGTTGAGTGCCAGGGTGTGCCCAAAAAGTGCCAACCTTCCGCATAGTTTTGGATATATAACATTGCTTATATTGCTACCAATTTCTCGTCGTAAAAAGGCAGAAAAAAGCCCGCTCTCTTCTGAGAACGGGCTCTCGTCAATCTCTGCGCCCACCAGGACTTGAACCTGGAACCCATCGATTATGAGTCGATTGCTCTAACCAATTGAGCTATAGGCGCTAAACCTATATTCATTATAACAAAAAATTTTTTTATGAGGGGAAATTTTTCACTTTGAACAAAATGTGATAAAATATATATATAACTCCGGGATGGTGTAATGGTAACACGAATGTCTCTGGAACATTAATTCTAGGTTCGAATCCTAGTCCCGGAAAATTTAAAGCCGCCGAATCGGCGGTTTTTTATTGGTGTGAATTTTGCTAACATTGGATAGTGAGAATAAAAGAATTTTGCAATACGAAGCTATTTCGACGTGGAAAATTAAAATCTAGGGATTTAATATGTTTGAATTGATAATAGGTTTGATATTGTTTGGAATTGGGGGTTGGTGGTGGTATTCCTATAAAAAATTTTTTAAAAATGCCATCATTGTGCAAGGGATTATTTCCGGCTACAAAACATATCAAAAGCACGAGAAGGAGCGCGAAATTACCATGTACGATGCCGTAATTTCTTTTTCATTCGAAGGTAAACCGCGTGAAATAACGGGTAAAATATCTTCTAGTACCAAGCCGAAAGTTGGAACCTATTGCAAAATAGGCATTAATCCCACTAATGTGCAAGACATACGTGTGGAGACGATGGGAGAGAAAATATTTTTTTATGGATTTATAGGTTTTGGGCTATTTTGGATTATAACAGGGTTGGTGCGATTGTTCTAATAGTTCTTATCTGCGTATTGTGCGGATTTTTCAGACACGCGCCAGATTTTATTTTTTGCTACAATATTCGTAACGGGGCATGGCTCAAGTGGTAGAGCGCCCGCTTTGGGAGCGGGAGGTTCCCGGTTCAAGTCCGGGTGCCCCGATTTTTTTATGGTATCTAAAGATTTCTCACCCTGCGTGTTAAATTTTATACATTCCCCTTCTGATATCGAAGGGGAAACTATCCTTGACGGCGTTCGCACGCTTACGTCCCGCGTGGTTGAAGTGCCGGGTAAATTCTCTTCTCTCTTTCTATCCATTCAAGCGCAAATTCCGGAAGATAGCTATGTGCTTTTGGAGGCACAAGTGCGCGTACGGGAAAAGTGGAGCCCTTTTTTTAAATTGGGGATGCTTTCCGCCCATTTGCAAACCAGTTTTCCGCCACAACAAAATGATTTCGGCCGTGTGAATACAGACGAATTGCAACTGGCTGTTCCCGCAAATGCCTACCGTTATCAAGTTCATCTTTCCGGGAAAGCAACTGTAGAACAAGTGGCTGCGTGTTTGGTAAAAGATCCCTTTGTATACAATGAAAAATTTGCTTGCCGTCTGCCACGCAAAAGCGTTTGCTATCCGGTGGATAATCCGATTAGCCAAATGGCACAAAAGACGAAGGAAAAACGACGTATTTGCAGCCCGACTGCGTTATGTATGGCTTTGGGACGTTTGGGAATTGAACTCCCGTTACCGGAGGTAATGGCCGGTGTGCATGACGGTTTTGCCGATGTGTATGGCAATTGGCTTTTTAATATGGCATACGCCGGCACGCAACCGGGGATAACGGCCTACACACATCGATTTTCTTCGTTAGAGGAATTAAAAGAATTTTTGACACCGCAAACGTGTGTATTGGCCAGTATCGCTTTTGAAGAAAACGAACTTCCCGGCGCACCACTGGCCCGTACACCCGGGCATTTGGTGGTAATCGAAGGGTGGAAAAATAATCAGATTTTAGTGGCCGATCCGGCTGCCCCCACGGCGGATACCGTGCGCCGTTCTTACGGTAAAACGGAATTTGCCGCTGCGTGGCTTAAACGCAAACAGGGGATGAGTTATATTGTGAGGAAAAAATGAAAAAAATAATCAGTTTATTAGGGTTTGTTTTATTGTTGGCAGCGTGTGCTCCTACTTCCACGCAAGACGTAACGGAGCAATTGGTAGTAGCACATAAAAGTGAGATGGAATCACTCGATCCGGTGTTTTCCTACGACGGTGTTACACATGGAATGCTCATCAACGTTTATGACACGCTTTTAAAATTTAAAGGCAGTGAACTGACGGAACTGGAGCCGTCGCTTTCGTTGCAGGTTCCCTCCAAAGAAAACGGATTAATTTCCCAAGACGGACGTACTTATACGTTCCCTATTCGCAAAGGTGTCAAATTCCACAACGGCGAAATTTTAACGCCGGAAGATGTGCGTTATTCTTTGTTGCGGTTTTTGCTTTCCGACGTGGCGGGCGGCCCGTCGAGTTTGTTATTAGAGCCGATTTTGGGCGTTTCTTCTACCCGTAACGATAAAGGCGAGATTGTGGTAGATTTTAAAGATGCGGCCAACGCTGTCCGTGTAGAAGGGGATAATGTGGTCATCACGCTCAAACGCCCGTTTGCACCGTTCTTGTTTATCTTGGCACGTTGGGGATACGTGATGAATAAAGAATGGGCCGTCGGTTTGGGAGCATGGGACGGTACGGAAGAAACGTGGAAAAAATTTAACAATTTTACCAAAGAACAGACGCCGTTGTTCCAAGTAACCAATGGTACGGGGCCTTTTAAAATTGCTCGGTGGGATATCGCGGGTAAAAATGTGGTGCTTACCGCTAATGAAGAATACTTTGCCGGTGCTCCGAAAATCAAAACGATTTTTATGCGTACGGTGGATGAACCTTCTACCATGCGTCTGCTGCTGGAAGCGGGGGATGCGGATATCGCAGAAATTTCGCCAAAGTTTGTGGCCCAGTTAAAAAATAATCCGAATGTTGTGCTTTATGATAACTTGCCGCGGTTGCGTACAGACCCGGTTCTCTTTTTTACATTAGATATTAATATGCAAGCCAATCCGGATGTAGGTTCCGGCAAATTGGACGGAGAGGGAATCCCATCTGATTTCTTTAATGATAAAGATCTGCGCAAAGCGTTTGAATATGCATTTGATTATGAGGCCTTTTTGAACGAATCTTTGGAAGGCCGTGGGGAAATGGCTATCGGGCCGGCCCCCAAAGGGCTTGTGCCGCAAGACAGCAGTTTTAAACGCTATCATTTTGATTTGAAGAAAGCCGAAGAGTATTTTAGAAAAGCATGGGGCGGCCAAGTGTGGGAGAAAGGTTTTAAATTCACACTTACGTATAACACCAGCGGCGAAATGCGCCAAATTGCCAGTGAAATTTTAAAACGAAATGTGGAAAGTTTAAACCCCAAATTTAAAATCGATTTGCGCGGTGTTACGTGGCCGGCATTTTTGGAAAAAACAGCCAAACGTCAAATGCCGTTATGGGCCCGCGGATGGGTGGCGGATTTTGCTGATGCACACAATTTTTATTTTCCTTTTGCCCATAGCCAGGGAAGATATGCCCTCTCACAAGGGTATAAAAATCCGGAGGCCGACCGCTTGATTGAACAAGCGGTGGCGGAAACCAATCAACAGAAACGCAACCAGCTTTATAAACAAGTACATAACCTCATTCACGAGGATGCCATGCAGATTTACACCGTGCATCCCACCGGGTTATGGGCCGTACGAAGTAACGTGAAAGGTTTTACGGATAACCCCGTATATATGGGTATTTATTACTACCCCATTTATAAAGTGGCAGCGGATGCCAAGTAATGGGTGTGATTTAGTACAATGAATTTATGAATAATCTTTGCCCGTTGGATGGCCGTTATCAATTGCAAACCCAACTACTGCGCCAAGTGATGGGGGAACGTGCGTTTGTTTCCGCGCGAGTGTATACGGAAGTTGCATGGTTTATGCAACTGGCTGCGCTGAAACTGTTTGCGTTAAGTGCTGCGGACAAAAAAATTTTGACCAAACTTTTCCCTCTTTCGGATGCGGATTTTGCGCTCATTTCTCGTATTGAAACAGAGGGATACAAACATATTCCAGCCACTCGCCACGATGTAAAAGCCATAGAATATTTTTTGCGTTTGAAATTGGAAAAAACGCCGCTTAAAAACCGCGTAAACTGGATTCATTTTGCGCTGACCAGCGAGGATATTAACAGTGTTGCTTATGCGCAGGTGTTGGCGGACGGAGTGGAAAAAGGGGCCTTGCCTGTCTTAGAAAATATCCGCAAAGTGTTGGCACAGTTGGCCCGCAAGGAAGCGCATTCTTTATTGCTGGCACGTACCCATGGCCAACCGGCCGTTCCGACCACATTTGGAAAAGAAATCCGTGTGTTTGAAGCGCGCCTTGCTCGTCAAATCAGCATCCTTAAAAAACAGCAAATTTCTTGTAAATTCGGTGGGGCTGTAGGTAATTTTAGTGCGCAGTATGCGGCTTTTCCGTCTATAAATTGGCCGCGCGCTGCCAAGCAGTTAGTTCAATCTTTAAATAAAAACCGCCGTATTAAACTTTTTTTAAACCCGGTAACGACCCAAATCGATCATCGCGATACGTACGCGGAACTTTTTGATAATTTGCGCCGTATTCATGTGATTTTGTTAGACGCTTCGCGGGATATGTGGCAATATATTTCTGCCGGACTGGTACATCAAAAAACGGTAGCCGGCGAAGTGGGTTCCTCCACAATGCCGCAAAAAGTTAATCCAATTGATTTTGAAAATGCAGAAGGAAACTTACAGCTTTCAAATGCACTGCTTGCGTTGTTAGCGGAAAAATTGCCCGTTTCCCGTTTGCAGCGGGATTTATCGGACTCGACGGTGCTACGCAATATGGGGGTGGCCCTTGGGTATGGAGTGGTGGCGTATGCTTCTTTTTTAAAAGGATTTTCCAAAATTGCCTTTGACCGTAAAGCCGCATGGAACGAATTGGAACAACATCCCGAAGTATTGGCCGAAGGAATACAAACGATTTTGCGCGCTGAAGGATTTGAGCAACCCTACGAAACCCTCAAAAAATTTACCCGCGGGCGTAAGGTAACGCCGGAACTTTTGCAGCAGTTTATCGATTCGTTGCCGGTGCAAGCAACGGTCAAAAAACGTCTTAAAAATTTAACACTAACCAATTATACGGGTTTAGCAGCCCGATTGGCGGAGGGAAAATATGATTGATGTGGTTTGCGGTGGTCAAGCAGGAGACGAAGGAAAAGGAAAAATTGCGGCCTATTTATCTTATACTGGTAATTACGATTACTGCGTGCGGGTAGGAGGACCTAACGCAGGGCATACGGTTGAATTGGATGGGAAATCGTATACGTTAAAAAATATCCCTTCCGGATTTCTAAATTCTAAAACAAAATTGGTGTTGGGCGCCGGTGCTTATACGAAAACCGAGTGGTTGCTTGATGAGGTGAAAAAAACAGGCACGCAGGACCGGCTGATTATTGACCCCTACGCTGTGCTGATTACAGATGAACAAACCGCTGCCGAACGTGGCGCGGCGCATTTTATGAATAAGATCGGCAGTGTGGGTACCGGGCTTGGGCAAGCTGTGAAAGAACGCATTGAACGGCGCGATATCAAGTTCGCCAAAGATGAGCCGCTTCTTAAGGACTATATCCAAGAAGTGCCGGAACTGCTTAATAAATGTTTGGATAAGGGCGGGAATATTTTGTTGGAAGGTACGCAGGGGATCAAACTTTCGCTCTTGCATGGGGAATATCCCTTTGTTACATCACGCGATACAACGGCTAGCACGTTTTTAGGAGAAGCCGGTTTAGGACCCAAATCCGTGCGGGATGTATATGTGGTTTTTAAACCGTATGTAACGCGGGTGGGGCCCGGCCCGTTGGAAAAAGAATTGACGGACGAAAAAGAGTTGAAAGTGTATCATACCAAGGGACACGAAATAGGCACTGTAAGCAAACGCTTGCGCCGTGTGGGAGAATTTGAAAATCGTGCGGCGGCCCGTGCGCTTATGATTAACGGTTGTACGAAAATCGCCATCACGCATATTGATATGTTCCCGGGGAATGACCGTGTGAAAAACGTGAAAGATTTTACGCCGCAGGCACAAGAATTTTTGGCGCAGTTGCGTGCTTTGTCGGCCCAGGTATATCCGCACCCCAAGATTGCCATTATTTCTACCGGGCCGGATATGAAAGATACGTTATTATTGTGATTTTTTCCAGAAAAAAGAATCCCGGGTTAACACCCGGGATTTTTATTGGAAACTAAGTATTAGCGCTTGTCCATTTCGTAATCGCTGCCCCAGTGTTGCTTGGCAAGAGATTTTAACGAGGCCCCCAATTCGCTGATTTGCGTGATGGAGGTCAACGGGGCGTGATTATTATGTACTACCCCGATGCCGATAGCTAAAAGCGGAAATTTTTCTAATTTTCCCTGGCGATTTTCGCTAAGCATATAACCGTTTTTGCGGTCCTCCTCGCTATAAAAAGAGGGGGAAATGCGGTCTGTTTGTGTGGTAATTTCCTTTGCTACCGTTTCGGCGTATTCAAACGGACAAACTACAATAAAATCGTCTCCGCCGATATGCCCCACAAAGGAGTCAGGGATATTTTCAGCTGCTTTTACGATAATTTGTGCTTGGGTTTTGAGCACGTGATCCCCGGCGTCAAAACCGTATTTGTCGTTAAACGATTTGAAATTATTTAAATCACAATATAGCACGGCAAATTTTTTGCCCGAAGTAATTGCTTGTTCCAAAGTGGTTTGAATAGAAGGGTTTCCCGGCAAGTGCGTCAGCGGATTGGAATACATTTTTTGTTTGTTGCGTTTAAGGAGCAACTTAACGCGGGCCACAATTTCATCTACATCTGCCGGTTTGCTTAAATACTCATCAATATCTAAGTTAAGCCCTTCCATTTTGGTGGCTTTATCCGTAACGGCGGTAAAAATGATAATCGGGGTATGCAAGTAACCGGTGCGGCTGCGCACTTCTTTTACTACGTCAAATCCCGTTTTGCGTGGCATTTCATAATCCAAAATAAGCAAATCCGGGTTTTCTTTATAAGTTTTTTCAATGGCCTCCTGTCCGTCTTGTGCTTCAATGACAGTATAGCCGGCATCAACGAGCACCTCGGAAACGAGGGTTCGGATTGCTTGGGAGTCATCGGCTAATAAAATTTTTTCACTGGATTGCATATGTAGTTATTAAAGAAAATCTTGCAATGCAATGCAAGTTTAAGGTTTGTATATAAATGACAGCAGCATTTCCCGTTTGTGATCTCGCCGCCAGGAAAAAAAGTCCGCCGGTTGGCAACAGGTGCACTTATCGGAGAATTGAATGTCTTCCGGATTCAATCCGGCTTGTAGCAACTGCAAGCCGATGGCAGTATTTAAATCCACAAAAGTTTTGGTTCCTCGCGTATGGAGCGTCTGTGAAGGAAATTGACGTGCGGTATCTTGCTGTACTTCGAAACAGCAGGATTGAATATGCGGCCCGGCCCACACACAAAGCGGGGCCGTTGTTTTGGTTTGCAGGGCACGGACGGTTTTAAGCGGTAATTGAGCGGCTACGCCGCGCCAACCACAATGGGAAAGCCCCCACACGCTTGCATCTTTGGCCCACACAAAAAGCGGAACGCAATCAGCCGTTACAATGGCTGCTCCCCAAGCGGCCGGAGCCGGGGCGAAAATCCAACCATCGCCATCTTGTGGGGAAGCAGATGCAAAAGAACGACATTCGGCCTCATTGCTAAAAGAAAAAAGAGTATCACTGTGGATTTGGTGGAGGTGGAGCATTTTTTGCGGGTCTATTCCAAGCCGGATAAATATTTCGGCCTGTCGGTCTATTGCATTCATTGGGCCTTCGCGCCGGTCCAATGTGCCTGCAATAAAACCGTGTTGTAAAAGGCGCGGGTCTGTAAAAATTTTCATACGCTTAATTTTTTGAGATATACACGTGTTATCGGAGCGCGTAACACTTGTTGAGCGAGGCGTTTGAAGCGGGTCGGGTCATCGCTGACGTAAAAACGGACACTTCCTTTGCCGATTGCCCGCGCTTGATGGAAAGTAGATAAATAACTTTTCACTTGTGCGGCCAATGTGTCCGACGGATCTACCAAATGGACGGATGGTCCGAAGATTTCTGCCAAAAGCGGTTTTAAAACGGGATAATGGGTACATCCCAAAATGACAGTGTCGATTTTTTTACGTAACAATGTTGCGGCGTAATGCTGTGCAATTAAACGCGTGGCGGGTTGGCGGGCAAAATTCTCTTCCACCAAAGGGACAAAAAGAGGTGCTGCCTGCGGAAAAACTTTTTCTTTTTTGCTTAGGCGGGAGATGGCCTTTTCATAAGCACGGCTGCGTACCGTACCTTCAGTTCCCAAGAGGGCAATTTTGTGGTTGCGTGTCATGGCAACGGCTTTTTGGGCACCCGGCTCAATGACCCCCAAAACGGGTACGCGGCATTGCTTTTGCAAGGTGGGTAATGCTTGGGCCGAAGCGGTATTGCACGCAACTACAATTAATTTGACCCCTTGTTCTTGTAAAAAAGCGGCAATCGCGCAAGATAATTTTGTGACCGTTTGTTTGGATTTTGCGCCGTAAGGAACATTGGCACTATCTCCAAAATAAATGAAATGTTCGTGCGGTAATGCTTTGCGCAGGGCTTTTAGAACGGTAAGCCCGCCCAAACCCGAATCAAAAATTCCGATGGGATGCTCTTTCATACTTTTATTATAGTAATTTATAGGCAAAAGAGGACAAAGAGCTCTCTTTGTGCTACAATATTTTTATGTCACGAAAATTGTTTCTTTCCTTTGCCCTTCTGGTGGGGATAACGGCGGTCGGCTGGGCTGCCGATACGGCCCCTTTGATTGTAGAAGGTAGTTTTTCTTCATCGGCCAATACGGCGGCGGACGCGCAGGTGTTTGACCAAGCGGCGCGCGACCGGGAGATCGGGCAGTTGCGTGACTGGATCCAGACGGAAAAGTACCAGGACGTCCTCAACCGTATCAACACGTTAACCGTACAAAATTATTTGGACGACCGTTTTTATTTGTTTTCGGCCATTGCGCATGACGGCTTACAACAATATGAAGATGTGGTTTACTCAGCCAGCCAAGCTATAGCCGTTGCTCCGCAAGATCCGCGCCCGTACCTTTTGCGGGCCACCGCGTATACGCGGTTAGGAAATTACGAACGCGCGCAAATGGATTTGGATACGGCTTTGAAGTTAAATCCTTCCTCTTTCATGGGACAGGCCCTGCAAAAAGAATTAAATGAAAAAAACCCCGCATCCGTTCAGCGTTTGAAAACCGGGTCTGCCGAAACGTCTACACAGCAGCGTCCTCGTTGGTTTTACGTCTATTTTATTATCGTCTTTTTGGCAATTTTGCTATTTATATATTTTCGTTACGAGGACCTTTTCCAAAAGCCGAAAAACGCCTTTACCCGTAAAGAAGTAGAAATTAAAGAACAGTACGATTTTATCCGCCAAATCGGAGAAGGCGGTATGGGACAAGTATATGAAGCGTACGATAAGGTGCTCAAGCGCAAAGTAGCCATTAAGCGTGTGCGTCCGGAGTTGGTACGCAGTAATTATGTGCGGGAACAATTTTTATCCGAAGCCCGTACTCTGGCTTTGTTACGCCATCCGTATATTGTGGAAGTGTATACGGTCATTGAATCGGAAAGTTCGCTTTATTTGGTTTTTGAATACGTGGATGGACAAACATTGGAAACCCGGTTGGATATTGACGGACGTATTTTGTTTTCACAAGCCAAAGAAATTTTCAAATATGTTTGCCAAGGGTTATCCTATGCACATTCACAGTCGATTATCCACTGCGACCTTAAACCCGGCAACATTATGATTTTGGAAGATAACAAAGCCAAGGTGATGGATTTCGGCGTGGCACGTAAAGCGGTAGATACACAAACCGGAGCCCGCACCGTGGCCGGGACACCGGCTTATATGGCACCGGAACAGCAAAAAGGATACATGAAAAAACAATCGGATGTGTATTCCTTGGCTCTTTGTTTCTACGAAGCGTTGGTGGGGCAAGTGCCCTGGACGGTAAAAGGATTTGATATTGCCAATAAAAAAATTGTACCGGCTTCCAAGTTAGCCCCCTTTATTCCGCCGGAAGTAGATACGCTATTGGAGAATGCGTTAAAAGAAGATCCGAACGAGCGCACCCAGTCAGTAGACGAATTCTGGGAGCAACTTTCTGCTATCGAACCGATGGAAGAAGACGATCCTTCCAAAACCCATTATTAAGAAGATGTAATAAAAACCCCTGCTTTTGCAGGGGTTTTTATTACCGAAGTATTTCCTTTGCACTTTCAAAAATTGTTTCCAGTGTTCGGTAAATTGGTTTCTCCCCAAAGTGGGTTTCCCATTTGTAATTGTAGAGTTTGTCACTGATAGCGTAGGCGGCAACTCCTTTGATTCTGCGTTTTTTACACACCGCATAAAACGCGGCTGTTTCCATTTCTACCGTCAGCACCGCATGTTTTTGGTAATGTTTGATTTCTTCCTTTGTTTCGCGGAAAATAGCATCGGTAGACCAATTGCGCCCTATGTGAAAATTTTGTTTACGGGCCCGTAACGCTTGTTGCAACCGGGTGAACAATTGTTTGTGGGGGGTAGCGATAGGCGCGGCCGTGTAGCAGGGAGAGGTCCCGTCATCACATAATGCTTCGTTGCATAGCACAATGTCGGCCGGTTGCACTTCTTCTTGTAAACTGCCTGCCAGCCCGATGAAAGCGACTTCTTTCACTCCCAAGGCAATCAACACTTCCAACGTCGTGGCCATGGCGGGGGCTCCGTAACCAAAGTTGGTTACGTAACAAAGATTTTTCCCTTCCAAGACATAGATATCGGCTTCACAATGGTATTGTTTAAATTTATGGTGCGAAGTCACGTATTTGGTAAGGGATGAAATCGGGCAAATAATGGCTTTCGAAGGCAGTTTTAATCCTGCCGCAATGTGGCCGACATAATTATCGGCGCTGGAAATGGCCCGTAAGGCCGGTTTTTTGTTTTTAGGAAATAAAAGATTCATACCTATACTATACCATTTCGGTAAAGCAGAAAAAAACTTTACAAGCAACGCGTATAGGTGTTATTATATAAGTATATTCCATTTTTTAGGGTGTGGATTATGTTGAAAACATACCAAATTATTGATAGAAAATTGCAAGAAGTGGATGAAAAAAATGCGCAAGTGTACGTCTATACAAATCCGACGGCACAAGAGCAGCGTTTTTTAGTTGAACAATGCCAAATTGACGAACACACCCTGGCCAGTACATTGGATCCGGATGAACTCCCGCGGTTGGAATTCGAACCGGAACATACCGTAATGATTTACAAACGTCCCAAAAATTATTCCGGGAAAGACCAATTGGAATTTAAAGTAGCTTCGGTGGGGATGTTTTTATTCAAAGATAAATTGATGATTGTATTGGCCGAAGATATCCCGCTGTTTGTGGGAAAGCGGTTCCAATCAGTTTCTTCTATTAAAGAAGTGTTTTTGAAACTGGTATACAATTCCATTTCTCACTACGTAGAGCATTTGCGTATTATTCATATGATTTCGGAGGAAATTGAAGACAAAATCACGGAATCCATGGATAACACGTATTTGCTTAATTTGTTTAGTTTGGTGAAAAGTTTGGTGTATTATGCCGAAGCCATTACATCGAACGGATTTGTATTTGAAAAAACACGCACGTTGGCCGGCCGCATCGGTTTTGATGAACAAAATATGGAAATGTTGGACGATATTATCGTAGAAAACATGCAATGCAAAGCCCAGGCAGATATTTACTCCAACATTTTGGCGCAGTTATTGGATGCCCGTTCTTCTATTGTTAACAACAATTTGAACCAGTTGATGAAAAAATTGAACGTTATTACTATCTGGATGATGGTGCCGACGTTTGTAGTCAGTGCTTATGGGATGAACGTTGCGCTTCCGATGGCCAAACACCCTTATGCTTTTTGGATGTTGATGGGGTTTTGTTTGGTGTTGGTGTGGGGGGTTATGATTTACTGGCGCCGTAAAAACTGGTAAAGATTTTTGCTTGTGCTGAAAAACCCCGCTACAAAAAGCGGGGTTTTATTTTGAATGTAGCTGTTTTCGGTATTTTTTATTGGACATTTGTTTGGAGAATAAGATTCCCCTGTTCATCAAAAATAAATTGTTTGCCATCGGGAAAAGTAAGGGTAGTTTGCCAACGGTTGGGGGAACCAATTTTTCCGTTCATATATAAATGCACCCCGTTGGAAAGCATATAACTTTCAGAGCCGCCGTCTCTGTATTGGGCGTGACGTACGACGGAAAGGCCAATTTCTTTTAACGAATTATTGTTGTATTCAATGTCTTCCCACCATTTTTCTGTTGTGCGCTTGATTTCTTCACTGGGTTCGATGGGTTCGGTTTCATTGAATGTAAGGCGGACAATTTCCCAACAAGGGCGACCCTCAATCGTGCATTGGACAGAGGGAGAAAAGGCAGAAGGGGACGTTGACGAGAGTACCTTAAAGAGATGTTTTCCCGTCAACAAAAGAAGAATGACAAAAACTAAAACACCTATTACGATAAGAACTTTTTTCATAATTATCGGCAAAACGAAGAAAATACACTCTTTTATTTTTCTGTTTTAATGCCCCAAAAAGCTCGGTACAACACGGCCAACAATCCAAACAATACGTAGAGCGAGAATACAATCAATACTACGTCTTGCGGAAATTTAATCAGTAGTACCACCAAACATACGATGAGCAACAAAAACCAAACGGATAATTTCTTTTCGCGTTTCGCTTTAAAAGCAGCGTAGGGAATTTTGGATACCATCAATAAAGAAAAGAACAACATGGCAAACCAGATAAAATTATACAAATGCGGTAAGTAACGGTCCAAATACGGCAAATTATGGCCGTTGCCTTGCATGATTTGGTAGGAAATGGCAAAGGAAGCCAAAATGGCGGCGGGTGTAGGAACGGGGAGACCGCTAAAATATTTTTTGGAACCATTTCCTTCCTTGGCCATTGTGTTAAATTTGGCCAAGCGCAATACACCGAAACACGTGTAAATACAGGCAATCATTCCGCCCCAAAGCGGTTTGGATTGTAATACAAAGAAATACATCAAAAATGCAGGGGCCGCGCAAAAGGACATGGTGTCGGCTAGTGAGTCCATTTCTATCCCAAATTCGCTCTCCACTCCTAACAAGCGGGCTACACGGCCATCAAACATGTCGAATACGGCAGCAATCAAAATTAACCAGCCGGCTTGGGCATAATTTCCTTTGGCAGAGGCCAAAATAGAAAAGAACCCACAGGCCAAATTCCCTAACGTAAAAAGCGAAGGGGCCGTCAATGCGCCCGTTTGTTTGAGTTTAGTGACGACAGTAGGGGATTGCGTTTCTTTCATATTATTTCCACAAAGCCAATACAGTAATGTGTCCTTGCACTTTTTGGCCTTCTTTTACTACAACGCGCACCTTGTCTTTCGGTAAATAGACCGCTACCTGGGAACCAAAACGTACCAAACCGAGTCGGCGTCCCATCGCGATGTCTTGTTGCGGCTTGACCCAACATTCAATACGTCGGGCAATGGCACCGGTAATTTGTTCCACGTGGGCGAATTTGGTGGGATCGCCGTCTTTGAAGATTTGAATTAAATTGCGTTCGTTTTTAACAGCATCGGGATTATCCGCAAAAAGGAAAGTTCCTTTGTTGTAAAAAATATCTCCGGTTTTCCCGGCCACCGTCGTGCGTTGAACATGGATATCAAAAATAGAAAGGAAAATACGAATAACTACGGAATTGGGGTCCTCTTCCGTTTTGATGGACATGACGGTTCCGTCTGCCGGGCAAGCAATTTCGTCATCGGCAAAGACGGTATAACGGTTCGGATCGCGGAAGAAATAAGCGCACAAAATGCCAAGCAGTATAATAAATATACCCATTTTGTACCATCCGAACCAAATAAATGCCGCCGCTATGAGCATAGCGATGGCGCAAAACTTCAAACCCAGGGCTAAAACGGTATTCACCCAGCCCAAACTTTTTGACAAGGTACGAAAAATATCTGCAATCATATTTCTATTACTGGTGGGATGATTTTTGGCAGGTTTTTAAGTGGGCAGGGGGGGACTTGAACCCCCACGGCCTTGCGGCCAACAGATTTTAAGTCTGTCGCGTCTGCCATTCCGCCACCAGCCCTCTTACCTCTTTATTGTAACAAAATTTACTTAACTTTGCACGTTTATTTGCCAAAGTGCTTGAAGCTATTGTAGAACTTTTTACAGAAAATTGCTTTGACGTCCATTTCTCTTAAGTCGGTTTGTAAAGCCCTATCATCCGTAACGGCGATTACGCGCCGGCCGGAGTTATGCAGAAAAAGGGCTTGCTCCCGGATGATTTGGTCCGCCGATTCCCCTTCAGAAAAAGAAATGTGTACCCCTGCCCGATACAAAGGCCCTATCGGACGGAACGGACCGTCAAAAATGACGTGATATTCATGCATGGCATACTGCTCTTGCGATGACATCTCTGTCAAAAAATCTAAGAAATCTTCCGTTACTTCTTCTTCCGAGCGGGAAAACTCGTGCAAAAAACTCCGCACAATATTTAACCCATCTATTAGGTAAATGGTAGGTTTGGTGCTGATGTACATTGGTTGCCTTTCCTGCGAAAAATTGGTATAAGAAAATGATACAATATAATACCTGTTTTGGGTGGTTATTTGACAATTTTCGTCACGGGGGTGTAATAGATTCGACGGGTATCTGTTGCCGCTCGGGAGCAAGTGCCGGTTGGCCAGGCCGGCTAAAATAGGGCCAAAAAAATAAGCAACAACAATCAAGTTGCCTGGGCTAACGCTTAGTCCACTGCGCCTTTTGTGTTTCCCATGCGCAAAAGGGTCGCAGT
>JAEEGL011785668.1_pt1 | contig 19045 bp, 15 predicted proteins | sample 9134231 | NCBI WGS metagenome assembly JAEEGL01 (sample SAMN16246548, study PRJNA631951) | gut metagenome | biome: gut microbiome; feature: rumen; material: fiber-attached | host: Bos | place: Iran: Karaj | collected 2018-10 | reverse complement strand
ATCAAACCTCTCTCTGTAAGAATTATCCTGGGCAATATCTTCCGCACGTCCATGAATTGCATAGACATTATTAAGTTCCAATTCATCTATAACTGTATTAAGAAATTTGACTCTCTTATCCAAAGAATCAATAAGTGTCAGATTAATATGCGGATACATAATCTTTAAAGGAATACCGGGGAAACCTGCCCCTGTTCCAACATCAATCACTGAATCAACTTTGTTCATATCAATAATGTTACTGATACTGACACTGTCTTTAAAGTGTTTAAGCCAAACAGCATCCTTGTCCGTAATAGCTGTCAAATTAATGCGCTCATTCCAATCAATAAGCAAATCATAATATCTGTTAAATTGTTCTTTCTGTGTTTCGTTTGTATTCATAATCTTATTTATGATGCTGCTGAAGATATACCAACAACACTGAAATATCTGCAGGAGACACACCGAGTATTCGAGAAGCCTGACCAACATTGGCCGGTTTCAAAGCCTTCAATTTCTGTCTGGCTTCCAGCCTTAAGCTTTGTATATCATCATAATCTGTTTCACGTGGAATACTTCTGCTCTCCATCTTCTTAAATTGTTCGACCTGTTTAATCTGTCTACTGATATATCCCTCATATTTGATCTCAATTTCAACCTGCTCAGCTACATCTGCAGGTATATCAGGTCTGTCAGAATCAATTTCTGCAAGAGAAATATAATCAATCTCCGGCCTGCATAATACTTCTGCAATTGTTGCACCGGATTTAAGAGGAGTGCTACCTTTGGAGATCAAATAGTCGGTAACCTTCTTGCTTGTACCGATATATGTGTTATGCAATCTCTCAATTTCAGATGCAATCAGACTCTTCTTATCAAGAAGTTTATTATAATCTTCATCAGAAACAAGACCTATAGCATGACCGATCTCTCGTAATCTTATATCAGCATTGTCCTGACGAAGTAATAATCTGTACTCTGCTCTTGCAGTCATCATTCTATATGGTTCTGTAGATTCCTTCGTAACAAGATCATCAATCAAGACACCGATATAACCCTGAGATCTGTCAAGAATAACGGGATCTTTATCCTGAACGGATCTTGCTGCATTGATTCCGGCCATAAGTCCCTGTGCAGCTGCTTCCTCATAACCGCTGCTTCCATTGAATTGACCTGCCGCATACAGACCGGACACGTCTTTGAATTCCAATGATGCATACAATGCATTTGCATCAATACAATCATACTCTATGGCGTATGCATTCTTAACTATTCTGCAGTTCTCCATTCCCGGAACGGTTCGATACATCGCAAGCTGAACATCTTCGGGTAGAGAAGAGGACATACCTCCCACATACATCTCATTGGTATATAATCCTTCCGGCTCAATAAATACCTGATGTCTGTCTTTATCTGCAAACTTAACGACTTTATCCTCAATACTGGGACAATATCTTGGACCTGTTCCTTCTATTACGCCGGCATAAATCGGACTTCTGTCCAAATTGTTCCTGATAATCTCATGTGTAGCTTCATTGGTATAAGTCAGATAACATGATACCTGTTCCTTCTGAATTGAATCAGGATCTGTAGAATAAGAGAAAGGAACAATTCTCTTATCACCTTTCTGTTCAGTCATCTTGGAATAATCAAGACTCTTTCCATCCATCCTGGCAGGTGTACCTGTCTTAAATCTTCTTAACTGGATATTTAACCTGTTGAGTGATTTTGATAAATACGTTGCTGCCTGAAGACCGTTAGGTCCGGTGTAAGTTATTGCTTCACCACACAGACATCTTGCATTCAGATATGTACCTGTTGCAAGCACAATAGCTTTACACTCATATATAGCACCGGTATAAATCTTGACCGCACCAACTCTTAAATGATCATCAGTTATCTCATATGGTTCAACTTCATTATTATCATTAAGATGCTTCAGATCCTCAACCGTAAGAATATCTGTAACTTCACCCTGTTTGATAATAAGGTTCTCCTGATTCTCAAGTGTAAGCCTCATCTGCTTAGAATACTCTGACTTATCAGCCTGAGCTCTTAATGAATGAACCGCCGGACCCTTAGATACATTCAACATCTTGGACTGAATAAAGGTCTTATCAATATTCTTACCCATCTCTCCGCCAAGAGCATCAAGTTCTCTGACAAGATGACCTTTGGATGTACCACCGACATTAGGATTACAGGGCATAAGAGCAATACTGTCCACACTCACCGTAAATATTACCGTCTTAAGTCCAAGGCGAGCTGAAGCCAAAGCCGCTTCACATCCTGCGTGGCCTGCACCGATTACACATATATCAACTTTTTCTCTGATACGACTGTTCATTATAATTATTTACCTAAGCAGAATCTTGAAAAAACAGCGTCAACTAAATCTTCATCAACACTTTCACCAATTACATAACCAAGCGATGTATAAGCATCCATCAAATCTATTGTAAGCATATCTTCCGGAACAGTATTCTCTATTCCGGATTTCACGTTTAACAAACTGTCCATTGCTTTGGAAATTGCTTCTTTATGTCTGATATTAGTTAACATAACCTCATTCGATTCTCTGATCGAACCAAGGTTATACATATTCTTAATTGAATCCGTTATAGGTTTAATATTCGGACTTTCCTTAAGAGAAACAGGAAGAATAACATAATCACTTTCAGGTATTCCACTGTCTTTAAGTAGTTTACATAATGTATCTATTCCCACGGCTTCTTTCAAATCCGTCTTATTATAGATAACCAATATCTTCTTACCCGAAACGATTCCTATTATTTCTTTATCACTATCATCTAAAGGAATGGATGAATCCACAACATACAGAATCAGATCCGCATCTGTCGCAAGTTCCTTACTCTTATTTACACCAAGGCTCTCAACATAATCTTCGGTTTCTCTTATTCCGGCTGTGTCAATTAATTTAAGAGTTAGTTCCCCGAGATTTAATCCTTCCTCCAATGAATCTCTTGTTGTTCCGGCAATGTCTGTTACAATTGCACGGTCAATTCCCAACATTTTGTTCATAAGAGATGACTTACCCGCATTTGGCTTACCAAGAATTACCGTATTTAAGCCATTTCTGACGATTCTGCCTCTTTCGAAGCTCTGTATTAAGATTTCGAGCCTGTGAAACATGTCATTTACTCTTTTATCAAGTCCATATTCGAATACATCGTAGATAATATGTTCGGGGTCATCGTTGGCAGCTTCTATGTGTGAAACATCATTTAAGATACTCTCTCTTATAGAAGTTATCTCTTTTGATACATCACCTCTTAATTGAAGAATACCGTTTTTTGCAGCCGTATCATTTTCTGCTTTGATGATATCCATAACTGCTTCTGCCTGAGACAGATCCATCTTACCATTAAGAAAAGCACGTCTTGAGAATTCTCCCGGTTCAGCCATGACCGCCCCTGCACTAAGAATTATCTCCAATACTTTCTTGGTAATAACAATTCCGCCATGAGTATTGACTTCAACTACATCTTCACCTGTGTAACTGTGAGGTGCTTTCATCACAGAGACTAATACTTCATCAATTATGTTTTCTTCATTATCAATAATATGTCCATAATGAAGAGTGTGCGAATCTACATCGGATAACTTCTTACCCGACTTAGATTCAAACACTCTGTCAACTATACTTATTGAATTCTCTCCACTGACCCTGATAATCGCAATTCCTGAATTTGACAGGGCAGTAGCAATTGCCGCAATAGTTTGTTCTGCCATAAAAAATAAATGAAGGCTACAGAGTATAGAAATACCCTGTAGCCTTTACAGTACATAATTATTTCTTAAGTGTTACTACAACATGACGATAAGGCTCCTCACCCTCTGAATGTGTTGTGACATAACTGTCATTCTGAAGTGCAGAGTGAATGATACGTCTCTCATAAGGGTTCATAGGCTCAAGTGAAAGAGGACGTCTTGTTCTCTTAACCTTGAAAGACATGTTTCTGGCAAGATTCTCAAGTGTCTCTTTTCTACGCTGTCTGTAGTTCTCTGTATCAACCTTAACTCTTATATAATCTTCACTTCCTTTGTTAACAACAAGTGATACAAGATACTGAAGTGAATCAAGAGTCTGACCTCTCTTACCGATGAGTACACCCATATCATCTCCGGCAAGATCAATACTTAACTCTTTTTCTTCTGCATTATAATCTGCATTGATTACAACTGTCATGTTCATTGCTGCAAACACTTCCTTAAGAAAAACAACTGCAGCATCTGTAAGAGAAGACTTAACCTTAGCTTTAATGGTAGCTTCCTTAGAACCGATTCCTAAGAATCCTGAAGATCCTTCATCTACTATTTCATATTCCAACTTATCACTTGTCACTGACAATGCCTTACAAGCTTCGGTAATTGCATCATCAACTGACTTAGCACTAAATACCTGATAATCCATTGTATATATCCTCCATTAATGATTAACTAATTCTTTCTGTCATTGTAATCTCTTACAAGATTCGCCTTGGCTGCTATGCTGCCTGCAGGAGCTCCCTTAGACTTAGTCGCAGCTTTTTTGCCGGAATCTGCAGATGTATCAACTGAAGATGTATCGGATTCCGAAGAATTATTATATGCAGCCTTTTGGCTGATACTCTTCTTAGGTGCCGTATAATCAACATTACGTGTATTGATATTGGCATAAGAACTCATCTTCTCAATGTTCTTCTTCTGCTTCTCAATCTTCTTGGCAGCCTTGTCCTTATTCTTCTCTATAATCTCGTCAATATCCATCTTATCGATATGCTTATTGATAACTACCTGCTGGATACATCTGATAACTGCACCGGCTATCCAGTAAATACCCATACCGATTGGAAGAGTATAGCAGAAGAATGCTGACATAAGAGGCATCATCAGATTCATGGTCTTCATTGTCTGAGCCATCTGATCCTGATTGCCGCCTCCGTTATTAGCCTGAGGCATAAGTTTGGTATTAACCCACTGTGTCAGAGCTGACAGAAGCGGAATCATCAATGCTCCTATGATAAGAAGAATATGCTTATCTGCCCAAGCACTCTTAATTGTAAAAGAAGGTGAATTAGCGATATTGAGACCAAGAAAGTTATTAAACTTCTCAAACTGACTCATCGCTGACTTAATCTCGTTAGATAAACCGCTGAATTTGTTAATAGCGTCATTCCACTCTGTGGTTGAAGCTCTGTTAAAACTGTCAATTATAACATTCTTAACATATGTGGGATCATTATTAATAAACAGTTCATTCTTAAACTGCTTACCAAAATAATTGGCATTTGATAATCCCTGGATAAAATCTTTAATACCGGATTCTTTATAAAGACCATCTGCCATCGGCATAAATATATCCTTAACCTTACTTACATAAGCAGGAATTGAATATATAACACGATACAAAGCCATAAGAATAGGCATCTGTATAGCCAACTGAACGCAGCTTCCGGTAGGTGATACACCATACTTGGCATAGACCGCCTGAGTCTCCTGATTCATGGCAGCCATAGATTCATTGTCCTTACGATCCTTATACTTAGCCTGAATAGCCTGTATCTCAGGATTCATCTTAGCAGACAACTTAGAGAATTTCTGCTGTTTGATGGTAAGTGGCAATAATAACATATATATCACTATTGTGAATATAATAATTGCAAGACCGATATTTGGAATACCGATAGCATACAGACCGTTGAATATCCACTCCATGAGATATCCGAGCAGTTTAGCTATGGGTCCCAATATTGAACCTTCATATTGAGTAATTAATATACCCATGTTCTACTTATCCTCCTGTTATTAAGGTACCGGGTCATACCCGCCCTTAGATAAAGGATTACACCTAAGAATTCTCCACACTGCAAGTAAACCTCCTTTTAAAGCACCATATTTACTGATGGCTTCAATTCCGTAATTGGAACAAGTTGGGTAATAGGGGCATTTTGTAGATTTAAGAGGAGATAAATATCTTTGGTATAATTTTATTATCTTAATTAGAATACTCTTCATCACAAAAACTGATTTCTTCATAATAAATAAACGAATATATGTTAAATGTATTAAACATATATATAAGGAAGAAATTAATCTTCCATAATATTATGAAGCTTTGCCAGATGTAATAATGCGCTTTCTATTTCATGATAAGTGCAATCAGAAGCGCTTGTTTTAACTACGATTGCTATGTCCAGACCACTACTGAACATATCTTCATGCAACCTGTAACTTTCACGAAGCAGTCTGGTTAAATGATGTCTTACCACACTGTTTCCTACTTTTTTACTTACGGATATTCCAAGACGATTAATATCTTTATTATTCCGGATAACATACATTACAAGATACTTATTGCCTTTAGACGTTCCCTTATTATAGACGTTCTTGAAATCCTCGTTTTTTTTCAGACTTTCAGAATACTTCATTAGAGTGAAAAAAAGGCCACTTACAGCGGCCTAAGCAGATAATCTCTTTCTTCCTTTCGCCCTTCTTGCAGCTAAAACCTTACGTCCGCCTGCTGAACTCATTCTTGCGCGAAAGCCATGAACCTTTGATCTCTGTCTTTTCTTAGGTTGAAATGTCATCTTCATAGGTATACACCTCCTTTTCCTTAATTTCTAAAATGAAAAATATCCGGAATCGGAAACAATCTAGGTAATTATATTAGAAATTCCATAGTGCGTCAAGTCTTATAAACACAGCAAATACAAAGTTTTAAGATAATTTTACATAAATGAAAAATAACAAATCTATATATTGTTATAATAAATAATTATCCACCACAAAATGTTGATTTCCACATAAAAATGTGGATAACCTATAATTTACATAAAAATACTCACTAATTGTGGATAAAAAGTGAATATTTTCTCTTATGTAAATCACAAAAATGCTTATAAACATTGAATTTATCACATATTTGTATGTTTATAATATACCGTAAAGTTATGAACATTATTATCAACATATTCACATAATTAAAATTTTATAAACTAGGTTTACATAAATTATAAACAGGTTATTATTTATTTGAATTTTTCGGCTATTTAGAGTAATATAGAATAGTATGATTTTGCGATTTTAAGAGGGTTAAATAAGATTTTTTAATATTTTTTATTAAATTTACCTAACGGAGGCTGTAATGAGCGAAATAGAGGCACGCTGGGACGAAATAAAGAATAATATTAAAGACGAATATGACATATCTCCGATTTCATTTGAGACGTGGATAGTTCCACTTAAGTTCTATGATGAGAAAGATAACGTCATAAGAATAATAATTCCGTCAGATCAATCCCATGCTCTTAATTATATAAATAAGAACTATAAGGATTATTTCAGAATAATGATTACTGAGATGATGGGACAGAACTATGATGTCAAATTCATCTTAGAGAAAGATACAAATGACTTTATTGAAGGAGAATCTTCCTATAATAATACATCTATTTCAGATAATATTAATTACCTTGCAGCAAATCTTATTCCTAAATACAAATTTGAAACATTTGTCGTAGGAAGTAATAACAGATTTGCTCAAAACGCATCACTTGCAGTAGCTGAATCTCCGGGTAAAATGTATAATCCTTTATTTATATATGGCGGTCCCGGTCTTGGTAAGACTCACCTTATGCATTCAATAGGTCATTATATTCTGGAACATAATCCTAATATGAGAGTCTTATATGTAACATGTGAGACTTTTACAAATGAAGTTGTTGAATCAATAAGAAGCGGTAATACATCTTCAATTAACGAAATGCGTAATAAATACAGAACTGTTGATGTATTAATGGTCGATGATGTGCAGTTCATTATAGGTAAAGAAGGAACTCAGATGGAATTCTTTAATACTTTTAATGATCTTCACAGTATGGGAAAACAGATTATATTATCATCTGATAAACCTCCTAAAGATCTTAAAGGCTTAGACGAACGCCTTATAAGCAGATTTGAATGGGGTCTAATAGCAGATATTCAATCTCCTGATTATGAAACAAGATTAGCTATTCTTAAAAGAAATGCTGAAAATATGAATATTAATTTCAGCAATGAGATTTTCGAATATATAGCTAATAATATTAAATATAATATTAGAGAACTAGAATCGGCTCTTAACAGAATAGTAGCTCAGTATAATATCAATAAATCAAATGATATTACTATAGAAGATGTTGATTATTATCTTAAAGATATTATTAAACCGGATAATAATAAGAAAATTACTGTTGAATATATTATAGAAACAGTTGCAAGAGAATATAACGTAACATATGACGATATAGTATCTTCTAAAAGAAATGCTGAATATGCATTCCCAAGACAGATAGTAATGTATATATGCAGAAGATTACTTGATACTTCTTTAGAAGGAGTTGCTAAGATCCTTGGTAAGAAAGATCATACAACTATAATGTACGGAGCTAATAAGATTGATTCTGAAATGAAGAAAGACGATCTTTTTAAGAATAAAGTTGAAGATATTATTAGTAAAATAAAGAACTGATTATTAAAGTTATAAATCTTATAAACATCATATTATTAAGTAATACACATTATTGTTAATTATATAAATAAATATATATAGTGGATAATTATTTATTAAACAATATATATAGTATTAAACAATAATATACACATATTCACATGCCTTAATATTATTAATATTAATAAATAATAAAAAATAATAAGAGCGAAAGGAAAAAAATATGAAAATCTTATGTTCTAAATCAGAATTAACTGCAGGTCTTAATATTGTATCCAAAGCTGTACCAAGCAAGACCACAATGTCTATTCTAGAATGTATATTAATAGATTGTACAGATGGCAATATTAAGTTAATTGCTAATGACATGGATTTTGGTATTGAAACTGTTATAAAAGGAAAGATACTTGAAAAAGGTGTTGTTGCTTATGATGCTAACATACTTGTTAATCTTATAAGAAGTCTTCCTGATAATGATGTAACTATAGAAACAGATGCAGACTATAATACATCAATTACTTGTGAAAAGATTAATTTTAATAAGATATTAAGCAGAAGCGGTGAAGAATTCTCATATCTTCCTAAAGTTGATATGAACAATCCTGTTGTTTTATCAAAGCTTACATTAAAAGATGTTGTCAGACAGACTATATTCTCTATTTCAGATAATGAAGCAAATAAAATGATGGGTGGAGAATTATTTGAAATAAACGGAGATAATTTAAGAGTTGTTTCTTTGGATGGTCACAGAATATCCATAAGAAACATTAAAATGAATAAAGCTTATAACAGCATCAAAGTTATTATTCCCGGTAAAACATTAAATGAAATAAGTAAGATAATATCAGGTAATGATGATGATAATGTAGATATTTATTTTGATAGTAATCATGTTTTATTTAAGTTTGATGATACTACTGTTGTATCAAGACTTATAGAAGGTGATTATTTTAAGATTGATCAAATGTTGTCAAATGATTACCAGACTAAGATTAATATTAATAAAAAAGAATTATTAAATTGTATAAGCAGAGCAACTCTCCTTATTAAAGAAGGAGATAAGAAACCTGTAATTCTTAATATTAATGATAATAAGATAGATCTTAATATTAATTCAGTAGTTGGAAGTATGAATGAAAGCATTGATATAGAGAAAGAAGGTAAAGACTTAATGATTGGTTTTAATCCTAAATTCTTAATAGATGCTTTAAGAGTAATAGATGATGAGAGTATAAATATATATCTTGTAAATGCCAAAGCTCCCTGTTTTATAAGAGATGACGAGGGAAGCTATATTTATCTTGTATTACCCGTTAATTTTACAACGGCAAATTAATATGAAAACATCCATTAAACTAAGAGAAGAATACATAAAACTAGGTCAGGCTGTTAAAGCTGCTGGATTTGTAGATTCCGGTGTAGAAGCGAAGATTGTTATACAGGACGGACTTGTTAAAGTAAACGGAGAAGTTGATACAAGGCGCGGAAGAAAGCTTGTTGCCGGAGATAAAGTTGAATTTGAAGGAAATATTATTGATATTGAGGAATAATAATGGTTATTAATTCACTTAAATTAACAGATTTTCGTAATTACGAAAGCCTTGATATCAATTTTGATTCCGGAACAAATATTTTATACGGCGATAATGCTCAAGGTAAGACAAATATATTAGAAGCAATATATTTATCTGCAACAACCAAGTCTCATAAGGGAAGTAAAGACAGTGATATTATAGCCTTTGGCAAAGATGAAGCTCATATAAGAACCATACTTGAGAAAGATAATGTAGAAACAAGAGTCGACATGCATCTTAGGCGTAATAAGACCAAAGGAATAGCTGTTGATTCGGTTAAACTTAAGAAAGCATCTGAATTACTTGGTCTTCTTAATATAGTTTTCTTTTCACCGGAAGATTTAAGTATTATCAAAAACGGTCCGGCAGAAAGAAGAAGATTTATAGATATGGAATTATGTCAGTTAGATAATTTCTATCTCTATAATTTGAATCATTATAATAAAATAATTAATCAGCGTAATCATTTGCTTAAAGATTTATATAGGAATCCTGAGCTTAAAGATACACTTAAAATATGGGATTCTCAGCTTGTCTCTTATGGAAATAAAATCATAGAGAGAAGAATAGAATTTATAGAAAGATTAAACGAGATAATAAGTTCAATACACAGAGGAATATCCGGAGGCAGAGAGAGAATCACAATTAAGTATGAACCTAATTGTGAAGCAAATAAGTTAGAAGAAACTATAGCTGCATCATATGACAGAGATATCAGACTTAAACAGACAACAGTCGGACCTCACAGAGATGATATGTCATTTATAGTGACAGACAGTGACGGTAAGAGTATTGATATCAGAAAATACGGATCCCAGGGACAACAAAGAACTGCTGCATTATCTCTTAAATTATCCGAGATTGAGCTTGTTAAGAAAATGATAGGAGATACACCAGTACTCTTACTTGATGATGTTTTGTCGGAACTTGACAGTAACAGACAGAATTATTTATTGGACAGTATAGGAGATATACAGACAATAATCACCTGTACAGGTCTTGATGAATTTGTTGATCACAGATTTGAAATAGATAAAGTATACAAAGTTACCAAAGGTAAAATTAGTGATAACTGATCACATATAATACGGAGGCACAATGAGTACTAAGAAAAATCAGGAATACGGCGGAGATCAGATTCAGATACTGGAAGGGTTGGAAGCTGTCAGAAAAAGACCCGGAATGTACATAGGATCTACATCTTCAAGGGGACTTCATCATCTGGTGTATGAGATAGTTGATAATGCAGTAGATGAAGCTTTGGCAGGATTCTGTTCAGAGATTGAAGTAACCATCAATGAAGATAATTCAATAACCGTAATTGATAACGGACGAGGAATTCCCGTTGATATCAATCACAAAGCCGGTAAGCCTGCGGTTGAAGTTGTATTTACCATTCTTCATGCCGGCGGTAAATTCGGCGGTGGAGGATATAAGGTATCAGGCGGATTGCATGGTGTCGGAGCTTCCGTAGTTAATGCTTTGTCTAATTGGCTTGAAGTACAGATATACAGAGACGGTCATATCTATAAACAGAGATATGAGCGTGGTAAGGTTATGTCTGAGCTTACCGTTATAGGAGACTGTCCTGTTGAACAAACCGGTACAAGAGTTGATTTTATGCCGGATGACACAATATTTGAAGATACCGTATATGATTATGACACACTTAAGACAAGGCTTAGAGAGACTGCGTTCTTAACTAAGGGTCTTAAGATTACACTTATCGATACAAGAGAGACAGACGAAGACGGTAATAAAACAACAAGAAGTAAGATATTCCATTATGAAGGCGGTATCAAGGAATTTGTAACTTACTTAAATAAAAGTAAGACTGCCTTATATGACGATATCTTATATTTCGAAGGAACCAAGAATAACGTATATGTTGAAGTTGCTTTTCAGCATAATGATTCTTACACCGAGAATGTAGCATCATTTGTTAATAATATTACTACTCCCGAGGGAGGTACTCATCTTGTAGGATTCAGAAATGCTTTAACCAAGACATTTAATGATTATGCAAGAACAAATAAGATTCTTAAGGATAAGGATCAGAATCTTTCCGGTGAAGATATAAGAGAAGGTCTTACTGCAATCATATCAATTAAGGTTGAAGAGCCTCAGTTTGAGGGACAGACCAAACAGAAACTGGGTAATTCCGAAGCAAGAGGAGCTGTTGAGAGTATAGTAAGTGAACAGCTTACATATTATCTTGAGCAAAATCCTACAGTAGCCAAGACCATATGTGAGAAATCAATTCTTGCTCAACGTGCAAGAGATGCAGCAAGAAAAGCAAGAGATATGACAAGAAAGTCCGCATTAAACGGAATGTCATTACCAGGTAAGCTTGCAGACTGTTCAGATAAAGACCCTAAGAACTGTGAGATATTCATAGTCGAGGGAGATTCCGCAGGAGGATCTGCAAAGACTGCAAGAAGCAGAGCAACTCAGGCTATACTTCCGCTTCGAGGCAAGATACTTAATGTTGAGAAGGCCCGTCTTGATAAGATCTTAAGCAATGCAGAGATAAGAGCCATGATCACTGCTTTCGGAACCGGTATTCATGAAGACTTTGATATCGAGAAACTTCGTTATCACAAGATTATAATTATGACCGATGCCGATGTGGACGGTGCTCATATTGCTACACTTATGCTTACATTCTTATACAGATTCATGCCTGAACTTATAAGACAGGGCTATGTATATCTGGCACAGCCGCCGTTATATAAGCTTGAGAAGAATAAGAAGACCTGGTATGCATATTCTGATGCAGAACTTGATAAGATTCTCTCTGAAGTGGGAAGAGATCAGAATAATAAAATTCAGAGATACAAGGGTCTTGGTGAGATGGATGCTGAGCAGCTCTGGGAGACAACAATGGATCCCGAGAAGAGAATACTGCTTAAGGTCAATATGGATGATGAAGCTGAATCAGAACTTGATCTTACATTTACGACACTAATGGGTGATAAAGTAGAACCCAGAAGAGAATTCATAGAAGAAAACGCTAAATACGTTAAGAATCTTGATATTTAAGATAATAGCAGAAATCGCCGCGGCTTCGCCGCGGACATAAATACCAATCGGAGGTTAACCGTGGATAACAACAACCAGTTAAACGATCAGATCTTTGACCAAATCAAAAATGTAGATCTGAAGAAAACAATGGAGAATTCATACATCGACTATGCAATGAGCGTTATTGCATCAAGAGCCCTGCCCGATGTAAGGGATGGTCTTAAACCGGTGCAGAGACGAGTTCTCTATTCCATGATAGAACTTAATAACGGACCTGATAAACCGCATCGTAAATGTGCACGTATCGTCGGCGATACGATGGGTAAATATCATCCTCACGGTGACAGCTCAATATACGGAGCCCTGGTCAATATGGCTCAGGATTGGAGCTTCAGATATCCTTTGGTAGACGGTCACGGTAACTTCGGATCTGTTGACGGTGACGGCGCAGCGGCCATGCGATATACAGAGGCCAGATTATCCAAGATCTCAATGGAGATGTTGGCTGATATCAATAAGGATACGGTTGACTTTGTTCCCAACTTTGATGAAACAGAGAAAGAACCGGTAGTTCTTCCCAGCAAATATCCCAATCTGTTGGTTAACGGTACAACGGGTATTGCGGTTGGTATGGCAACCAATATACCTCCTCACAATTTAAGAGAAGTAGTATCGGCTGTTGCCAAGATTATCGACAATAAGATAGAAGAAGACAGAGATACCGATATAGAAGAGATACTGCCCCTTGTTAAGGCTCCTGATTTTCCTACCGGTGGAATAATCTTAGGTACAAGATCATCGGAAGAGGCATACAGAACAGGTCGTGCCAAGATCAAGGTTCGTGCCGTATGTAATATCGAGACTTTGGAAAACGGCAAGAATCAGATAGTTGTTACCGAACTTCCTTATATGGTCAATAAGGCCAGGCTTATAGAGAAGATCGCCGAACTTCACAAAGATAAGAGAATAGACGGAATTACAGATTTAAGAGATGAATCAGACAGAGAAGGAATGCGTATTGTCATCGAACTTCGTAAGGATGTCAATGCCAATGTTCTTCTTAATAAATTATATAAACACACTCAGCTTCAGGATACATTCGGTGTGATCATGCTTGCGCTTGTGGGTAATCAGCCCAAGGTTATGAGCCTTCTTGATATGCTTAAGTATTATATTAAGCATCAGGAGGATGTGGTTACCAGACGTACCAAATACGATCTTAACAAGGCAGAAGAAAGAGATCACATATTACAGGGATTGCTCATTGCTTTAGATAATATCGATGAAGTCATCAAGATTATGCGAAGCAGCAAGACAACACAGGAAGCCAAGGACAGATTAATAGAGCGCTTCGGCCTTACGGATACGCAGGCTCAGGCTATTGCTGATATGCGTCTTCGTCAGTTAACAGGTCTTGAATCTGAGAAGATAGAAGCGGAGCATCAGGAATTACTTAAGAAAATAGAAGAACTTAAGGCAATTCTTGCCGATAAGAAAGTATTATTGGGTGTTATCAAAGCCGAGATGACTGAGACGGCAGAGAAATACGGAGATGACAGACGTACCAAGATAGGTGTGGATGATGATGATATCTCAATAGAGGATATGATTACAGATGAGAATGTTGTTATTGCCATGACTAATTTGGGTTATATCAAACGTATGACCATGGATAATTTCCATGTACAGAATCGCGGCGGTAAAGGAATCAAGGGAATGTCTACGATACAGGACGATTATATCGAAGACTTACTTATGACCAATACTCATAATGATGTAATGTTCTTTACCAATATGGGACGTGTATACAGATTAAGAACTTATGAGATCCCGGAGGCCGGAAGAACAGCCAGAGGTACGGCAATCATTAATCTCTTACAGCTTAATCCCGAAGAGAAGATTTCGGCAATGATACCTCTTACAAGTATAGAGAATAACAAGAATCTGTTCTTCTGTACCAAGAAAGGTATTGTTAAGAAGACTTCTATTCAGGAATTTGCCAATATTCGTAAGAACGGACTTATCGCAATTAACATAGGCGATGATGATGAACTTATTGATGTTAAGACAACCGACAGTGAGAATACCATATTCATCGTTACCAAGAATGCTATGTGTATCCAGTTTAAGGAGAAGGAGATTCGCGGAACCGGACGTAATACCATGGGTGTTAAGGCCATTACCCTTGCTCCGGATGATGATGTAGTCGGAATGCAGATAGATACACAGGGTGACTCACTGTTACTTGTAACAGAGAACGGTATCGGTAAGAGGACGTCTCTTGATAAGTTCAGATTGCAGAAGAGAGGCGGTAAGGGACTTCGTTGTTACAAACTTACCGACAAGACCGGTGTTATCGTAGGTGTTAAGGCAGTTAATGATGATCATGAGATAATGATGATTACCAATGAGGGAATAATCATCCAGATCAGAATGTCGGATATCAGAGAGCTTAACAGAATGACAACAGGCGTTAAGCTTATGAATCTTGAGGATGACGTTAAAATTGCCAAGATTGCCAAGGTAAGAGATAAAGTTCAGGACGATAACGGAGTAGAAGTAGATCTGCCGGAATCAGATGATGATTCAGAAGTCGAATATGATGAAGAAGCAGAGAATACAACAGCCGAAGAGACAGAAGAATAGAATATGAACTGGAAAGAATTACTGTGTGAAGAAAGAATAAGACAATTCAGCAAGAGTACAACCTCAGGCGATCTGCGCACGGAATTTGAGAAAGACTATCACAGAATAGTAGGAAGTGCCGCATTTCGAAGACTTCAGGATAAGACTCAGGTATTTCCGCTTGATAAGAGTGATTATATCAGAACTAGACTCACACATTCGCTTGAAGTTAGTTCTTTTGCTAAGTCACTTGGCCAGAGTGTGGGTCAGAGAATAATTGATGCCGGAAAAGATTCGGATTTTAATCACAGGCAGAAAGAAGATATATGCAATATTCTGCAGTGTGCGGGGCTTATACATGATATAGGCAATCCGCCGTTCGGTCACTACGGAGAAGGTGTTATTCAGGAATGGTTTAAGAATAATCTGTCCCGACTGACATATCACGGTATGCCTCTTAACGAAGTATTAAGTGAGTGGCAACAGGCCGATTTCTATCATTTTGAGGGCAATACACAGGCATTAAGAGTAGTATCCAAGCTTCACTATCTTGTAGATGAGCATGGTATGAATCTTACCAAGGCTTTGCTTGGAACCATAATCAAGTATCCGGTGGCATCTACGGAAGTAAAGAGTATTCCGGGTGATATAAGATGTAAGAAGATGGGATATTTCTACGCAGATAAGGATATCTTTGAAGATATACAGAAATCTACGGGAACTAACGGACACAGACATCCGCTTACATACTTATTGGAAGCTGCTGACGATATCGCATATAAGACTGCGGATATTGAAGACGCGATTAAGAAGGGTAAGCTTACAGTTAAGATTCTGATAGAAGAATTGGAACAGCGAATAGGACCCGCCGGATCCGACGGCGAACCGGGCAACAGATTTGTTGAAGAACTGATTAGGAAATATGACAAGGCTGTCGGAATTAACCACATGCATCCTGACATGTATGCTATTCAGAATTGGTCTGTATATATTCAGGGTAAGGCATTATATGCCGTAAGCGACAGTTTCATGGAGCATTACGATAAGATAATGCAGGGTGAATACAATAACGATCTATTTGTGGGAACCGGTGTGAATTCAATAATGGATGCACTCGGGGAGATAGCATACAAATATGTATTCTCGTCAAGACCGATATATAAACTTGAAATAGCGGCGGATACAATATTTAATTCATTGCTTGATAAGTTTATAGAAGCGGCCATATATTATGACACAGATGTCGCAATGTCACCGCTTCATGAGAGACTTATGGATTTGATATCAAGAGATTACAAGAAGATATACGAAGTATACAGCAAGGAAAGATCGGACAATACCAAGTTATACTTAAGATTATTACTTGTCACGGATTATATCTGCGGAATGACTGACAGTTATGCCAAGAATCTCTATCAGGAATTAAGCGGAATACAATAACAACACAGAGAAGAGGATAATTAAGATGGAGACGTACGGTATACTGAAGGATTTGGCTATCATAGTGATAGCTGCCAAATTCTGCGGTTTGCTTGCGAGAAAATGTAAAGCACCACAGGTAGTAGGTGAGATAATAGCAGGTCTTTTGATAGGACCGTGTTTGCTTGGTCTGGTTGAACAGACAGCATTTATATCTCAGATGGCGGAAGTCGGAGTTGTACTTCTGATGTTTGAGGCGGGACTGGAAACAGATCTTAAAGAATTGGTTAAGACCGGTCCGGTTGCTTTCCTAATAGCCTGTTGTGGAGTATTTATACCGCTTATCGGCGGTACGTTTCTGTATATGGGCTTCTATGGTATGGCACCTTGGGGATCTGAGGGATTCTACAGAGCCGTGTTCATAGGTGTCATAATGACAGCCACCAGCGTCAGCATTACTGTTCAGTCATTGCGAGAACTGGGCAAATTACGCGGCAAGGTCGGTACAACAATTCTCAGCGCAGCCATTATTGATGATGTTATAGGCATAGTGGTTCTGACATTTGTTATCGGATTTAAGAACCCTGACAATAAGCCTATGAAGGTTGTTCTAAGCACCATACTTTTCTTCGTATTTGCAATAATTGTTGGATATATCTCATATAAGATATTTAAGTGGATGGATAATAAATATCCCCACACAAGACGAATTCCGATAGCGGGATTGGCTTACTGTCTGGCATTAAGCTATATTGCTGAGAAATATTTCGGAATAGCAGATATTACAGGTGCATATGTTGCAGGTATAATTCTATGTTCCATTAAGGATTCGGATTATATTGCCAGAAAGATGGATGTCAATTCCTATATGCTGTTCGGCCCGATATTCTTTGCAAGCATAGGCCTTAAGACTAATATTACAGGACTTACCGGCGAGATAATGCTATTTAGCCTGGGATTTGTTGCAGTAGCTCTTATTTGTAAGATAGTTGGTTGCGGATTGATGGCTAAAATCTGCAAATTCAACGTATCGGATTCACTTAAGATCGGAATCGGAATGATGACAAGAGGTGAAGTAGCCCTTATAGTATCACAAAAGGGCCTGTCTGTCGGAATGATGGATGATGTTTACTTCACGGCGGTAATATTGCTTATTATTGTATCTTCGATAGCAACACCTATATTGCTTAAACTAATTTATGCCAGGGAAGACAGGGGAGATGCCGCAAGAGACAATAAGGCATTCCTGTATAAGAGTGAGAAGGATGAATAATACGATAACGGATGAGCAGAAGGTCGTAAGAAAGCGCAGAGCCAAGAAGGCGAGGATGAGAAGAGCAATAATAACGACTTTTCTGGTAATCAGCCTTATGTGTGCAATAGGAATTGCAGCCTATATGTACAATATGTACAGACAGGCTGAGGCTGAAGCCGATGCGACAATGGCCGAATTAAATACACTCAGAAGTGATATGGAAGCAGGTTCTTATATCACTACGGCAGAAGCAAGAAACCTTGTAAATGCGGCGGTTGATGAAGCCGTTGATGAGGCGATCAAAGATACCAAGCAGGACTATTTATCCAGAATTCGAAGTTACATGGAAGAGGGTGAGACACTTACAATGCTTGAGAATATCTATCCGGATAATATAGTTGTGCCGGATACCGGAAGATATTGGTTCTTTGATGTAGACAGTTCACTTAAGTTAAGCGAAGTTGATTATTCCAAGATAGAATACCCTGTGCTTAATGAAGAAAGTGGTGAATACGAGGGAGAAGCCTACTATAACAACGGTGATATTAAGGCCAAGAAGGGCATAGACGTATCCAAGTTCCAGGGAGATATTGACTGGAACAGTGTCAAGAACGACGGCGTGGAATTTGTATTCATCAGGCTCGGATTCAGAGGATATGAATCGGGCAAGATTGT